>ENA-OQCO01000407-OQCO01000407.1-human-gut-metagenome-genome-assembly--contig:-NODE-407-length-23821-cov-2.115472_pt1 | contig 23821 bp, 27 predicted proteins | sample MGYA00242500_ERZ504582 | MGnify/ENA primary metagenome ERZ504582 (study PRJEB26092, sample SAMD00036346) | human gut metagenome | host: Homo sapiens | study: EMG produced TPA metagenomics assembly of...
CCAAATAGTAAGATTGATTCAATATCTTTTGCGCAATAATAGCAGTCCATACCTCACATTTAACATTTTCCTTCCACGCAATTTGTCTAGCTATTTGCAGACTAGAATCATGACGTGCATAATACGGTGTAAGAAAAGCTGTCGGCAATCGTTTATCATCACAGAAAATAACTAGAATATTTTCATCAACTAATCTCTTCACTAACATAGTAGTCAATACAATGTCAGTTGTTTCCAATAAAAGTATATCAATTTCAGAAAGATGAATCATCTCAGTTTTATATGAGTTTCTAAAAATAAGGTGATTATTCTTATATGACAGTTTAGAATGTATGTTTACGACTACTGTTCTCCAACCTGCCATTAACCCTCTCCTAGTTTGGCAAGGTCTATTCGTGTTTCATAGAGGCCTGTAACAGATTGATGAATAAGTGTGGCATCTTTTAATAGGGATGATGGGGTATAGTCTCTATACCTTGGAATTTTAACACCTAAAAATTCAAAATCAGCAGCACTTCCACGAGAGGTTAATTCAAATAGCCCCTTTCTTTCACTTCCGGTAGGTCCTATAAAACTACTACAGAGTTCATCTATACTATGATTTTGCCAAGATTGAAAGGCAGAGTTTAAAAGTTTACCATTCTTTTTAGCTCCAACATAATTCTCATTAAACTCAAGAATGTAGTAAAATAATTCTTCAAACTCTTTTTTATGGTTCTCAACATATTTTCTATGATTCTCATTAATTGTGTTACTTATTCTCTTAGCATGATAAAGTAATTTCACAAACTTCTGTGAAAGAAAAATCTGATTTCCTTTGTGAATCTCTCCCCTCTTATTATTCGTTGACAAAATACTAGCCAACATACGACGTGAACCATCTGAAAGTTCAAATAAACTATATTTAGGTAGTTCAATAATTAACTCAATATCTTTATAACCTTTTTCAAGTAAAAAATTAAGTTTATCTTTTCTATAATTAATCCTATCTAAAATAGAAATACCTTGAAATTCTAGTACATTTGTTATTTTTTTCTTAGCACCTTTTTCAATTGTCCCTTTAACAAGAACAGCAAAAGAATTAGAAATTCCAGCATACCCCCCATACTTTTTGGGATCAAGATACTCTTTAGCACCTACTAAATTTTCATTACTATTGGTTTTGGTTTTGAGGAAAGATTTGCATTAAACAATCCCTTTGGTTTTCCTCTATCCAACCCGTGATTCTGTTCCTCAACTTTTTTCACAACATTTACTTGCGGATAAGAGAGTACTCTCCTTACAGTTGCTAAATCAGATTCTTTATTCCAAACGGATTCGCCGGTCTCCTCATTTACCTCAATAAGTGGTCTATCAATAACTGTGCCATCAGCTAAAGAAATAGATTTTTTAAAGATATTCATGATATTTGAATAGAAATATACCTTTTCTGTAGCTGACTTTCTTTCTCTAAAACTATTGTATTTTGGATAATCACCGTACACAAATTCTGGCTCTAGTTTAGGGTATTTCTTAAGTAAAGCACTTGCTACAACGGCATTCAAGTAAGCATCATGAGCATGATGAAAATCATTGATTTCACGAACTTTATAAAGTTCAAAATCCTTACGAAATTGAGAAACTAAGGTAGATTTCAAGGTAATAATTTTTACTGTTCGTACCGCTCTATTATTTTCATCTTTTTTATTATTAAATTTCTCATCAAGTAAACGAGCTACATGTTTTGTTATTTGACGTGTTTCAACCAACTGGCGTTGAATAAAACCAGCTTTGTCCTCAGGTGACAATCCTCCCCGTTCAGCTTTTGTCAGATTATCAAATTTTCGTTGAGAAATTAATTTTGATTTCAATAATTGATACCAAAATGTCTTTCTTTTTTTGACAACCTCTAAACTTGGAACATCATCTGATTTACCACGGTTACTAGCAGATGAAACAAGTACTTTATTGTCAATAGAATTATCTTTCAAAAAAGCTTGAGGAATAATATGATCAATATCATAATTACTTAATCTATCAATATCTAAATCATCTCCGGTATACATATCTTTTCCATTTTGAAGATAGTATAAGTAAAGTCGATCATTTTGAAGTGCGTTATTGTCTATTTTAGAAAGTTTTGCAGGAATATTTTCCTTAAGTATCTTACTACCTAACTCTTTGAGAGATTTTTCTAAACGTTTCAAGCGTTGTTGGGAATTAGACTTACCTTGATTGGTATATTGATTTTCACGAGCCATCTCAACAACAATTGACTCGGGTTTTCTTCCTCCCATTACTTTGACCAATTCATCTACAATTTTTATGCTTTGTAAAATACCTTTTTTAATCGCAGGACTACCTGGCAAAGACTTAACGACCTCTTTAATATTACCTTTATCTTCGTCACCAATAATTTGTGCTTTCTGTATCTTCTTTTTAAAAGAAAGAGCATCATCGTGAATAAGTTGCATGAAATTAACGGTTAGAAATACCATCATCAATTAAGTAATCAAGAATAGTATTACCAGATTTTTCATCTCGAATACCATTAATAAGCTTAGCAGATAACTTACCCCAGCCAGTGTAATGTCTACGAGATAACTTTTTCAAAACGGATTTATCGAATATATTCTCAAATTTTTGAAAGACGTTGTTTTATCATCTCTCTATCTTCAAAAATTGTCAAAGTATGGATAATTTCTTCGATAATCGCTTCATTTGAACTATCATCCAAAAACTCTTTATCATTAATAATATTTAAAAGATCGTGATAAGTAGATAAACTAGAATTAAACTGTTTCTCTATGCCTTTTAATTCAATTCCATCATACCCATAAATTGCATGTAAATATTCAATAATATCCTTATCAGTAACTTTCCTTTTATCTTTAAAATAAAGTCTAACAATATCTTTCTTCTGCTTACTATCTAAAAATTGATAATCTCTCATACTTTCGGCAATAAATCTAACTTTTGTTAATTCATTATATACATTAAAAGTTTCGTATAAGAGACTATGCTTTGGAAGTACCTTCTCTTCTGGCAAATACAAATCAAAACTAGTCATTCGATTAATGAAAGCCTCTGCCGAAGATTCTTTGTCAATAACGTCCTCAAAATTCCAAGATGTAATTTTTTCATTTCGTTTTCTTATTGACCAGGCAAAATCACTATTCCCTCTCGCAAGTGGACCTACATAATAAGGAATTCGGAAGGTTAAAATCTTCTCGATTCTTTCTTTATTTTTAGCCAAGAAAGGATAAAATTTAGCTTGCTTATCAAGAATTGCTCTCATTTCTTGAAGATGAATCTGATATGGTATCGAACCATTGTCAAATGTACGTTGCTTTCTCAAAAAATCTTCTCGATCAATTTTTTCAAGAAAATAATCCGCACCTTCAAATTTAGCCAATAGTTTTTTTAGATATACGTAGAAATCTTCCTGATTTGTTTTTCCATCAATATAACCAGCATAACCATTTTTGGTGTCATCTTTAAATACTTCATTATACGTTTTTAGTGAAATATTTCTTATATATTCCTTTAGTAACGCTAAATCTTCTTTGTGTTCATTATATCGCTTTATCATAGCAGAAGAGAGAGGTGCTTCTGTCTCATTATCAGTTACAGTCAGAAAACCCGATAAAAGAATAGCATCATAAAGTTTCTTTGCTTTGAGAAAGACATCACTGTAATCATCTCCAATATAACCTAACAAAGTCTCTAAATCTTCATCATAGCTTTCTTTGGAAAAATGTAAGGAGGCTTTTTCGTCTAAATTAAAACATTTCCTAAAATCAGCTTGATTTCCTACAATCAACTTTAGAAACTCTGAAAAAATCCCCGAATTCTTCTCCCCAGGGAAGAGTTTTAAAATACGATCTTTCTTTTCTAATTTACTAATCTTATCTTTAACAATTTCCTCAAGTTGTTTACTATTCTCAAGTGATAAATCCGATTCAAAAATAGCATTATAAGTGTCCAAAAAGTCTTGAAAATTCTTCTGAATATCATTATTTTTTGAATTAAACTCTCCTTCAATTAAGAAGTGACCTCTATATTTAATCATATGAGCCAATGCAAGATAAACTAGACGCAAATCTGCTTTTTTAGTACTATCTGCTAAATATTTCCTTAAATGATAGATAGTTGGAAATTCATCATGATAGGCTTTTTCTTCTACTAAGTTTCCAAATATCGGATACTTACTATCACGTTTATCATCAGGAACTAAAAACGAATCGTCAAGTCTTTGAAAGAAAGCATCATCTAATGTAGCCATCTCTGTGCTAAAAATTTCCTGCAAATAAAGGATACGATTACGGCGTCTAGTATAACGTCTTCTTGCAGTACGCTTCAATCTTCTTCCTTCTGCTGTGATTCCAGAGTCAAAGAGTAATACACCTAACAGGTTCTTTTTGATATACTTTTTACTCGTATTTCCTAAGACTTTCATTTTTTTAGACGGAACCTTGTAATTATCAGTTATTACAGCCCATCCAACACTATTCGTTCCAATATCAAGTCCAATTGAGTATGGCTTAGTCATACATTTCTCCTTATTTGAAAAATCTAAATTTATAGAAATTATTATACGCTTATTAAACAATATTTCAACATCTAATAGAATTACTGATTAAATAGTATGACGTTAAAATCTTGTAATCAAGAATAAAATTTTTTATACTTTACCCTATAGTAAATTGACATATTAGTTATAAAACTATATAATAATAATTGTGATTTGAAACCATTCGAAACAACACAGCGAGTTAAAATAAGGCTTAGTCCGTACTCAACTTGAAAAGGTGGCACCGATTCGGTGTTTTTTTATACACAAAGAGTCCCTTGGAATCATCCAAAGGACTCTTTTATCTCTACTATTTTCCCACCTCATCCAAGATCTCAATGACCTTATACAAATCTGGTTCTGTGATCTGATAAGGAGCTTGTACACTGACAATTGGTTTGGCACAAAAGGCGATGCCTATACCCGCTGTCTTAATCATAGGCAAATCATTGGCTCCATCACCCATAGCAATGGTTTGAGAGAGTTTAAGTCCATTTTCCGCTGCCCAATCTTTAAGCTTAGCTACCTTGACATCTTTGGTAACAATCTCACCATAAACCTTTCCAGTTAAGAAACCTTCGATCACCTCAAGGTGATTGGCCTTCACATAATCAATACCTGCCTCTTTTGCCAGTCTATCAACTGTCTCATGGAAACCACCAGAAACTAAACCTACCTTGAAGCCACGTGAGTGGAGTTCATCACAAGTTCCTTGGCTCCCTTGTTGAAATGAATGCGGGCATAGACCTTCTCAAATATACTGTCAGGCAATCCCTTAAGGGTTGCCACACGCTCATTCAAAGCCTGTCTGAAATCTAATTCTCCACGCATGGCCCGCTCTGTGATTTCAGCGACCTCTCGACCAACACCAGCCTCTTCCCCCAATAAATCAATTACTTCTTCTTGGACCAGAGTTGAGTCTACATCCATAACTAATAAGCCTTTTACTTCTGACATAATTTCCTCTATTCTTTAATACCTATATAACTTTTATTAAGCTTCTCATTAACCTAAAAAGAGATAAGGTTCTTCAAAAAAGATTCTGGACCTAGGCCCAGAATCTTTCTTCTACATACGAATTTGTTCGCGTGTTTTTTCGTAAGACGATACAAAACGATCTGTTACACCTGGTTCTACTGTTTCCAGGGCGTAAGAGATTTCTTCCAAAGATGCATCGTAGTCATGGTCGACTTCGAACAACTTAAGCGCATGCTCAAAGCTACTTTGAACAGCAGGTTCGAAAGAGCGGTAACGGTTTGAGTACTGCAAAAGTTGTTCAGTCAAGGTTGCATTTTGAACAACCAAATAAGCAGTCTCTTCCAAATGTTCAATAGCATTTTTTGACGTTTTAGTCAAACGCATTACTGCATCAATATTAATACGTCCACGGCTGAGCTCATCCATTAGAGCTTCAATTTGTGCACTTGTTGAGAAGAATACACTCAAGAAGGATTCAGGAATACCTGGAAGATTACGTTTTTCCATGTAACGCTTGATAACATGCAATTTATCAATATAAACATCAAGCTCATCACGCGCCTTAGCTTCATTTTTCTCAATAGCTCGAAGATTTTCAAAAACCTCAACCTGTCCATTTTCAACAGCAGACAAGGTGTTGAGACTCTTTTCGAAGATCTTTTCAAGTTCTGAGAAGGGTTTCACCTGATTATCAAAGTTTTCAAGTGTTGGAAGAACTGCTGTTTCAACACTCGAAATATCTGAAGTAAAGCTACGTACATCTGCTTCATAAGTTTCATCGAAAATGTAAGTCAACATGAGACGCTCAAGCTCTTCTTGAAGTTTCTTGTTGTTTTCTTTAGCATGCTTGAGATAATCTGGCAAAATTTTCTTTTGACGCATAACAACCTTGTATGATGCAATTTCACGTTCGAAAATACTATACAAGTTGTCAATCTTTTCTTGAATATCAGCATTTTTTTCTTCCGCACGATCAAGATCAAGAGAAACCAACTCACTTGAGTTTGAACGGATAGCTTCACGAATTTCCTGGAAGTGACGTTCGATATTTTTCTCAGGGAAGTGGTAATTTTGCTCAATCAACTTGCGGTAGCCAGATTCCAAATCATCCAACTGATCTGGGAAATCATCTTCCAACTTAGCTACAATGGCTGGAATCTTCTCTGTAATTTGACCCAAAGCAATGGTGTGCTCCTCTGCACGGTCCAAAATGCTCGATGCCTCAACAGGGTCACCTGATGAATTAAGAGTCACGAATTCGGCAAACTCCGATTCAATATTTTTAAGCTGTTTAGTGATCTCATCCAAAGTAGAGCCAAAATTATCAGAGTTTCCTTCAATAGAATTTTGCAACTCTTCGTACAAGTCAAGTGCGTGTTTAACACGAGCACTGTTCTTTTCTTCTTGTTCTTTCAATCTTGAGAGCGCCTCACGGATAGACTTAATGTCTTCTTCCACAAGATCTAATTGACTCTCAATATTATTGATTTCAGCACTAGCTTTGAAGAAATGAAAGTTATCATTCATATTTTCAGCTTCAAAAATATGATTTTCAATATCTGCGAATGAATTTGTTGAGATATCTATCCATTTCTGATTCCATTCACGGAAAGTTGTTTGACTTTGTCCAATTAAATGAAGATTTTTAACTTCTTCAATTTCTTCGTTAATTGGCAAGTCAAACAATTTTTGCTTGCGTTCTTCAAGCTGTGCAATCCGCGAATCATTTCGTTTTCTAATAAGAATACCGACTAAGTAAGCGACAATTATAAGTATAACTGCCACTACAATCAGTAAAACAATTCCGCTAGACATAGTTTCTCCTTAATCGTCTATTATGTTCATAAATGTAGAGTAATGTTACGATTATAACATAGTTATCCTAGCATTGCACCCTTTTCTAAAAGAATATTAGATATCCAGAGTACTGTAAACGGCATTTTCTTCGATAAATTCGCGGCGAGGTTCAACCTTATCTCCCATCAGCATATCAAAAATCTTATCGGCCTCTGCAGCATCATCCACAGAAACACGTGCCAATAAACGATTTTCAGGTCCATGGTAGTTTCCCAAAGTTGGTGGTCATCCATTTCACCTAAGCCTTTATAACGTTGTACCGTAGGTTTTGAACGCCCTACACTGTAGTTTTCAAGAGCAGCACGCAATTTTTCTTCTTGATCCGCACCTGGCTGGATATACTCTTTAATCTCAGAACCAACCTTAACACCATAAATTGGTGGTTGTGCAATGTAGACATAGCCAGCTTCCAAGACTGGATGCATAAAGCGATAAATCAAGGTCAAGAGCAAGGTACGAATGTGAGCCCCATCAACATCGGCATCAGTCATGATAACCAACTTGTGATAGCGAGCTTTGCTGACATCAAATTCTGATCCAAAACCGGTTCCCATAGCTGTGAAAAGAGAACGAATCTCTTCGTTGGCTAGAATCTTATCCATGCTAGCCTTCTCAACGTTCAAAATTTTACCACGAATTGGCAAGATAGCTTGGAATTCACGATTACGACCCGATTTAGCAGAACCACCGGCTGAGTCCCCTTCGACAATGAAGAGCTCATTCATTTCGGGATTGTTTGACGAACAATCTGCCAACTTACCTGGAAGGTTTGAAATTTCAAGACCTGACTTCTTACGTGTCACCTCACGAGCACGCTTAGCAGCGATACGGGCCTTAGAAGCCAGAATTCCTTTTTCAACAATCTTTTTAGCAATAGCAGGATTTTCCAAGAGGAAGCGACTTAAGGCTTCACTGAAGAGACGATTAGTAATCTTAACCACTTCTGAGTTTCCAAGTTTGGTCTTGGTTTGCCCTTCAAACTGTGGGTTGGGATGCTTGACAGAGATGATAGCAGTCAATCCTTCACGAACATCATCACCAGTCAGATTATCATCTTTTTCTTTGAGAATCTTATTCTGACGTGCATAATCATTGATAACACGAGTAAGAGCCGTACGGAAACCTTGTTCATGAGTACCACCTTCATGAGTGTGGATATTATTGGCAAAACTCATCACCGTTTCATGGTAGCCGGTCGTATACTGCATAGCAACTTCGACTGAAATACCATCCATCTCACCATATGTGTAGATAGGCTCATCAAAGATAACGTCTTTGTTTTCATTGATGTACTTCACATAAGATGTGATTCCACCCTCATAGTGATAATGTTTCTCTTGTTCAAGACCTTCACGCTTATCTATAATAGAGATACGTAGACCCTTGTTCAGAAAAGCTAGCTCTTGGAAACGTTTAGCTAACTTTCCAAAGTCAAACTCCGTCGTTTCTTGGAAAATTTCTGGATCTGGAATAAAGTGAACAGTCGTTCCATGTTCTTCAGTTTCACCAATAATCCTTAAGTCGTCTACCACAACTCCTCGTTTATACTCTTGGAAGTGAATATGACCGTTTTTATAAACCTTAACATCAAGCTGAGTTGAGAGGGCATTAACGACCGAAGAACCAACCCCGTGCAAACCACCAGAGACCTTATAACCGCCTCCACCGAATTTACCACCAGCATGAAGAACTGTAAATACTGTCTCAACAGCAGGACGACCTGTTTTTTCTTGAATATCGACTGGGATACCACGACCATCATCAACAACCGTGATAGAATTATCCGGTTCAATAAAAACTTTGATATGCGAGGCGAAGCCTGCTAAGGCCTCATCAATTGAGTTATCGACAATCTCCCATACCAAGTGATGCAAGCCTTCTTTGGAGGTCGATCCAATATACATTCCTGGGCGCATACGTACCGCTTCAAGTCCCTCTAAGACCTGAATCTGGCTGGCATCATATTCTTGCGCTTTTTCTTCAAGATTTTTTAATTCATCAGTCATCTATGTCACAATCTCCAATAATGATTTATGGCCATCAACTAGCAAGGTATCCAAACCCGCTGCTTCTCCAGCCTCTATGTCTATCTGGCGGTCACCAATGACCAAGCCATGTTTAATATCGTATTTTTTAATTAAATAAAGGAAACTATCTGGACTAGGTTTTCTAGCAAAACCATTTTCAGAAGTTACGACCTCTGTAAAATAATGAGCAATCTCTACTCTATCAAGGATATCTAGCACCAAGTGATTGCGGTGGCTAACCAAGAAATTACGTCCACCCTCAGCCACAATCTTAGCGAGGGCATCCTTAGCACCTTCAAAAAGCACAGGTTCTTGCAAATGCTTGGCTTCCTCCTGCTTATAGAGGGTTCGAAAATCAGTTATATCAGACGCAAACATGGCAATGGCCGTACTGGTCGACACCTTAAGGGCATCATAGACTGCTTGAAATTCTGCTGTACGCTCAAACCGTTCTAAAGTCGCTAGAAAGGCTTGGGTTGATATCTGGTAATTATCCAACAAGGTACCACCTAAATCCCAGATATAATCTCCATAATTCATAATCTTAATTATAGCATAAAAGGTCAGATTTTGCTTGTTTTTCATAGCTAAAAAGGCTTGGAAAACCTATCCAAACCTTAATTTTTTATCTCAGAATTAAACTAGCCACAATAGGACTAATAAAGACATATAAAATCCCTGTTACAGCGATTGATAGACCACCCATGGCACCTGCAACCTGACCATATCTGAAGGCAGTTCCAGTACCAACGGCATGCCCAGTTCCTCCTAGGGAAAGACCAATAGCAACTGGATCTTTAATACCAATCATCTTTAAAAAGACAGGTCCTAAAACTGATGTCAAGATTCCTGTAATAACAACTACGACCAAAGTCACTGTTGTAATCCCCTGCATTTTTTCCGAAATCCCTACAGCCATGGCAGTCGTTACAGACTTAGGAAAGAGTGAGATAGCAAGGAAATAATCCATACCAAAAAGCTTAGCAATCAAAGCGGTATAAGTAGTGTTAAGAATACAGGCAACTGTTGACCCAATTAAGATACTCTTATAGTGATGACGCATGAGGTGGAGATTTTTATAAAAAGGGACAGCTAGAGCAACCGTTGAAGGAATAATCAAACTATTAAGATAAGAACCACCTACATAGTAATCCCTGTAAGAAATGCCTGTATAGTGCAAAATGACAATAATTAAGGCAGTTGACACAAGAAGAGGCGTTGTCAAAGGATTAGGGAAACGGCGATAAAGCAAAAGCCCCAGTGTGTAAGCCAATACTGAAAGAGTTAAACCAAACAAGGGTGTGTTAAAAAAATTAGCCATGATTAACCTCCTCATAATCGCCTTCAAAGTGCTTTTTGATAAAGACGACAACTACGGCAATCACTACAATATTAAGAACCAAGGCACCCATAATAATCAAATAATTGGAACAATATTCGCCGAAATAGCATTCCATCGTTCCATAATACCGACACCTGCTGGCAAAAAAAGGATAGTCATATTGACTATTAAAAACTCTGATACAGCATGGATATGACGTAGACGAATCCACTTAAGCTGTAGAGCAATCAGAAGCAAGAATAAGCCAATGATACTTCCAGGTACAGGTAATTTAAAAAAGGTTGAAAGAGCTTCACCAATCACAGCAAACAAACAAATCAACATGAATTGAATGTAGTATTTCACGAGTCGCCTCCTAGGTTTAATCACCTATTAGTCTACTCCTTTTATTTTGAATTTCAAGAGTTTTCAGTAGATTTTTTTGAAAATCAGCAATCGCTAATCAACTCCTTAACACATAAAAAATCCAACCCCGAGGCTGGATTCATTCACAGATGCCACCACCGAGAATTGAACTCGGAACGGAGCATTACCATTGCTCTATTATACCATTTAACTATAGCGGCAACTGTTTCTATCTTATCATATTTCCACTTACTGTGGCAAGAGTTTTTGCTTATTATTTATAAATTTAAGTCTTTGTAAGGACTACGGTAACCAACCTGTAAAACCTTTCCATCCTTAATCAAGATAGGACGTTTAATCAACATACCATCTGATGATAAGAGTTTTACGGCTTCATCTTGTGATAAGGTTGGAAGTTTGTCCTTCAATCCTAAAGAACGGTAGGATTGTCCACTCGTATTAAAGAATTTCTTAAGCTCTAAATCTGCCCCCTCTAGAAGCTCTCTTAAAAATTGAGCTGAGGGTGGATTTTCCTTAATGTTGACAGACTCGACCTCGAGACCTAATTGATTGAGTTCAGCTTTTGCCTTACGACAAGTGCTACATTTTGGATATTCATAAAAAGTGTACATGTTTTTCTCCTTTTCTCTAGCATAAGCAATCTATCTAAGGATTGTCAAACCTAAGACCTTCCAAACGAAGTAAGAAACACTTGACATCCTCTCCTACCGCATAATTTCCTAAGTGAACCACTACTAGGCAAAACACGATGACAAGGGATAAGAATCAGCCAGGGATTCTTACTAACAGCAGTTCCTACAGCCTGTGCGGATTGACAAGAGATTGCCTTACCAATCTGACCATAGGTTCTGATTTGCCCCATAGGTATTTCACTTAAAGCCAACCAAACTCTTTGTTGGAAAGCTGTTCCTTGTTCAGCTAAAGGAAGGTCATCTGGACTTGGACTCTCACCTTTAAAATAGGCCTGCAACCACTTCTTGGTCACTTCTAAAATAGGATTTGAGATGTCTACTAACTTCCTCTTCCTTAAAACCAGCCTAAAATGATTTTGTCCTTCTAACCACATACCATAGAGGGCTTGCTCACTTGCAACCAAGGACAGGCGACCAGTAGGTGATACAAAATACTGACGATAAAACATATTTTAATTATTCCAAAAAAGACAGGAAAGCCTTGTTCCTGTCAGCTTATTTCTGAATTATTTACCTTTAATCAAACGTACTCGTACGATGTTATCGCTCGCCTCAAACTTAGCGACCAATTCATCAATCTTAGACTTGTCTGTCTCATCAAGGTCAAGAAGGGTATAAGCATACTCTCCCTTTGAACGGTTAATGATATTATCTATATTAATATTAAAATCAGAGACCGCTGTTGAAATACGGGCTACAATGTTAGGCACGTTTTTATTAATCAAAGTGATACGATATGGAGCACTCAAAACCTGTTGTACACGTGGGAAGTTAACAGAATTGACAATTTCACCTGTTTCCATGAAGCGACGGATGGTCTGAGCAGCCATAATAGCACAGTTAAGCTCTGCTTCACTCGTTGAACCACCAACGTGTGGGAAGACTGTCACATTAGGCTTGTTAAGTAGTTCTTCTGTCCCGAAGTCAGTGATATAACGTTTTACTACACCTGTTTCCAAAGCATCAAAGAGCGCATCATTCTCTACTAATTCTGCACGGGCAAAGTTGATGATTGTTGTTCCTTTTTGCATGAGGCTAAAGGCGTCTGCATTGAAAGTACCTTTCGTATCAGGTGTCAATGGAACGTGAATAGTGATATAATCACAGTTTTCAAAGATTTCTTTGAGATCAGAAACACGTTTAACGTGGTGAGAAATATTCCAAGCTGCTTCAATAGAAACATATGGGTCATAGCCATAGACCTTCATTCCCAAACGATAGGCATCGTTAGCAATACGCGCACCAATGGCACCCAAGCCAATAACACCCAGTGTCTTACCTGCAATCTCGCTACCCGCAAACTGCTTCTTACCTGCTTCGATTTGTTTAGGCACATCATCACCGCTAAGTTTGTTAACCCAAGTATTGGCCGCAATATAATCACGTGCTGAAAGCAAGATAGAAGCTAAGACAGCTTCTTTAACTGCATTAGCATTAGCTCCTGGAGTATTGAAGACAACAATTCCTTTTTCAGTTGCTTTATCAACTGGGATATTGTTAGTCCCAGCACCAGCACGCGCAATAGCTTTCAAATTTTCAGGGAAAACTGTATCATGGAGATTTTGACTACGAATAATGTAAGCATCCGGATTTTCCGCTAAATCACCATCAATTTGAAAATGATTTCCAAGTTCCTTCAAACCAATTTGGTTAATATTATTATATGTTTTTACGCTAAATACCATAATTTTTATTCCTCTTAAATTAATGAATTCCGTGGTGAGTAGCTTCATCAACTTCTTGATAAAAAGCCTTCTCCCTCTTGGTTTTGATTTTCTGATAGGCAAGTCGTTCACCATCAATAGGAACCTTACCACAATAGACATAGCCAAGTTTCTCCAAAATGTGCTGCATGACAAGATTCTTTTCATGCGTGTCGCAACGAAAATCATGAGCGTCAGTTCCCTCAATAAGACCTTGAATAAAGGTTTGAGCATTTTTCTGTCCCGTAAATTCTCTTAAAACCGCAATTCGATGAAAGGTAACATAGCGCTTATTATGATGCTTCCAATCTCCATCATAGATTTTTTCGTAGGCGGGCTCTCCATCAGTAACCACCGCAGCATAAGAAACAATTTGACCGTCAATGATACCGACATAGGCCTGTCCTTTAAGAACATCATCAAAGATGATTTCTTCTGTAGGATAACCATCAGCCCCTTGCCATTGAGAACTACCAGCTTCCGCTAAAGCAATTCTAGCACTCTCAATTACGGTCATGATAGCACCAATTTCATTTGGGAAAGCTTGTCTAATTTCCATCTCTTTCCTAATTATTTATTTTCATCTTCAAATTTCTTCATAAAGTCAATCAAATCAAGCACACCTTGACGCGGGAAGGCGTTATAAACACTGGCACGCATACCACCCACTGAACGGTGTCCCTTGATATTTTTGAAACCAAGAGCATCTGCTTCTGCTACAAATTTGGCATCCAAGTCTTTACTTGGTGTGACAAATGGAATGTTGCAGACAGAACGATCCTTGGCATCTTTAACAGGATTGGTGTAGAAATCAGATGATTCGATATAGTCATAAAGAAGACCTGATTTTTCACGTTGAATTTCCGCCATCTTATCTACGCCACCAATCTCATTTTTTACCCAGTCAAAAACGAGTTTTGAAATATAGATATTGAAACATGGTGGTGTATTGTAGAGTGATCCTGCTTCAGCTTGAATACGGTAGTCCAACATGGCAGACAATTGTGGTTGGTCGTTAAGGAAGTCTTCACGGACGATAACCACCGTCACACCCGCAGGTCCAATATTTTTCTGAGCACCAGCATAGATAAGAGCAAAATCCTCAACATTATAGCGAGCTGCTAAGATATTTGAAGACATATCTGCTACAATTGGCACACCATTAGTATCAGGCAAATCATAGATAGATGTTCCCTCAATTGTATTATTGGTAGTCAAGTGAACATAAGCGGCTTCTGGATCAATCGTTGAAGGATCAAAACTTGGGATATGATCGTAAACAGTATCCTCAGATGACGCCAAAAGAATTGGTTCAAAAGGAATAGTTTTTGAAAGCTTGACAGCTTCAGTATAGGCTTTTTTACCCCATGAACCACCTACAAGGTAGTAAGCTTTCTTACCTTGAGCAAGGTTCAGTGGAACCATTGTGAATTGCGTTGAAGCGCCCCCTTGCAAGAAAATAACCTTATAGTTATCAGGAATGGCCATAAGCTCGCGAAGTGTCGCTTCCGCATCTTTAATGATTTTGTCAAATTCTGGAGAACGGTGGGACATTTCTAGCACGGACATACCGGAATCTTGATAGTTAAGCAATTCAGCTTGTGCTTTTTCGAGCACAGGTTTTGGTAATGTAGCAGGTCCTGCTGAGAAATTATAAATTGTCATAAAGACACCTCCAAAATTTTAATGGTCCTATTATAGCGAATTTTCTGAATATTGTAAAGTGTTAATAGTAAAAAACGAACGGAATTGCCCGTTCGTCACAAAAAAAGTTAGGTATTTTATGTATATTTTTGCAAGTAATCAGATTTACTATCCGTTATCCTTGCTTAAGAAAATAGGCTGCACCGATTAGATTTGCTCCATTATGATGATGACAGGCTACAATCTTTGGACGTTTAATAATTTTACCGATAAAATCAATCTCATGGTGAACCTTATCAAACTGGCGGTTGACTTCTTCTATCAGAATAGACTGAGCTGAAATACCACCTCCAAGAACAAAGGTTTCCATATCAAAGATAGTTTGAAGATTCAATATAGTAATAGCTAGGTTTCGACAATAGGTCTCAAAGATTGGATAAACTGCTTCCTTTTTAGCATTAATTGCCTTAAAGGCTAGCAAACCATCTTTTAAATCAAGACTAGCTAAAATTTCATTAACTTTAGTAATCAAACCAACAGCTGAAAGAGTTGTTCCTTGCATCAATGAAGGATCAAGTTTTTCCATTTGAAGAGGAAGGAGAAAGGTCAACTCTCCTGCCTGGAAATGGCTTCCCTGAAAAAGTTTACCATTGATTATTATACCTCCACCAAGGCCTGACCCTAAAACAAGAGCAGCACCGTTAGTCACTCCTTTCAAATGACCTGTGGCTAGTTCAGCCAAGGCTGCTGCTTTACCATCATTAAGCGCAGCTACTGGAAAATGATACTTAGCTTGCAGGGTTTCTTTGACACGAAAACCATGAAAGAATCTCAACAAACCGCCGTGATAAATCACACCCTCCTTCCGTATCAACAGTTTCAGGAACACTAATTGCACTGCCTGATAAAGCTACTTCAACCGAAGTTACTAAATGATCAATAACATCGAGAGCCTTATCCAAGGTCTGAGGGGATGATTACGTTGGCAAACTCTTTTCGAGGACAAGATCCTCTGAAACAAGAGCAGACTTTACCTGAGTCCCTCCAAAATCAATTGCTAAAACTAGAAAAAACGCTATCAAAATGCTATCATGGTTTTAGAAAACTAGATAAAAGGAGTCTCTCACATGACTAAATTTCTACACACTTGTGTCCGTGTTAAAGACCTAGAAGCTTCACTAAAATTTTATCAAGAAGCGCTTGGTTTTAAGGAAGTCCGTCGTAACGATTTCCCAGAATATAAGTTCACTCTTGTCTACATGCAACTAGAAGATGATCCTGATTACGAGTTGGAATTGACATACAACTACGATCATGAAGTTTATGATCTTGGGAATGGTTATGGACACATCGCTGTTGGTGTTGATGACCTAGAGGCCACACACCAAGCCCACAAAGAGGCTGGCTATAATGTTACTGATCTCTCAGGTCTACCTGGTAAACCAAAAATGTACTACTTTATTACTGATCCAGATGGCTATAAAATCGAGGTCATCCGTTTAGCTCAGTTCTTGGAAAAATAATGAAAAAGAAGTCAGATTATCTCAACTCTGGCTCCTTTTTTACTTATTTTTTATTATCGACCTTTAAGGATGACAAAATTTGGGTATGAATATCATCCACGCCATTTGGATTATTTGGCAAGAATAAAGTTTGATTACCTTTATCCGCAAAAGTATTAAGGGTATCTAGATATTGGTTGGTCAAGAGGATAGACATAATCTGTTCCTCAGACATACCAACATTGGCTTCTTTAAGTTCTGCAATAGATTCAGCTAAACCATCAACGATGGCTTTACGTTGTTGGGCAATACCAACACCATGAAGACGGTCTTTTTCGGCTTCGGCTTCGGCAGCTGTGACAATCTTAATTTTATCAGCTTCTGCCAATTCTTGGGCTGCTACACGCTTACGTTGAGCAGCATTAATTTCGTTCATAGACTGCTTAACTTCAGCATCTGGCTCAACCTTGGTAATCAAGGTCTTAACAATGATGTATCCATAAGCTGTCATTTCTTCGGCTACTTGATGTTGAACCTCAAGAGCGATTTCATCTTTCTTCTCAAAAAGCTCATCAAGCGTCAATTTAGGAACTGATGAACGAAGGGCATCAATGTATGATTTAATTTGAGCCTCTGGTCGCATGAGTTTATAGTAAGCATCTGTAACATTTTGTTCATTTACACGATACTGAGTAGCCACATTCATCATAACAAAGACATTGTCCTTTGTTTTGGTTTCAACCACAATCTCACTTTGAAGCAAACGTAGTTGAATACGAGCTGCAATTTTATCGATACCGAATGGCAAACGCATATGAATACCACTCGTTGCGATTTTTTGATAGCGTCCAAAACGTTCAACGATGGCTACTGACTGGCTACTGACTGTTGACGTACGACATAAAACATACTGATGAGAATTCCCAAGATAATCAAGAATAAAATCAGTAAAAAGAGAAATGCTGCCTGCATGTTAAGTCCTCAAAAATAAACATTAAAGATTTCTTTGCTTTATTATAGCACAGTAATACAACTATTCAAGAAAAATAGTATATCTTTTTCAAGAGCTTTGACAATCATAAAAGAGGCTGAAACACTAGCGTTTCAGCCTCTTGTATTTTGTGACTAAGCTTAAAACCCAACAGTCCAAAAGGAAACTTTTTATTTACGATACATCTTATCTTGAAGGTAAATGTCATTATAAATCCCAAGCCATTTTTTACCTAAGTTATTATAGACTTCAAGGTTTTTGATGGTTGATTCTGATGGGTAAAAGGCTTTATCATTAGTAATACTCTTTGGAAGTAAGGTTTTAGCTGCCTCGTTAGGTGTGGCATAGCCGATATATTCAGCGTTTTGCGCTGCATTTTCCGGTTTAAGCATGAAGTTGATAAAAGCATAAGCTTCTTTTTCATGCTTCACTGTTTTAGGAATAACCAGATTATCAAACCACAGATTTGAGCCTTCAGATGGAACAACATAACGAAGATCTTCATTTTTATCAAGCATCTCACTGGCTTCCCCTGAGAAGGTTACTCCAATAGCTGCATCACCTTGAATCATGTAGCCCTTCATCTCATCACCCACAATAGCCTTAATATTCGGTGTAAGGCTATTAAGTTTAGTTTCAGCCAGACGCAATTCCGTCATGTTCTTGGTATTCAAACTGTAACCCAAGCTATTGAGAGAAAAACCAATGACTTCACGCGCACCATCAACCATCATAATCTGGTTTCTGTATTCAGGTGACCAAAGATCATTCCAGTGCTGAGGTGCTTTTTTCACCAATTTCGTATTATAGACAATTCCGACTGTCCCCCAGAAATAAGGAATAGAATAGTCATTATTGGGATCGAAACTAAGACCCTTAAAGCTTGAGCCAATCTGATCGAAGCCATGGATTTTAGATTTATCCAACTTCACCAAAAGGTCTTCCTTGACCATCTTATCAATGGTGTAGTCCGAAGGTACAGCGATGTCGTAAGTCGTACCACCTTGCTTAATTTTAGTATACATAGCTTCGTTAGAATCAAATGTTTCATACTGGACTTTTATTCCTGTCTCTTTAGTGAACTTGGTCAAGAGATCAGGGTCAATGTAGTCACCCCAATTATAAATAACCAGTTTGTCCGAAGCACTTCCAGTGCGACTTTGCATGTAGGCAGAAATTCCCCAAAGGAAGAAAATAATTGCTAAAATCCCTGACAGAAATTGATAGAGTTTACGCATCATGCTCCTCCTTTCTCTCCTGGGTAATCATATAATATCCAATGACTAGAAGAATAGAGAAGAGGAAGACAACCGTTGATAGGGCATTGATTTCCAAGGAAATCCCTTTACGAGCACGTGAGTAAACTTCCACAGCAAGTGTTGAAAAACCATTACCCGTTACAAAGAAGGTTACTGCGAAGTCATCCAAAGAATAGGTAAAGGCCATAAAATAACCAGCGATAATCCCAGGTGTCAAGTATGGCAACATGACCTCGCGTAACATCTGCCATTGGGTCGCACCCAGGTCATAAGCTGCATTCACCATGTCTCGATTCATTTCCTTGAGGCGCGGCAAAACCATGAGAACCACGATTGGGATTGAGAAGGCAATGTGACTCAACAAAACCGATACAAAGCCAAGTTGGAAACCAATCCAGGTAAAGAGAATCAAGAAACTCGCACCAATCATAACGTCCGGTGCAACCATTAGCACGTTATTTAGGGATAAGATTCCAGTCTGCTGCTTCTGCTTGTTCTCATAGATAAAAATTGACCCAAAGGTACCAATAATCGTCGCCAAGAGGGCACTAAGAAAAGCTAAAAAGAAGGTTTGAACTAAAATCAACATGAGTCGACTATCTGAAAACATGCTCTGATAGTTATCAAGAGTAAATCCTGCGAAACTATTCATATCGCCACCACTATTGAAAGAAAAGGCGATTAGATAAAAGATTGGCAGGTAGATGATAACAAAGACTAGAGCTAAATAGAGATTTGCAAATTTTTTCATTGACGTCTCTCCTTTGTTAACCACATGATTGCAATCATAGTAACAATAAGCACAACACCAATGGTCGCACCCATTCCCCAGTTTTGTGTAGTGAGGAAATGCTGTTCGATAGCCGTTCCTAGTGTAATAACTCGGTTCCCACCAATCAAACGTGTTAGCATGAAGAGGCTAAGACTAGGAATGAAGACCGATTGTACACCTGAGCGTACCCCATTAAGCGACAAAGGAAAGATAATCTTGGTAAAGGTCTGCCAATCATTAGCTCCTAAATCCTTACTTGCATTGACAATATTTTCATCCAAATCATCCAGAGCATTAAAAATCGGTAGAATCATAAATGGAATTTCAATATAACTGGCTACAAAAATGAAAGAAAAATCTGTAAAGAGAATTTGCATGGGAGCAATCCCAAAGAAACCAAGAAAGGCGTTAATTCCACCTTGTTGGCCAAAAATCCCCATAAAGGCATAAGCTTTTAGAAGAAGATTGACCCAGGTTGGTAAAATAACTAACATCAACCAAAGTTGTTTATGCTTCAGTCTGGTTAGGAGATATGCGGTCGGATAAGAGATGAGGAGTGTCACTAAGGTTATGATGGCCGCATAAAGGACCGAGTTAAAGCTCATCCTCAAGTAAGTCCAACTGGAAAAGAAGGTTCCATAGTTGTCCAAAGTAAAATTGCCACTGATGTCAAAAAATGACTGGTAGAGCAGCATGAGTACTGGAGCAACTACGAAAAGTAGAAGCCAAAGAAGGTATGGTACCGAGAATAGGCTAGCTGTTTTCTTCATGACGCTCCTCCTCAATGGCATTAATCAAGCCATCCTCAGGCTCTTCCATTTCCACATATTCTTCAATACGAGCATCGAATTCTTCCTCTGTCTCATTAAGACGCATGATATGAATATCTTCAGGCGTAAAATCAAGGCCAATAATCTCACCCTCAATCGCCTTACGGGTTGAATGAATCATCCATTCATTGCCAAGATTATCATAGGCAATGATTTCATAGTGGACCCCACGGAAAAGCTGTGTTTCTACACGAACCTGAAGCTTACCTTCCTCAGGAAGCGTGATTTGTAAATCTTCAGGACGGATAACCACTTCGACAGGTTCATTTGGACGCATTCCTCCATCAACAGATTCGAAACGTTTTCCGTTGAACTCGACCAAATAGTCCTCAATCATGACTCCTGGTAGGATATTAGATTCTCCGATAAAGGTTGCAACGAAATGGTTGATAGGCTCGTCATAGATATCAACAGGCGTTCCTGATTGAACAATTTCACCATCGTTCATAACAAAAATCCAGTCTGACATGGCCAAGGCTTCTTCCTGGTCGTGGGTGACAAAGACAAAAGTAATCCCTAGACGTTTCTGTAGTTCACGCAACTCGTATTGCATTTCAGTACGTAACTTCAAATCCAGTGCTGACAAGGGCTCATCCAAAAGGACCACACGTGCTGATTGATAATCGCACGGGCAATAGCTACACGTTGGCGTTGACCACCCGATAATTTTTGAATCGAGCGCTTTTGATAACCATCTAGTTGAACCATTTTCAACGCTTCTTTTACACGCTCTTCAATTTCCTTCTTAGGCACTTTTTTTAACTTAAGCGCAAAAGCCACATTGTCAAAGACATTCATGTGTGGAAAGAGGGCATAAGATTGGAAAACGGTGTGAACATCCCTTTTATTGATAGGGATATCATTAATACGCTTTCCATCCAAAAGAACGTCACCACTGGTCGCATCTAAGAGACCAGCAATGATGTTCAAGATAGTTGACTTACCAGAACCAGAAGCCCCAAGCAGGGTATAGAACTTACCTTCTTCCAGTTCAAAGTTGATGTCTTTTAAAACTTGTGTGCCACTGTCTTCAAATACTTTCGAGACGTTTTGAAAGGCAATAATCGGATTAGTCAATTGTCATAAATCCTCCATGGATATCAAAAATAGGGTTAGTATTATTAATTTAATTTGTCGCCAATGATACGAACTTCAGGCTCTAGTGTAACACCCGAATTTTCCTTAACCTTAGCGATAACATCTGCAATAAGATCTTCATAGTCTTTTGCTGTTCCTTGATCGACATTGACCATGAAACCAGCGTGCTTGGTTGAAACCTCAACACCACCGATACGATGTCCCTCGAGGTTAGCTTCCATAATAAGCTGACCTGCAAAATGACCTGGCGGACGTTTGAAGACCGAACCACATGATGGGTATTCGAGAGGTTGTTTAAGTTCTCGTAAGTGATTAAGGCGGTTCATCTCATGTTTGATTTGTTCGTAGTCTCCTGGTTTGAGGTTAAACTTTGCTGAAATAACCACTTCACCTGTTTCTTGGAGCACCGAACGACGATAACCAAAACGCATATCTCTTGCATCAATCGTACGAATATCACCGTCTTTTGTAAGAACCTGAGCAGAAACCAAGATATGTGCAATCTCGCCACCATAGGCACCTGCATTCATAAAGACAGCACCACCAATACTACCTGGAATTCCCGCCGCAAATTCAAAACCCGTCAAACTATGGAAACAAGCCACCTTGGTTGTTGCAATCAAATTAGCTCCCGCTTCTGCTTCAACTTGATAACCATTAACAGCGATACCATTAAGCTTGTCAAACATAATCACAAAACCTCGGATACCACCGTCACGAACAATCAAATTACTGGCATTACCAAGCACCATCCATGGAATGTTGTGCTTGTTGGCAAATTTGACAATACGAAAAAGCTCATATCGGTTACGTGGAAAGGCCAAATAATCCGCTGGACCTCCAACCTTGGTGTAAGTATAACGTTTTAAGGGTTCGTCGAAACGAATATCAATCCCAACTAAATCTTCTTTAAGTTCATCTAACATGTTAATTCCCATACTTTTTTCTATACATTTATTTCTTTGTAGGTATTGTGAAAAATTCCCCCTTATTACTATCACAACCTAAAAATGAGTTAGTATTTTCCCTAACAATTAAAAGAAAAATACCACAAAAAGCCAAAATTAATTATAGCAAAAAATCCCTATCTTGACGACAAGGAATTTTAGTAAAAACTAGTCCACTTGCTCCAATTTGCGGACATCACTAGTGTCTATTTGACTCAAATATTTTTTGTAGGCTTGACCAGTTTGAGGCTCAACTAAATTCTCGGCAATTTCTAGCAGAGGAACCAAAACAAAGGCCCTTTGAGTCATGAGAGGATGAGGCACTTTAAGGTGCTCAGTCCTCCAGATTTCCTGCCCATATAAAGAATATCAATATCCACAGTTCGAGGGCCCCAATGCTCATGGCGAACGCGGTCTAAATCTTTCTCAATTGCCTGACAAGCACTCAGCAAGCTTTCAGCCGGCAACTGAGTGTCAAGTGCTAAAGCGAGATTCAAAAAATCAGCCTGGTCAGTTAATCCCCAAGCAGCCGTCTCATAATAAGAGGACACTGCTTTAACTTCCGTCTCAAGCAAGCGATCCAATGACTCCACCGCTTTTTTAAGATAGTCTTGACGATTTCCCATATTAGATCCCAAACTTAAATAAACTTTTGTCATCGACTACGCTCCAATTCAATTCCAACACTTCTATAGTGCCCATTAATTGGTGGATTTTCTTTAGTAATTCGAATTTTAATAGATTGGATTGGCACAAATTGATCAAACAAGTCCTCACAAATAGCACCAGCTAAACGCTCAATCAAAATATACTTTTCTTCTTCCACCTGTCTCTGTACGGCTTCAAAAACTAAACCATAATGAACCGTATCTGCTAGATTGTCACTTTGTGAAGCCCTGGTCAAATCAACAGCCAGCTCCAGATCTACCACAAAAATTTGCCCTAGGGTTTGCTCCTCAACAAAAGCCCCGTGATAGCCATAAAAACGGCAACCATTTAAAATAATTTTATCCATATTTTCTCCTTAAGACGACTAAACTCATCTTTATTCTAACACAAAAAAGTTGAAAAGTTGGGCTCTAATTAGTATGATATTTTAGACAAATCTGAAGTTATTGTTTTTCGGCCATACAATCGATTGCGTAATTCTTCTGATTTGGTAAAATAAAGGCACAGAAGTTTAAAAAACTCCCTGATATCTAAACCAAGACTATGTCAACTAAATAAGGAAAAAACTATGACAAATCAAAACTGCAATGCA
>ENA-OQCO01000412-OQCO01000412.1-human-gut-metagenome-genome-assembly--contig:-NODE-412-length-23611-cov-1.922756_pt1 | contig 23611 bp, 25 predicted proteins | sample MGYA00242500_ERZ504582 | MGnify/ENA primary metagenome ERZ504582 (study PRJEB26092, sample SAMD00036346) | human gut metagenome | host: Homo sapiens | study: EMG produced TPA metagenomics assembly of...
CTGTCCTGATTCAGATAATTATCCAGCTTCCGTTTTCTTCCTGTACCCAACCTTCTGCATGAGCTTTTGTCGGAAGAATTCCTACCAGAAACAGCATTACGAATAGCATACCGATCATTTTCAGTTTTTTCATTTGGCATTTCCCCTTTCTTTTTTCTGTCACTTTTTCTTATTCTCAGGACGCAAAGTACTGATCAATTCCATCTGCTATCCCCGTCACCATCTGCTGTTGATAATCTGCTGTCTGCATCCGGGTATCTTCCTCCTGATTGGTCATATATCCCATCTCAACAATGGTTGCAGGAATACTGCACCAGTTCAGCCCACTCATCTCATCGTCTGATACACACCCTGACTTATTTGTCCCCTGTGGAAGCACAAAACGCAGTGATGATACACTGTGACAGTTTCTGACATTCAGCAATCATTTCCTGACTCAGATATGGGTTAGCCGTACTAGGTGCCATTGTCAGAGCTCCTGCTACAGAGGTATTATCCGACCCATTGGCATGGATGCGAATCAGAATATCTGAACCCGATTCCGCTGCAAGCTGTGCCCGCTCCGCATTACTGATATCCACATCATTGGTTTCCCGGATCATATAGACTTCGTATCCCCTTGCTTCCAGCTCATCGCGAAGCTTCAGTGCCACATCCAGATTCAGCTGATATTCCGTTACTCCTGTTGTTCTTCCGGTCGTTCCGGATGCCACTTTTGCTTTTGTCTGAGACGCCCCCGGCCCAATTGGCTCCTGTTCACTGTTTCCATGTGCCTGATGGCCTGCATCAATGGCAATTTTCCTGCCATTGCCTTCAGGAGTCGGTGTCGGTGTGACAATCTCCGCCTCTACGGTTTCTGCCGGTTCTTCTGTCCCGGTCATTTTCCTGAGATTTGAATCTGTCAGAAGAAGGTACTGTATTCCCTCTTCTTCTCCTACTGTAACACTCTCATCCTGCAGTTTTTCCACAAAAGCCTGGTAATCTTTCTCGTTCTTTTTCAGATGCAGCAAAACAGCTGCCACATCTTCCTGCGTATATGCTTCTACCTGACCTTCCTGTGACGTATACCGGAGATCTGCGGTCATAATTTTTACATCATTATGTTCTACCGCCTTTTTGATCTCCGTGATCAGATTCTTTTTCTGTACTGCTGGATCTGTCGGATCATCCGTAGGCTCCGGTGTCACCGTCTGCGTCGGTGTTATCTGCGCTTCTTTTGCCTCCTGTTCCTGTTGTGCCTGTTGCATCTGTTCCATCTGCTTTCTGGCTTTTCCATATCCCAGGATGGCTGCAAGACCCAGGGCAAGCACCACGATCACAATTCCCATGATCATGATGTTCACTCTGGTTCCTGAAGGTTTTTTCATAATTGCTCCTCCTTCCGGAAATCACGCTTACATTCTTTCCGGTGCTTCAAATCCCAGCATATCGATACATGCTTCCAGAATATTTTTTACCAGCATCAGCAAAGCCAGATAGGATTCTTTCTTCGCCTGATCCTCTTCAGCCAGAATCTTTGTTTCATGATAGAAGCGGTTAAATGCATTTGCAAGTTCATAAATATAAGAACAGATTTTATGCGGTGCTTTCTCTTCATAAGCATTCGTGATCACCTGATTGAATTTGGATGCTTCCAGCATCAGCGCTTTCTCACTGTCACTTCCTGCCGCCAGAATCTTCAGGGTATCCAGATTACCGCCTTCTTCTTTATATCTGTTCAGGATAGATTTGATACGGACGGTTGTATACAGAATATACGGACCGGTATTTCCTTCAAAAGATGTAAATCTTTCAATATCAAAAATATAATCTTTGGATGCCTGGTTGGACAGGTCTCCGTATTTGATTGCAGAAAGTCCTACAATTTTTGCAGTCGCTCTTGCATCTTCTTCTTTGATGCTGCGGTTGTCCACGATTTTTTTATACATTTCTTCGTTGATATCACGAATCAGATTTTCCAGACGCATCACACCGCCTTCTCTTGTCTTGAACGGTTTCCCGTCTTTTCCGTTCATGGTACCAAAACCAAGGAACGTCAGTTTGGTATCATCTTTTACCATACCTGCTTTTTTGGCACAGCGGAATACCTGAACAAAATGCATCTCCTGACGTTTGTCTACCACATACATGATCTCATCCGGATTGTATTTTTCCATACGTTCCACGATAGTAGCAAGATCTGTGGTTGTATACAAAGCAGCACCATCTGATTTTAAGATCATACACGGAGGTACCTCTTTGGTATCCGTCTCTTCTTTTACATCTACGACAACCGCACCCTGGTCTTCATAAGCCAGTCCCTGCTCCTTCAGCTTCTGTACCATCGGTGCAATGGTATCCTGTACATCAGATTCTCCGTTCCACAGATCAAAGTCTACCTTAAGGTTTGCGTAGTTTTTCTTCAGGTCAGTAACCGATACCTGCAAAATATGCTTCCATAATGCACGATATCCTCTGTTACCCATCTGCAACTGATGGGTTGCTTCCAGAGCTTCTGCTTTATACGATTCGTCTTCTTTTGATTTTCCACTGGCTGCCGGATAAATTTCTTCCAGCTCACTGATGGTAAATGGAGCTTCTGTCGGATATTCTCCTTCGTAATCTTCCTGGAAATATACCAGTTCCGGTTTTCTTTTATGCAGTTCTGTGATGATCAGACCCATCTGCAGTCCCCAGTCTCCCAGATGAACATCACCGATAACTTTATGTCCCAGATATCTTCCCATTCTCTTGATACTCTCACCGATGATTGCAGAACGCAGATGTCCGACATGCAGTGGTTTTGCAACGTTTGGTCCACCGTAGTCAAGAATCATGGTCTGTGGATCCTTTGCTTCTTCCACACCCATTTTCTCACTGTTTCTCATCTCTTCCAAATACTGCGCCATATATGCTCCGGATACTTTCAGATTAATGAATCCCGGATTAACAGCTTCTGCCATCTCGAGGACTTTACTGCCGGCAAGTTTTGCCACTACATCATTGGCGATCATGATCGGGGCTTTATGATATACTTTTGCACCTGCCATAGCACCATTACACTGATATTCACACAGGTCCGGCCGATTCGACAGCGTAACCTTTCCCATATTTTCATCATAACCGGCTTCTTTAAAAGCGGTCATTACTTCATTGGAAATCAATTCGATTATTGTTTTCATACTTTCCTAAAACTCCTTTGTTAGAATCGTTACATTATATCATGATTCGCACCTTCGGTGCTTGACGCTGCTTTCGCAGCTATCATGATCGCCATTCGCCGCTCCCGATGAACAAACTTCGTTTGTTCCCACTCGCTAACGCTCATTATATCTTATCACGGGCACACAGGCTGGTCAACTAAAAGAATTCACCCTGTCTGCCCCTCTATCAACTGTTTTTATGCAGACACGCTCCAGATTCCCCGCCCACATAAAGAAAGACAGAAGCGATTGTCTGTTTTTATTCCACGGATCACTTCTGTCTTTCATCTGCTATGCTTCTTCCTGTTTTTGTCTTCCTGCTTTGCTTTGTTTATAACAGTATTTTAAAATATCACTTCTGCGGACAATACCAATAAAATTATCCGCATCGTCCAGTACCGGAACAAAGTTCTGCTTCATGGCCGTATCCACCAGATCCTCCATGTTACAGTTAATATCCACTGTCTGGTACTTCCATCGGAGATGTACTCTGCTGATGCTGCAATCCTCCGCTTCCCGGATATTCAGGAACCATTTTTCCTTGATATACCGGAGCAGATCTCCCTCTGTTACAGTTCCCACATATTTTCCGTTCTTATTTAACATCGGAATAGCAGTATATTTGTGATATTCAATTTTTTCAAGTACCTGACGCAGAGTGTCATCATTTTCCACATAGGCAACTTCATTTTTTGGTGTTAAGAAAAATAAAATGTTCATTTACTATAAATCCCCCATAGAAATCTTTTTTTGAAATGACCGGACATTCTTCCCTTTCATTTCAGTTTTCCGTTACCAGTATAACCCATTTTCCATCCGATATGGTGAATTTCGCGTGAATAATTTCTAATATTTTTCTTAATTTAATTCTGAACACTCGTATCCTTTTTCTACTCGTGACGAAGTGCATCGATTGGATTCAGATTTGCTGCCTTAATGGATGGAAGCAAACCGAAGATAATACCGATTGCCATAGAAAATACTACAGCCAGTACACTGACAGGTACGCTGATCGCCACCGGAGTCTGAGACTCTTCGATATCACCTGTGACAGGATCACTCCGGCGATTACTCCAAGAACCCCTCCGATACTGGTCAGCACAGCAGCTTCTGTAAGAAACTGCCATAGGATCCTGTTTTTTCTCGCTCCGATTGCTTTTTTCAGACCGATCTCACTGGTACGTTCCGTAACGGATACAAGCATAATATTCATAACACCGATACCTCCGACCAGAAGAGAGATACTTGCGATCCAAAGCAGCTGTTTGTTTGTGTTTTCACTGACTTTCTGCAGGTTCTTAACTGTTTTCAACAGATCCGCCGCCTTATAAGAGACATTGCCACTGTCAGCACCACTGCTGCCGGCACCGTCCATCATTTCCTCTTCAGAATCAATCATACCGGAACCGGTCTGTCCGGTTACCGCCTGATTCATAATGTCCTCCACTTTTTTTCCTACAGACTCATCAGGTCTGTCTCACTAGCCATCACGCTGACTTCTTCCGGCTCATCATAATTATAAACAACCGGCCAGGTACTGTCCGGAATCAGCACGATTCCGTTGGTATTCTGATTATACGTATAGTAATCTTCCAGACTGTTGATCACCGGTTCGAAAGCATCTGACTTGCGGATACAACCGACTACGGTAAATGGTTCCCCACGGAGTTCTATGGTTTTTCCCACCGGATTGTCTCCCGGAAATAGAGTCTGCACTGCCACATCGTCAAGCAGCACCACTTTCCGGAACTCTTTAAAGTCACGTTCTACAAAATCCCTTCCATTTTGTATTACATAACCTTTTGTTTTCAGAAACTCCGCATCCACACCATACACACTTCCACTGTCCAGGCTGGTGTTCCGATAGGTGATTCCGTCCGCATACCCTCTGCGGTTATAAAAAGTCGCATTCGCAACCCCTTCAAGACTGCGAATCTGTTCTTTCTGTTCATCGGAAATCACGGAAATATTATCCGGCAGACCATTGTCCATCCAGTACTCACTCTCTCCCTGGTAAAGCCGTACATCCACATTGTTGTTTCCTGCACCGATCAGATTCTGTTTGATCTGCTCGTTGGTTCCCTGAATCGTAGATGCGATGGAAATGATGGAAGCAATACCTATAATAATCCCCAGCATGGTCAAAAATGACCGCATCTTATGAGACCATATCCCCCGAAAGGCCAATCTGATATTTTCTAGCATTGTTGTTCCTCCCATCTGCCGTTAATAGTTATAAAGGTCATCAAGCGTACCTTCTTCTGTCTTTGCACCCTCTCTGACATCTTTTCCATAAGGAAATGTGATCTTATCATCCATACTCAGACCGCCTGTAATCTGATAACTGGATCCATACTGAATACCGCCAACCTGTACTATCTGTTTTGTCAGATGTCCGGTTCCGTCGTCCTTCATAACGTAATACTGACCGTTTTCTGTCCGCACAAAAGGTTTCTCCAGATAGATTCCTTGTCCCTGTCCGTCGCCCTCATCCAGCAGCGTAAGTTCTGCCCAGCTGTTATTACTAAGTCCGCTTGCATCTGCAATGTATGCGGTAAATGGATAGGAAGATGCATTGGCTCCGTCCTGTCCGTTATCGGATGGATACGGAGAAATTTCCCGTACTTCTGCGGTAAAGCTGACACCATTGTCATAACTGTATCCGCTCAGTGTAGCTCCCACTTTCAGTTTATTCATTTTAGATTCACTGACCGTTCCCTGCACATAAAGCCCTTCACTGCTGACCACCTGAATCAGCGGTTTTCCATCGTTGCTTTCTTTTTCGGGATCACCGACTGTTTTCACCACACCATTTAATGTACTCTTAATTGTCTGGTTATTCAGCTTTTTCTGGATATCTTTAATCTCAAGATTGGTCTCTTTAATATCCAGCTGATAATCCCTGATTTCTTTTTCTTTATCCTTGATCTGCTGCTGAATCTCTGCAGCTGTTCCTCCATAAGAAGTTCCTGCATCACCGGATCCTGTCGTATCAGAAACAGTATCGGTAGAGATCACTTTTCTGCTTCCACTTCCCATTACGCTGGTAACTGTCAGATAGCGAATGGAGGCACGGCTTTTCTTTGTGCTCATTCCATCCACGGTATTTTCCTGTTCTGCCGTTTCCTGAGGAGTGCCGGCTTCCGGTGTCGGTTCCGGGTTCTCTCCGGGAGTAATTTCCGGCGATACCGATGGTTCGGTTGGCTTTTCTTCCGGATTCGATGGTTCAGGTGGCTCCGGATTTTCTCCCGGCTTTGTTGGCTCACTTGGATCGGTCGGTTCGGCTGGCTCTCCCGGTGTCTCTCCACTTTGCTTTTTACTCAGATCCACCAGATATTCCCCGTCCTCTTTTACATCCGCTGCAAAATCCCCATCTGCTCCGTTCTGTTCCCACGCCTTTATAAGATCACCATTTTCTTCTCGAACTTCAATACGAAAATATTTTCCATCTTCTTTTCTTTCCAGGAAAAAACTTCCTTTTACAATACCATCTTTTTTCACCAGATAGGTCAGTGGTTTTTTCTCTGTTCCATCTCCCTGATAAGCGCTGGCTCCTTTTTCAAGAACCGCTACTGCTTTCAGATCCTCCGGCAGTTGACCATCACTGTCATCTGTTTCTTTTTCAAGATTTACCTGAAACCGGTCAGTATCCGCTACCTGAAAATCATCTTCCGTAATCTTCTGTCCCCAGATTTTTAACAGTTCTCCATTGCTTACATCGCCCTCCCGGATCTCAATCACAAAAAAACACTGTTCCTCTGCCATTCGGTTTAAAAAACTTCCCAGAATCGCACCGTCAGCAGCACACAGAAAATGATACGGTTCTTCCACCGTTCCCTCTCCCATATACGGTTCTGCCTCCGCTGTAAGCTCCTGATAAGCCTCTGCCGGCTCTTCCGGCTCCATGGACGGATCTTCCGGTTCCTCGCCCGGATCTTCCGGTATATCCAATCCCGGATCTTCATTGCCGTTATCACTGGACGGTTTTGTATTCTTTAGTTTTGTAATTTCCCTGTTTGCTTTTTCTATGTTCAGTTCGATTCCCTGTTTTTCCAGTTTTTTCATTTCCAGATCCAGATTCTCCAGGGTCATATCATACGTGAGCAGATCATCGCCGACCTTTACCGTATCCCCTTCTTTTACATATATTTTCTTTACTTTCTGTGAATCTGCCAGATAAATATTCTGCGATACATCTGAAGTAATATTTCCTGACAGACTGTTGTCGGACCATCCACCGCCACCTGACATGTCACTGACTGATACCACCTTTACCGTACTCTGACTGCTTGTTTTCACCGCATATACAGTCACCCCTCCAAGCAGTAGTACTCCTGCAGCAATAAAAGCCGCAATCCATTTTTTCTTCATGGCTGCTCCTCCTTTTTCATTATGCCGTCGCGGATAATTACTTTTCTCTGTGCTTTCGCTGCAATCTCACTGTCATGGGTGATCATCAATACGCTTACTCCTTCATCGTTCAGGCTCTGAAACAGTTCCATAACCTGTTCTCCAGAAGTACTGTCCAGTGCGCCGGTCGGCTCATCCGCCAGAAGGATCTTCGGCTGGTTAACCAGTGCTCTGGCAATCGCTACTCTCTGTTTTTGCCCACCGGAAAGCTGATTCGGCTGAAAATTCACTCTGTCTTCCAGTCCTACACGGGTCAGTGCCTGCAGTGCCCGTTCCCTCCGCTCTTTTTTCGCAACTCCCGCATAAGTCAGTGGCAGTTCCACATTTTCCAATGCAGTCTGTCTCGACAACAGCTGAAAGTTCTGGAAACAAACCCAATCTTTTCAGTCTCAGATCCGACATTTCATTTTCCGTACATTTGCTGATATCCTGCCCGTCCAGAAAAAGCTGGCCGGAAGTCGCCTGATCCAGACATCCTACAATATTCATCAGCGTTGTCTTACCGGAACCGGAAGGTCCCATAATGGCCACATATTCTCCCTGTTCCATCTGGAAATCAATATGTTTCAGAACCGGAATGACCATTTTCCCCTGAAGGTAATCTTTGCAGATATCTTTTAACTCAAGAATCACTGTGCATCCTCCGTTCCTCCGATGACATCTTCGCTGCCATCAGCATTTGACTCATTCTGCTGCATCCCGTCTTCTGTGAGATCTTCCTGATTCGTCTCTCCGGAATCCACTCCATCCATATTCTCATCAGAAAGATCGCTGCCGGAATTCTCTTCTTCTGAGTAATCTTCATTTGAAAAGTCCATATCTTCGCCATCCGTCACCGGGTTGCTCTGCCCCATCTGACCGTTACTTCCCACTGCAGTCTTCATACCTTCTTTTAATCCGTCTTCCGGATAAGTGATCATATCATCTTTACTCAGTCCATCTGCAATTTCATACTGGAAAAGTTCATCATCATGCTGTCCCAGCGTCACAGAACGCTTCTCCAGTTTTCCTTTTCCATCGTCAACCCAGACATAGGGGTTGTCCGTATCTGCATCACAGATGAAAGATTCATCCAGCCAGATACCCGCCTTTTCCTCACTCTGTCCATAATCGGCTTCCACATAAACATGCTGTCCAAGCATCAGCCCCTCAGAAGAATCCAGTTCGATATAGAACGGATAGGAATTGGACTGGGTGGATCCGTCACCGCTGCTGAAATAATAGCCATTATTGGAATCGTTGCCCGGATTTTCCTTATCTACCGCACCCATCGTTCCTTTCCAGGTAACAGAATCATCTACTCTGGAATGTACGATTACAGCCTGCCCCGGCGTTACAGACGCGATATTCTGTTCGTTTACCTTACATTTAATTCGAAAATCTCCCATCGCAATTATGGACATAAATGCCTGGCTGTCTCCTGAAGAAGAATAACTGTCCTGATTTCCGTTATTGATGGACTTGACTACACCATCAATCTCACTGGTGACCTGACAGTTCTCGATGGAGTCCTGTAATTTCTGAATCTCCACCTGTTTGCTTTTCTTTTCATATTCGCTCTGTTTCAGTTCCATCTGGGCACTCTGAATCTGCATCGTATAGTCAAGCTGTGCATCATTTCCTGCACTCTTTTTTTCCTTTTCCAGTGCAGCAATCTCATTTTGTTTATTTCCGATGTTGTTATCGATCCGTTCCAGCTCCAGCTTTGCTTTTTCCAGGTCTTCCTGTGATTTTTCTGTATCATAAGAGAATAACGGATCTCCCTTGGATACTTCCTGTCCGACTTCCACATAAATATCTTTTACTGTTTTATCCTGACTCTGCTGAATATCCACCTGTTTCTGTGTTTCTACCACACCGGCGAAGCGATTCACTGCCCCGTTACCGCTTCCCCGGGTTCATCAGATTATCTACGCTGTTTACATATACTACATTTTCCGTACTTCCATCCGATGATGTTCTGCCGAACAATGCCCACGCACCGATTCCGATTACCACAACGGCTGCAACAGCTGCTCCGGTAAGAATAATTTTCTTTTTCTTCATGTCTGCCTCCTGTATCTGATAGGTTCTCATGGTTTCAGTATATCATAGTGCATTCTGCTCTTCCTTACTTTTTCTTTACATTTCTATGGACATTTCCGATAGTTACTGTTCACTCCGTGCCCAGCAACACGCTGCGCGATGCACAGAATTTATGCTGATCGCATAAATTCGCGCGATATGTCTCGGGTTTTCTGTGACCTTTGCTCACAAAAAACACCTCGCGGGATATTACCAGTGAACAGTAACTATTCTATTACTGATTCAGGAAATCCTGATCCTCGAAATAGTTGATCCTCATGGAAGAACGTACATCGTGAAGAGTTGCTGCTGCCTTCTCTCTTGCAACTTCTGTACCTGCTTTCAGGATGTCAAATACATCAGCAGTACGCTGTTCCCACATTTTTCTTCTCTCGCGGATCGGTCCCAGCTCTGCCTGCATTACGTTGTTCAGGAATTTCTTGACCTTCACGTCGCCAAGGCCGCCTCTCTGGTAATGCTCTTTAAGCTCGTCCAGATTCTGGTACTCAGGAAGGAACTCAGAGAAATGCTCCGGACGGCTGAATGCATCCAGATAGATAAATACCGGGTTACCTTCTACACGACCCGGATCCTGAACACGAAGATGGTTCGGGTCTGTAAACATGGACATGATCTTCTTCTTAACAACATCCTCCTCATCAGAAAGATAGATGCAGTTTCCGAGAGACTTACTCATCTTAGCCTTTCCGTCGATACCAGGAAGACGTAAACATGCCTTATTGGAAGAAAGAACGATCTCCGGATCTGTTAAAGTCTCACCATAAACGGTATTAAACTTATGAACGATCTCCTTGCACTGCTCAAGCATCGGAAGCTGATCCTCACCTACCGGCACATGTGTTGCACGGAAAGCTGTGATATCTGCTGCCTGGCTGATCGGATAGCAGAAGAATCCAACCGGAATGCTGGCTTCAAAATTACGCATCTTGATCTCAGATTTAACAGTAGGGTTACGCTGTACACGTGCCACTGTTACCAGATTCATATAATAGAAAGTAAGCTCAGTAAGCTCCGGCACCATAGACTGAATGAAAATGTTGGATTTCGCCGGGTCAAGTCCGCAAGCCAGATAGTCCAGTGAAACCTGAAGGATGTTCTGACGTACTTTCTCCGGATGTTCCGCATTATCTGTAAGTGCCTGCGCATCTGCGATCATAATATAAATTTCGTCATATAAGCCGGAATTCTGCAGTTTCACACGCTCTGCCAGTGATCCAACATAATGACCTACATGAAGGCGTCCCGTCGGGCGGTCGCCAGTTAAAATAATCTTGCTCATGAATTGTTCTCCTTGAAGTGTACTGAATATTTTATACTTTATTATAGCCCCTGGAAATTCACTGGTCAAATATTTTTAGCTGGAAACTGTAATTTTCCGTATTTTATGTTACTGTTCAGAGGCAATGTCATGATGCCGGGGTCAAAACATAGTTTTTTAATATCTCTATGAATGACATATTTCTTAGATCCTTGCTACAAAAATAAAACTTGTAGCAAGGTACTATGAGGTCACCTTTTGACCCCAGCATCATGATATTGAGTAAAATCAAAGGATTCTGCCACTTTATTTTTATTTAACTGTCGAAAATGGGATTATGTGTCAAGTTTGTTTTTTTGTTCAATTCGCTTCTAAACTGTGTACAATTTACTGGCACTGAGCTTCTTTGAAGCATCTATGTATACCAATTCTATAAATTTGTCTGTCTCGCGCATTTGGAATTGTTTTATTGCAGCTTCTATTTTTCCTACCATCTCTGCATCTTTTTCATCAAACCCGAACACGACCAGGAATGCCGTATCCGTCTTCGTACTGACCATATACTGCTGGATCTGGCTGAGACCGCCGTCACTTTGCAGGCCTCTGTTGGAAAGAAGCTTGAATTCTACCAATATGCTTTTTTGGTATCCATTGCTGAATTCAAAATCAACCATTCCGCATCCGGTATACTTTTCCCTGTTTGTGATAATCTCATGTCCGTCAAGAAACGCATCTGCATAACTCCAGAACTTGTTTTGTGTTTCCTTTTCCAGTACGTGCTTATCTCCATCCCAGAAGTCTTTCCAGCCGCCTTTTTTCTTCAATATAAAATTTGTATTTCTGAAATAATCTCTGGCAGAATATCCATAATTTGGTTTTGTCTATGATCGCAGTCTCATTTACTGCCGTCTCAATTTCAATATTTTTCTTATATTCCTGGAATTCCCTGTACTGCTGCAGACACCATTTCATATATTCTGTCTGAATCTTTCTCTCGTCTTTTCCGGTTAATTCTTCTGGCAGTACCAGTTCATGTCCATGATTCAGGCTGTTATAATAGTCAAGCATTCCTATATTATTTCCGAACTTCTGGATCCAGCCATATGCCAGAACCTCAACAAAGTCCACTTTTTCAACCTCTTCAAATCTTCTCTCATCCTCCCGAAGAGCGCAAAAAATCCTCTGCTGTTCTTCCTTCCTAAACAAATGCATTCCTATAAGTGCGAGATACAACCTGGTATATCTGCGTTTGACCGGGATTTTGCCCAGCTGATACATGATCTCCCTGTATTCTTCAGGCCATTCCTCCACAAGATATGGACCTATTTGAATCATAACTCCCGTGGTTGTTGCCTCATAACGTTCCTTGCATCTTCCCCATATTTTATTCTTATTTTTATTTTTTCGAAGGAATTGAATCGCGTCTCTTATCTTTCCTTCTATCTCATTTATTATCTCGGCCTCACTTTCCTCCGGCGTTTTTCTTAACAATGCTACTCCCTTTGGTCCTTTTAATGTTATCATCAGGTTCACAAAATAAGAAGTCGACCATATCTCCGAGTCTTCTTCAAAAAACTGAGGAAAGCCACCATCTTTTGAGTTCTGGGCTTTCAATATCTTTCGCAGTACTTTTGCATCTTTGCGGTCAATAAACCGTCCTGTCCGGAGCAGATAATCCAGTCCTCTTGCTGTATGGCGGATATTCTTAACTCGATCTGTCTCTGGCTGTCCATATGGTTCTTTTTTACCTCCAGCACCGAGAAAGTATCCTTTTTTATCCCTCAGTTTAGTCATCCATTCGCACATCTTTTTTTCTTCTTCTGGTGCATCACCCCCTAATACATGCAATGTCTGAACTGCGATTGTACTGGAGAATACATTTGGCTTTGCTCTGGAATCTTCCTCTGTCCGGATACTCCCAGGTCTTAATTCAATCCTGCCCCATTCACCGTAATCAAACTGATCTCCTTTAATCCACGCTGCAACCTTTTCAAGTTCTATATTCTCAGTATTCCGGTTTTCAAAATACTGTTCGTCTCTTTCATATTCACTCTCAACTGCTACACTCATTTGTTTTTTCATTGTGTGTTTCCACACAACGCTCCATAAATGCACTTACTGACCGGGTTACTTTTTCTTCCTCGCTTTTTTCTCGGGATATTATTGTACCACACTCGTTACCTCTATTCAATATGTGCACTTAATTATGTATATAGAAATTATTTGTTCTTATATTGTCATCTGTATTCTATTTTAGAAATTTTATTTAGATATATAATTATTTCATTTACGCAGCTCATAAGAAATGTTATAATTTTTATATCACAATTTTATCTTTTTTATTACCGTAGATTGGAGATTTTTATGGAATCAAATGAAGGCTTTTATATAAAATATGAAAAAAAAGTCATGAAGAACATACGGCATATCATGCAAGAACATGGAATTACACAAAAAATCCTGGCAGAGAATTCAGGTATCAACCAGTCCACCTTATCCAAACTTCTGTCTGGAAAGGCCAGCTTCACCCTGGAACACATTGCGAAAATCGCACGTGCACTAAATATAGATGCTGCTGACCTTGTCTCTTTTCGCCCCGGCACAGTCATTACAAATACCTGTTTTTCTTCTCATTATATTCCAGAGAATGATAATCTGGTATGTTCGATTAACCGACCGGCTTTTAAAGGGTATATCGGGAATAAGTATTATCTATATTTCTACTCGACCATCTCCTCTGAGGCTAAATTGATCCACGGCGAACTCACACTTTCTGCATCTGATGAGAACCGCTGCAGGGTCAACCTGGAAATCTATACAGGAAAAATCGATGTATCCGGCACTCCTATCAGGAAAGTATATACAGGAGATATGGTTATCTCAATCTCTATGGGTTCCTGTTACTGCACTCTGACTAATGCTGAGATTGGTGAATTATGTTTTCTTTCATTTCACCATATGTTTTTATTCTCCCAGGATATTCTGTGCAGGATCGGTGCCGTACTGACAACTTCCAGCGGCGGCAACAGGCGGCCAACTCTTCACCGGATGGTTATCAGTAAATATGAATTTAATCTGGACGAGGACAGTGAAGATCTGCACTTTTTAAAAGGTCAGTTAAAGCTTAACAGTTCCAGAGTACTGATTTCCAAAAAGGAGTTTCAGGCATTGCTGAAAAAATATGCTTCTGATTCGGATGTCAGTTTGAAGAAGTTTTTCTCTTCTTTTCAAAATCTCGCTGAACAGGAAGAATATTACGAAATTGAGGAATCCACACTGCTTGGAATCAACATCCCTGTGGGTACCAAGATCAATGGTATCAGCTTATTGCGTGAGGCTTCAACATCAGATAAATATAATAAAATATCTTCAAAATGTGACGAATTCCTTTTTGAATATATTTCATCACGTACAAAAGAATTAATTTATGATTACACACCAATACCAGGAGGTACTTTATGTCGCTTCAGAAAATTGAAAAGGCAATCCTCACAGCCCAGCGCATTGCACATTGGGAAGCCTATCTAATTGAATACGATCATAAAAAAATCCTAATGAATACGTATGCTACGCTTTCCATTTTGAACCTAAAGAATTACTTAATAACATAGTAAATTCTATGTCTTCTAATTTTTTTAATAAAGTAAAAAATCAAGAGCGTGTTCTTGAATATACGGCTCAGAATCCTAAAGGCACAATTGAAAAGCTAAGTCTTAACAGTTCACTTATACATAAAACCTGGGCTTCTCTGCTTAATCACATCAATACCAGTGATGACACATGCAAGCTAAAAAATATCTCTGCCAATGCTTTTATTTTTGTCGGAAACTATCAGGATGAAAATGGAAATGATAAGAATCTCTATTTTCTCACTCAGAAGAATCCTGTTCTTTCTTTCAAAAAGCGTACGCCAATCTTTGTCAGCCGTCATAATACTGTTGTCGAAGCACAGGAACCAATGATTCAGTTTGGCAGGTGCTGTGATATTTTAATAACCGATCATACGCTTTATTCTGTAAATAACAATTTTGAAAGTATATTCAACATTGAATATTCCCATAAAATCGTCTGCCGGGAACACCTTGCCGAATTGGAAACAGCTGATCTTATAGATGATATGGAATCCTATAAAACTTTTGCTGTCTCCGGGCAAAACTCCAAAAAATTCATCACTTACGATGCGCAAATTGTTGCGAAATTACAAAAACAGGAATATAAAGATCTCTTAAAAAAAGAACTTCGTATTCCTGTTAATCCCGCCACACATAAATTCGATTTAAGCAAACCGCAAAACGCACGTAATTTCACACTTGCAATCTGCGGTAAAACCAAACTTAACATGTTTGATAAAGGGGTCTGCGAAGTGCCATCCTCTGTTCCAATTTCATTTTCCTAAGAAGAACGGTTTATCGAGCGGTGCTATTTCAATTACATTTTCCTTATATGCGGATAATGGTTTCTTACTGATAACTATTATCTGCAGAGGATCAGTTTCACCTTCTGCCACCCACTGAACTTCGCATGTATAGAATTTATATTTTTTTACTTCAAAAAACAGATTTGCATATACATTGTTATTCCTGACACATAAAAACATGAGAATCAGAAAATAGATCAAAAATTCCGCCAAGCTGACCCACTTTGTAAAATCAAATGCAAATAGCGGAAGAATATATGATAGTAAAAATTCTGACGTAATCCCCTTTTCCTGTTGTACGGATAATATTTTATATTTCTTAAAACTTTCTTTTCTTATTCCTTTCATCGAGCCAACTATAACTATTCCAGATATAATAAGTCCAGCAACAATTCCACTTATTCCAGCTATCTCTGCACCTATAGTAGTGTTCGTCTTATCCGCAATACTCATTCCATCTATAAATACAACTGTAAACCATAACGGAATAAATGCGGTAAAAAACATTGCTGTTTTAAATATTTTATTCATACACTATCCTTTTAAAATTTTCACAGATCATTCCCGTTTCTGCTGATAAGTTCTCTGGACCAGTACGCAGAATCCTTCCAGATCCTCTCCTGTGTCTCGAAATCAACATAAATGATTCCAAAACCATCCGGCAGCACCCGGGACCAGTCAATGGAAAAACGATATCCTTTCAGCCCCAGTTCTTTCATATGCGCTACATCTTCTTTAAATAATTCATGCCTTTTCCGGAATCTCGCCCCATTCCTTCGATCTGATAGGAGTTGGTCGCTGCTCCCCATACAAAATTTTCTGAAAATCCCATATTTTATGATACCTCCGATAATTGTTACCTATTGTTCATGCGTTCACTATACTGAACAATAATTTCTTTGTCAAGCAGGAGGGACAGCTCCAAGATTTACTTCATAGAAAAAAGAACTGCCATTTTACAGAAAAATTTCTGTGATGACAGTTCTCATTTGTTACTTCGTTCTTTACAGAATTACATGTCTCGGGCAGACTTCTTTACATTTACCACAGCCTGTACACTTATCATAATCAATGTGTGCACAGAAATCAGTGACTGTAATCGCCTCTGACGGACAGTTCTTCTCACATTTCTTACAGCCGATACAGCCAAGCTCGCAGGCTGTTGTAACAGCTTTTCCTTTTGCATGGGAGCTGCAGGCCACACGGATCTGTTTGTCATATGGCACCAGCTCGATGAGATGACGCGGGCATTTTGCGACGCATTTGCCGCAGGCCTTACATGCTTCCTGATCTACTACTGCAACACCATTTACTACATGGATGGCATCAAACGGACATGCCTTTACACAGCTTCCGAATCCCATACATCCGAAAGTACAATTTTTTGCTCCACTGCCAGGAATGAATGCCATCATCTCACAGTCTTCCACGCCTGTGTACTCATACTTTTCAGTTGTCTTGTCGCAGGTTCCGGCACATTTTACAAAAGCAACCTGACGTGCGGTTTCTTTTACTTCCTGTCCCATGATCGCGCCAATCTTGGCAGCTACCGGAGCGCCGCCGACCGGACACTGATCAACCGGAGCCTCTCCTTTGGCAATGGCTGCCGCAAGTCCGGAACATCCCGGATATCCGCAGCCACCACAGTTATTACCTGGAAGAACGCCAAGAATGGCTTCTTCTTTTTCATCTACCTTTACAGTTAATTTCTTATCTGCCAGTCCAAGGAAGATACCAATGAATAAACCAGTACCGCCGACAATGACTGCAGCCATAATAATTCCTGTTATACTCATGCTCTTCTTCCTCCTATACGATTCCGGAGAATCCAAAGAATGCAATAGCCATCAATGCTGCTGTAAGCAGAACGATCGGCATACCCTGGAAGGATTCCGGAATATCGTTGTACTCCATTTTTTCACGGATTCCCGCAAGTAATACGATAGCGATCAGATACCCCACGCCTGTTGCAAATCCGTTTACAACACTTTCAAGAATGCTGTATTCATATTTTACGTTATTAAGCGCCACACCAAGAACTGCACAGTTTGTTGTGATCAGCGGAAGGTATACACCAAGCGCCTTGTAAAGAGATGGAACAAATTTCTTGAGGAACATCTCTACGATCTGTACCAGTGCTGCGATAACAAGGATAAATACGATTGTTTTCAGGTACTCAAAATGTGTCGGTACCAGGATAAATTTATATAACAACGAAGCAACAAAAGATGCGATCGTAATAACGAATACAACCGCGCCTCCCATGCCGACTGCAGTTTCAGTCTTCTTGGAAACTCCCAGGAAAGAACAGATTCCAAGGAACTGGCTTAATACAACGTTACTGCAAAGTGCAGAACCAATAGCAATTAACATTAAGCTTGCCATCTTCTACTCCCCCTTTATTCTTTCTCAGAAGGACAGCCGCCGCAGGTTGCACAGTTGGAACCGCAGCCGGACTGGATCTTGGAAACATCCTTGCCCTTCTTTGCCATGTTGATCTTTACTTTGTTCTGGATTGCTGCAAGTCCTGCAAGAACCAGGAATGCTCCAGGTGCAAGGATAAAGATAGTGATCGGGGTATAACCGGCAGCACCGGTAGCTGCATCGGCAACCGGAATGATCTGTGCCCCGAAAGCTTTTCCGGAACCAAGGATCTCTCTTACAAGACCAATGGCAACCAGACCAACTGTAAATCCAAGTCCCATTCCAAGTCCGTCAAAAATAGAAGGAAGGACCGGGTTCTTGGAAGCATAGCTCTCTGCACGTCCCAGAATGATACAGTTAACTACGATCAGCGGAATATAAATTCCAAGTGAATCATAAAGGGAAGGAGTAAAACCTTCCATAAGGAACTGCACGATCGTTACAAAAGATGCTACAACTACGATAAAGGCCGGCATTCTGACAGAATCCGGGATTACTTTACGAAGCAGGGAAATCAGCAGGTTTGACATGACCAGAACGATCGTTGTGGAAAGTCCCATACCAATACCATTGATAGCTGAAGTTGTTACCGCAAGTGTCGGACACATTCCCAGCATCAGAACGAAAATCGGATTCTCGGTTATAATACCGTTTTTTAATCTTTCACCACATTTATTCATATTCAACTACCCTCCTAAAATGCGTTTTTGCAATAGCCGATAGCTGTATTGACTGCACCGGTAAAAGCTCTGGATGTGATGGTCGCACCGCTGATGGCATCAATCGGCTCACCCTCGCCGCCATCCTTGGATACATAGAATTTATCGGTAGTCTTTCCAACGTACTGCTCCTGGAACTGAGCTTCTGTAGCACGCATTCCAAGACCGGCAGTCTCGCTGATGGAAAGAATGGAAACGCCGCTGACTGTGCCGTCTTTTGTTACGCCAACTGTAATCTGGATATCACCGCCGTAACCCTGTTTATCTGTTACAGTTACCACATATCCCTCATCTGCTGCTTCGCAGACCTCGTCTACTGTTGCCTTTATCCCAAGATCTGCTACTATTTTATCTGCTGCTTCCTGGTCTACATCTACAGCTTTAAAATCTTCCAGGCTTACATCACTGAATACTGTCTGCCATGCTTCTTTTTTTGCCTGCTCTTCAGTTCTTGCGATCGGTTCTTTTGTAACTTCATAAACCAGTCCAAGTCCAAGTCCGGCAACTACTGTAATGATCGTAAGGATCAATGTATTTCTGATAATCTTACTCATTATTTCCTGCCTCCTTTTCCAAAAGCAACCGGTTTTGTTACTTTCTCAATAAGCGGAACCAGAAGGTTGCAGAAAATGATCGCATAGGAAACACCCTCTGCAGAACCGCCAAAGAGACGGAACACTGCTGTTACAATACCAAGGCAGCATCCATATACCAGCTGTCCCTTCGGTGTGATCGGTGTGGTTACATAATCGGTTGCCATGAACCATGCGCCAAGCATCAGACCGCCGCCGAAGATATGGCTGAAAAGATAGTTCACGTCAAATCCTTTGCCTGTTCCCAGCATATAAAGGATCACAAATACGGCGAAGCTTCCGATATATGTAAGTGGCACTTTCAGATCAATGATCTTAAATGCAAGAAGGATCACGGCACCGATCAGGATTGCCAGTGCGGAGGTTTCACCGATGGTTCCCTGGATATTACCAAGGAAGAGATTTTTTACCGGAATGGAAGTTCCCGCAACAAATCCCTGGCTCTTCAGAGCCGCCAGAGGTGTTGCCTGTGTAACAGTATCCACAACTGCATGAGAGCTCTTGGAAACTGCAAAGTTAGTCATCTTTCCGGCAAAAGAGATCATAAGGAAACATCTTCCTGCAAGAGCCGGGTTCATAAAGTTCTGGCCAAGTCCGCCGAACAGCTGTTTTACAACAATAATCGCAAAGGCACTGCCAAGGATCGGCATCCAGATTGGAATCTGGGGCGGCATGTTTAAAGCAAGCAGAAGACCTGTTACAACTGCACTGAAATCTTTGGTCGTGTTCTTCTTGTGCATCAGACGGTCATAAAGCCACTCAAAAAATACACTGGATGCAATCGTTGCAAGAATTACAAGAAGTGCATGCACACCAAAATTCCAGATACCAAATAATGTCGCAGGCAGAAGTGCGATCACAACCAGCTGCATGATACGACTGGTAGTCATTTTATCCCTGATATGGGGATTAGATGATACGTTATACATTTGTTCCATTGTTTTTCCTCCCCCTATTTCTTTTTCTTGCGCTCGGCAAGAACCATTTTTCTCATAGATTTAATACTCTGAGTCAGAGGTCGTTTGGCAGGACAGATGTAACTGCAGCAGCCGCATTCACAGCACTCCATACCATCCATCTTCTCGAAGCCTGCCATATCACCGTTCTCTGCAAGAGTTGCAAGACGGGCGGGAACACATGGCCTGGACAGACGCTTACGCAACGTCCGCAGTTGATACATGCAGTCTGAATCTGCTTCGCCTCGGATACTGCATCATGCTCCAGAAAAAGCAGGGAAGAGGTTGTCTTTGTACATGGGATGTGAAGATCATACAGTGCAAATCCCATCATCGGTCCACCGGAAATTGCTTTCGCGATCTTTTCTTTCAGGCCACCTGCAGCGTCTACAAGTTCTGACAGATCTGTTCCTGTAAGAACGGAAAAGTTTTTCGGTGTGCGGATGCCGTCTCCTGTAACTGTTAAATTACGGCTGATGACCGGTTGACCAAGGATTACTGCTTTATAAACAGAGGTAACGGTTTCTACGTTATCAACAACACATCCTACATCTGCCGGAAGCATGGTGGAATTGATCTCTCTGCCTGTAACCGCATAGATCAGAGTACGCTCACCACCCTGCGGATATTTGGTCTTGAGTTCTTTTACTTCCATACGTTCTTTGCCTTTGATAGCTTCCTTCATTCTGGCAATACAGTCAGGCTTGTTATCCTCGATACAGATGCATCCCAATGCTTTCGGGAATACTTTCAGGATTACTTCCAGTCCTTTTACAACATTCTCCGGTTCTTCCATCATTCTGCGGTAGTCACTGGTAATATAAGGCTCGCACTCCGCACCATTTACCAGAATGTGGTCGATCTTGTCCGGTTCCTTCGGTGAAAGCTTCACATGTGTCGGGAAGCCTGCACCACCCTGTCCTACAACTCCGCCTTCCTGAATTCTTTTTAAAATGTCTTCTTTGGAAAGGTTGGAAAGATTGGCAGGTGTATATTCCACCGATTCATATTGTCCATCATTTTCAATGATGATCGCATCACCCATGGCTCCTACTGCTGTCAGGCGTTTCTCGATTCCTTTCACAATTCCTGATACAGATGAATGTATCGGTGCAGAAACGAATCCACCTGCTTCTGCGATTTTCTGTCCTACGAGCACATGATCGCCTTTTTTCACGATCGGCTTGGCCGGAGCTCCGATATGCTGAGATACAAGAATTGCCAGATCTCCTTTCGGCAGATACTTCTCAACAGGACAGTTTTTTGACAAATCTTTGCCGTCATAAGGATGAATACCACCTCTGAAGGTTAAAAATGCCATAGATCTCATCTCCTCCTTTATTGTTTGCATGTACATGCACGCTGCGTTTCCGTGCTGTGCACATCATACTCTTTTTTAAAGTTGATTTCCGTGTTTCTGATATATGTATGATAGATTGATTCTATCTGTCATACTATGATATACTTTCATATAGAAGTGATCACGGTTCCAGGAAAACTGCAGATAAAAATCAAATTATAAAGTAATATTAATCAGTTTTTATAACTGTCAATTCCCACATAAATCCAGTACCATTTCCTGTTATTTTCATCAACTCCACGAATATACTATAACTCATTTCACCTAAAATTGCACTATGGAAAAACGTTTTTTTGTGTATAATTAGATACAATCCATAAAGGAGGAAATTAACATGATTGTTAAAAAAATGCCGATTTTACAAGGGTTTCCGGACTTTGAGACTGTTAAAAAATTGACTAAAAAGCATGCGTTTTCAGAGCATTTTGTACCGGTTTTCTATGACATTGAAACAACAGGACTATCACGAAATTCCACTTTTCTGTATCTTGTCGGCGCTGTGGCTTATGAAGAAAAAAACTGGCAGATGTACCAGTGGATGATCGAAGATGAGAAAGAAGAACCCGAACTTTTGAAAATTTTTTCGGAATTTTTACAGAATTTTTCCTGCACGATCCAGTATAACGGCGACAGTTTTGACCAGCCTTACCTGGAAGCCCGCTATCAGATTCACGGATTGCCTTCTCCTTTTGAAAGCCTGCCTTCTCTGGACCTTTACCGACAGCTGAAACCCGTGAAAGGGCTACTGAAGCTTTCCAAAATGAACCAGCCTTCTGTGGAAGCTTTCCTCGGAATCGATCAGCGTGATTACTGCGATGGCGCGGCATGTATCCGTCACTATAAACAATTTGCTTCAGGCAAAAAAAAGAGGCCGCTGATATTGTACTTGGCCACAATCAGGAGGATCTTCTTGGACTTGGAAAAATCCTCTCAATGCTTTCCTATCTCTGTCTTTTCGAAGAAGGTTATGAGCCTCTGAATTGTGAATTTCTAGACGAACAAATAATTTTTACCCTTGTACTTTCCTGCAGTCTACCTGTGGAATTCTCCAATTATAGTGAAAAATTCTACATAACCGGTCAGAAAAACCGCGTTCGTTTCCTCATAAAGCACCAAAACGGCCGTTTAAAACAGTATTATTCCAATTACAAGGATTATGATTATATTCCTTCAGAAGATACAGCCATCCCAAAGACATTAAGTGTCTGCATGGATAAGAAACTTCGTAAACCTGCCAAAAAAGATACCTGCTATACCTGGTTCTCTGTAACAGATGACTTTGTCCGGAATCCGCTCAAACAGAAAACTTATCTTAAACATTGCCTGCCTTATTATCTCTCCACTTTAAAATGAATTCATTATATCTAGGATCAGCATAAACCAAAAAGCCCTGAACATTTTGCTTCTGAACTGCAGAATATGCCTGTAAAAGCATATGCCCGGGGCTTGTTCATTTTACTGTTACAGGAATTATTAAACACTAAAAAAGAGACTGCCGCCAAAATGGAAACAGTCTCTTATAATTCTCAGAATATCAATATCTGTTCAAACTTCCGGATAGAAATTACTCCTCTGTCTGCTCTGCAGAATAATCCTCAAGTGCTTTCATGCTAAGGCTGATCTTTCTGTCCTCGCCATTAAAATCAACAACTTTAGCCTCGATTTCCTGTCCGATGGAAAGTACATCAGATGGTTTAGCAACGTGCTCTCTGGAAATCTGAGATACATGAAGAAGTGCATCTACTCCAGGTGCAAGCTCAACAAATGCACCAAAATCTGTCATACGTGCAACTTTACCTTTTACTACATTTCCTACTGCGAAGTCCTCAGCAGCTGTAAGCCATGGGTTCTCCTCCGGGAATTTAAGGGAAAGTGCAATCTTATCTCCGTTGATCTCTTTGATAAGAACTGTAACTTTATCACCAACATTGAATACCTTCTTCGGATTCTCTACTCTGCCCCAGGACATCTCAGAGATGTGAAGAAGTCCGTCTGCTCCACCGAGATCGATGAATGCACCGAAATCTGTAACATTCTTAACAACACCCTCAACCTTGTCACCAGCTTTGATCTTAGCAAGAAGCTCTTTCTGTTTCTCGGCTTTCTCAGCAAGAAGAAGCTGTTTACGGTTACCGATGATACGGCGTCTTCTTGGGTTGAACTCTGTGATAACAAACTCGATCTACCTGATCTGGCGTATTTGGGAA
>ENA-OQCO01000413-OQCO01000413.1-human-gut-metagenome-genome-assembly--contig:-NODE-413-length-23565-cov-3.123005_pt1 | contig 23565 bp, 23 predicted proteins | sample MGYA00242500_ERZ504582 | MGnify/ENA primary metagenome ERZ504582 (study PRJEB26092, sample SAMD00036346) | human gut metagenome | host: Homo sapiens | study: EMG produced TPA metagenomics assembly of...
GTAAAATTGGAGGGTGCGATATGTCATTCTTTGAAAATACCCGCAAGCCCGTAGGCTTTGGCGGGAAAATTATGGTCGCCATGATGAATGTCGGGCACAGCGCCGTGGCCCGGTGGGGGCTTCAATTTCTGAATGCTGCGCCGGACGCTAAGGTGCTGGACTGTGGTTGCGGCGGCGGTGCGAACATCAAGAGACTTCTAAAAAAATGTCCGCAGGGCATCGTGAAGGGCATCGACTATTCGCCTGTCAGCGTGGAGAAATCCAAAAAGGTCAACGAAGCCGCCATCGCGGAGGGTCGCTGTGCCGTTCTGCAAGGCAGCGTAGCGGATATGATCTTCGCAGATGACTGGTTTGATGCGGTCACAGCCTTTGAGACCGTCTATTTCTGGCCTGATCTGCCGCGGTGCTTCCGGGAGGTTTACCGGGTGCTGAAGCCCGGCGGGACATTTCTCATCTGCAACGAAAGCAACGGCGATACAGACAGGGATGAGAAGTGGACGGAGATCATCGGCGGCATGACCATCTACAAAGACATTGAATTAAAGGCATATCTGGAGCAGGCGGGCTTTCACGATGTGCAGATACACAAAAAGAAAAGCTGGCTCTGTATCACAGCGCGGAAGTGAGGCGGGCTTCAGAAGAAACAAATAAAAACGCAATGCAAAGGCGGTGAGACAAATGGAAACCTTTCTTGGAATCATGATTCCTTTCTTGGGTACAACGCTGGGCGCGGCCTGTGTATTCTTTATGAAAAAATCCCTTGGCGATCTGGTGCAGCGTTCCCTTGCGGGCTTTGCCGCCGGTGTGATGGTGGCAGCGTCCATCTGGAGCTTGCTGATCCCCGCCATTGAGCAGTCGGAGGATATGGGAAAGCTATCCTTTCTCCCCGCCTTTATCGGATTTTGGGTCGGCGTGCTGTTTTTGCTCCTGCTTGACCGTTTGATTCCCCATCTTCATGTGGGAAGTGACCAGGCCGAGGGTCCGAAAAGCAAACTCGGGCGCACCACCATGATGATGCTGGCGGTGACCTTGCATAACATTCCGGAGGGAATGGCAGTCGGCGTGGTGTATGCAGGCTTTCTTTCAGGAAATACGCAAATTACTGCGGCAAGCGCATTGGCGCTGTCCCTCGCATTGCCATTCAGAATTTTCCCGAGGGTGCGATTATCTCCATGCCGCTCCGGGCGGAGGGGGAACGCAAGGGCCGAGCGTTTCTCGGCGGCGTGCTTTCCGGCGTTGTCGAGCCGATCGGCGCAGTGCTGACGCTTCTCGCGGCGCAGTTTGTGATCCCGGCGCTGCCGTATTTGCTGAGCTTTGCAGCGGGTGCCATGCTCTATGTGGTTGTAGAGGAATTGATTCCGGAAATGTCGCAGGGGCGGCACTCGAATCTTGGAACGGTGTTCTTTGCGGTAGGCTTCAGCGTGATGATGGTGCTGGATGTGGCACTGGGATAAGGAAGTAAATAATGATTTTACAGGTGATTTTGGAAGGCATCGGGCTGGGCGTTCTGCTCATTCTGGCTTGCGCCATCGGCATCCGCAAGGGCGCGGTGGGCATGGTGCATCTTTACAGCCCGGAGGTGCAGGAGCGGTGCGTAACGCTGGGACTTACAACACACGCGAAAATCAAGCGAAATGCTTTGATTTTCAAAGCTGTCTGCGTCCCCGGCTACATCGCCTATGTGCTGGTCTGCGTCTATGCACTCAACGGTGCACGGGGTTTTCTTGCGGGCTTTTGGCAAATGCTCGTTATTTTATCGGTGATGAACCTGATGGACCGTTTCCTTGTTGATGATTTTTGGGTCGGTCACACAAAGGCGTGGACAATTCCAGGAACAGAGGACTTAAAGCCATACATCACCGCAAGAGATAAAGCAAAAAAGTGGCTGTTCGGCACAGTGGGCATGGCGGTCATTTCGGCAGCACTGGCGGCGATTATGATGCTTTTTATGAAAATATGAGGTGACAGAAATGCTGTTTCAAATATATGGCGACAGAAGAAATCCTGCCGTGCTGTTCTTTCATGCAATGGGTGTAACAGGAGCGAGCAGCGAACCGATTGCGAAATATTTGCAGGATCGGTATTTCTGCATTCTGCCCACCTCCACCGTTTACTGCGCGGGGCAGAAATATGTCAGCAAGCTGGACGAAATGCGGCAGGTGGAGGACTTTCTGCATCGACAGGGCGTGGAGCGGCTGGCAATGGTGGTCGCTTCTTCCATCGGTACAGACCTTGCCATGGCGTTTCTGACACAGACGAAGCTACCCGTGGAGCACGCTTTCTTTGACGGCGGGCAGTTCGCCCAAATCGGAAAGGGTACGCGCCGCATTATGACACCGTTTCTGTATTTAGCCATCAAGAGCCTATATTGGTCGAAGGGCGGTACGCTGAAAAAGATACTGTGGTGTGACGACGATGCCATAAAGTCGTATTTTATAGACGCAGGGAAAAATCTGACCTATACAAATTTGCGGCGGCAGATTTCGGACAGTCTGGAAGATAAACCCTTTCCGCCGCTTTCAAAAGAATTGCAAAAACATACCTATTTCCAGTTTGGCAGTATAGAAGATCATTTCAAATACCGTCAAGCAGTGATGGAAGCCTACCCCTGCGGCCATTATCCCGTGTTTGAGAAATACAATCACATGCAATATCAGATTCGCGATCCAAAGGGGTTCGCCGAAATGCTGGCACACATCGCCGAGCGTGACTGTATGCCGGAACTGCCATTTATCAGAAAGTGAGTGATACCCATGAAATACAAAATCGAGAAAAACACCGTACAGGAGACGCTGATCATTCCGCTGTATGCGCGGAAGGTCTGCTCAGAACTATACCCGAATCTCTACCGGGACGAAACAGCGGTTCGCCTGATTGACGAGATCGACTACGATTTTTCTGAGGCGGAGAAAAACTCCCGCAGCCTCATGCAGCGCTTCGGTTCACTGGAGGTGGCCATGCGGCAGAATGACCTTGCTTTTGAGGTGCAGGATTATCTGAAATCTCACCCCAATGCGGCGGTGGTCAATCTGGGCTGCGGGCTGGACAGCACTGGAAGGAGCTGCGACAACGGCAGCTGTAAAATTTACAATCTGGACTTCCCCGATGTCATCGCCGTGCGTAACGAGCTTTTGCCCGCCGGGGAGCGTGAGGAAAATATCCCCTGCGATTTGAATAATACTGAGTGGTTTGCAAAAATCGATGCATCGGGCGGTGCGGTGTTCTTTGCCTCCGGCGTGTTCTATTATTTTCTGACCGAGCAGGTCAAGGCACTGGTGCAGCGAATGGCAGACGCTTTCCCCGGCGGCATGCTGGTCTTTGATGCGGCGAATCGAACGGCGGTAAAGATGATTGCCAAGACATGGCTCAAGAGCGCGAAAATCAAGGACGTGGGCGCATATTTTGCTGTTTCGGACGCGAAAAGCGAGCTTTCTCCGTGGGATAGCCGTCTGAAAGTCACCAGCCGTGGCTATATGCTGGGCTACAACGATCTGCGCGACCCATCCGTCAGCGGCTTTTTCCGTTTTCTCGCCAGGTCGGTGACAGCATGATGAAAATGCAGATTGTAAAAATCAACTTTTGAAAGAGGCGTTTTGAATGAAACACATCGCTTAAATCAAAATCGTAACACGAATTGAAAAGAGCAAAACTCCGAGCGAATACAGAAAATCATATTTATAACCGTTGACTTCATAAAAGCTCGGGTGTATAATCAAAAAAATAAAGCTGTCTCGGCTGATGAAGACTATAAATTTTGCTGTTTCTGAACACAACAGCAGAGTTTACAGTCTTATTTTTTTGTAGGTGGTAATATGAAATTTAAAAAATATGCAGCAAAAACGCTGATGATCGTTATCGGATCAATAATATCCGCATACGGAATTACGCTTGCAATAGGCGCAGGTTTCGGCGGCGCAACACTTGCGATATTGTGGCAAGGGCTGACGAATGTGACAGGTATGTCAATCGGCACATCGTCGTTTGTTGTGGCTGTGGCAATGATAATTTTTGCCTTTTTCTATGACAGAAAGCAAATCAATGTCGGCACAATTCTTCACCAAATCATTTACAGTTTTTTCGTGGATGTATTCACAAGAATTCAGCATTATACAGATATTAAAGCGGTTAATTTTATCATAATGCTGCTTGGCATTGCTATATTTTCGTTCGGAACGGGGCTTTACTCCGCCGCTGATTTCGGCAGGGGCTCATATGAAGCAGTCACATTTTCGCTTGCCGAAAAAAACGGTTGGAAAATCAAAATCGTACGAATGGTTCTTGATATTATAATGGTAATTATCGGCGTTTTGCTCGGCGGTAAATTCGGAATTTGCACAATTGCCACCGTTTTGCTCTCCGGTCCGATCATTCAGGCAACCGTAAGCACTGTTAAGAAATCAAAGATTTTAAAAAACATTTCTTAAAATTCTCATACAAGCCTAAAAGTGACAAGACATACAAAAAGGATGGAATTCGATTTGAACAAGTCCGTAAAAAATGGACAATAGAATAAACGGAGTTAAGATTATATCCGCTAACGAAAACATTAGCGAAGGCTCAAAAAGCATAATTCTTGAATATGTACTTGAAGGTATGGCTGAATATTATTCAGCAGACTTAAGACTTATCAGAGAAAGTTATTCGTGGATTAACATAAAATGCAAGTTTAACGGTGATCCGATTACATTCGGATTCAATTTTGAACCTGCTGCCATCCTCGGAACATTCGTGTTTCGAGGCTTTTTTTATGCCCGAATACTGCTTTTTACGGCGGTATTCGAGCAAAGTGTCTGCGTTCTTTGCAAAATTTCTTTTATATTTTTCAAGGTGTACTCGGTCGGAACTCCTATGCCGATGTCATTCGTTCCGATTAAAATCACAAGATTTTTCGGGTTTATGTTCAAGGCGTTACATTCGAGCCTTTCCAACAATCTGTCGCTGTCAACGGCAAACAATCCCGCACCGATTGCGCCGCAAAATTCAGGCTTATCGGATTATGAAAATCTTTGTGTTCAACCGCTTTTGCAACACTTTTTCAAAAACATGTTTTCGGGCAGATGAAATAGTCCCCCTTGGCTTGCAACTAAACCTAAAAATCGCATAATTTTTAAGGCTTCTCGCCGTTTGGGCAGAAGCCTTTTTGCATATTTGATAAGATTTTCTTCTTCGTATAATATTAAATGTACCGGCTGCAAAATTGACAAAGAATTAACAGAATTTTCGTTGACACACATTATTCCTTATTAATAAAAGCAAATATATCGCTTATAAAGGAAGTGACTTAATGACGAAAAAAATAACAGCAATATTGTTGGCATTGTGCATGGCAATCTCAATTTTGCCGATGAGCGTTCAGGCGGCATCAAAGCCGGATATTAAAGTCGGTGACTATGTTAAAATGGGCACGTATAACAATGCCTCAATTCTTTGGCGATGTGTAAGCATTGACGATAACGGACCGCTTATGCTTGCAGACAGAATTATTGACACCCTTGCATATGATGCCAAAACAAATGACAACAGCAGTTCAAAATCGCACAGCAGAAGCTATAAGCGTGATGATTACGGTTCTAACTATTGGAAAGACAGCAATATGCGTTCTTGGTTAAATTCAACCGCAGAGGCAGGCAAAGTCGATTGGCTTTGCGGCAACCCTCCGAAAGACGGATATGTAAGCGGTGTGGGAGCGTACAACGAAAAAGCGGGTTTTCTCAACGCTTTTTCAAAATCTGAAATTGCGGCAATGAAAACCGTTACCCAGCGTTCTCTCGTTTCTCATCCCGAATACAACAAGGGCATAGTTAACGGAGACGCAAATTCGGATTTGTTATATTATACCGATATTTCATATGCGGCAATAAATTACGATAGTGCGTATTTTGAAACCACAACCGAAAAGGTATTCCTTCTTGATGTTAAGCAAGCAAATGCCGTATGGAAAAATCTCAACGGCTATTATGTCGCATACAATAATGACGGAATGGCTTGGCCCTATTGGCTCCGTACCCCGGTTACCGACTGCAACCACGATATGCGTTATATCAGTTCATCGGGTCAGGTCGGTCGTTATGCTCCGTGGTATTCCGATTTGGGCGTAAGACCTGCATTTTATCTCGATTCCGAATATTTTGTTACAACTTCCGGCAGCGGCTCACAAAGCAGTCCTTATATCGGCTCTGCTCCAAACAAACAAGAGGATGATTATACAATTTCGGAACCTGCCGAGGACGCAAATCCCGATTGGAATGTCAGCACCGAGCAAAGCATTCAGCTCACCCTCGGCCCGTGGTATTCAAATGACAGAAAATATTCTAATCCTACCATCCCGGTTTATACCATCCAAAAAACACGCAGCGACACGGAAAATATGGTTGTTGTCGTTTGCGGCGAGGGATACACAAAAAGTCAGCAGGGCAAATTCATCAATGATGTCAAACGGCTTTGGCAGGACGCTATGAAATATGAACCGTATCGCAGTTATGCCGACAGATTCAATGTTTACGCTCTTTGCACAGCTTCCGAATCGACTTTTGACAATGGTGGAAGCACATTCTTTGATGTTATAGTCGACAAATATAATTCGCCTGTTATTTCTAATAATCTCCACGGAAGTCAATGGAAAAATCATATTTTTGAGAGATGTATCGGTCCTGAATTTATCGAGAAAATTCACGATGCTCATATCAAAAAAAGTGTGATCCAAACACAATTCCGTCCGGTTCGGAATATGAGCCTTATTATTATGTTCACGATTATATTGCCCAGTTCGCTATGGTTGTAAATACAACAAATGATTTCGGCGGTGCTTATAATAACCGTGAATACGGTTTCCATTATTTCATTTCGCCATCAGACAGCTATCGTGCGTCAAAAACTTTTGCACACGAGTTTGGACACGGTTTGCTCGGTCTCGGTGATGAATACAGCGGCGGATATTTGCTTGACGATAAGGAGCTTAAATCACTCAATCTTTCCTCGGTTGAAGACCCGGAAAAGATAAAATGGCGACAGCTTTTAGGTTTTAGAAACACATATACCTGCCGCAATGCTTACGGCTCAAAAATGCTTGTTTCAAGTTATGAGTGCATAATGAGAGACACAAACTATCAATTCTGTGAGGTTTGCCGTTTGCAGGGCTTCAAGCGAATGTCTCAGCTTGTTAAGGATGTAGACCTTTATGTTGCAACTCCCGAGGTTAAGGAATATACGGGTGCTTATTCAAAGCCGTCTGATTTTACCGACCTTGAAACAAGTTCATATTATAATTACACATATAATCGCAATGACCGACTTTTGAGCGGCAACAGCAAAAGCAGATTTAATACTAATATGAACGGTAAAAAAATCGAGCTTAGAACTGTTATTCAAAACATTTCAGATAAAAATGCACGACAATTAAAATTCAAAATGTGGATTAAGCACTCCGACGGAAGCGTTGCGACCGATTCATCGGGGAATCCGCTTCAAACAGTACAAACCTTTGACATTCCTGTTTGGAATGATAAGGCAAATTTCTGGCCGCTCGGTGCTTTGGATCACATCAAAAGCGACTTTAATTCAGGCTTAAAGAGTTGCTCGCTTATTTATCAAATTCCGTCTGATGCACAGCTTAAGAGCGGCGATACCGTGGCATTTCAGGTGCTCGATGAAAACGGAAATGTGCTTGCTGACGACAATACGGAAACACAGCGCTACACAACCGTTTCAATTCAGTATAAATTTGAGGACGGCTCTGAAATTCCAAACACTGCCGGCGGAACATTTACCGTGCCATACGGCACAAAGCTTGATTTAACACCGGCAAAAACACTTTTTGATTACAAATTTGTAAAGGCTGACGGCTTGAACAAGCCTATTGTTTCGGACGGAACGGTTGTTACATATTATTACAAAAATAAAAACGAAGAACACACTCACACTTGGTCTGCTTGGAAATACAATAATGATGCTGTTTATAATTCATCAAGTGATTATAAAGACGGCACGCAGACTCGTACTTGCTCCGCTTGTGGTGAAAGTGAAACAAAAGAGGCACCGAATACAGCTCTTCTTCGTCGCAGAGGTAATGCATTGTCGCTTGAAAGCAGTATCACCCTTGCAACTTACATTACCAAAGATGTAGTCGATTATTATGACGAAGTGTATGCCGAGTTTACCCGAAACGGTAAAACCGAAAAAGTGTATCCGTCGGGTAAAACATTAACTTCAAATTCAATCGTTTATTGCATATTTGATTATACGGGTATTTCACCGCAGGCTTTAGGTGATGATGTAAGTATTACATTCTATGGTGTCAAAGACGGTGTAACATATAACGGTAATGCTTATAAATACAGTGCAACCGACTATATTAAGTCAACGCTGAATAAGCCTACATCTTCTGCAAAGCTTAAAACTTTGCTGGTTGATTTGGTCTATTATGGCGAGGCTTGTCAGGTATATCAAAACTATAAAACCGATAATTTACTTACCGATATACTTACCGATGAGCAAAAAGCACTTCGCAGCACGGCTGATTTAAGTTTAACGAATATCAAGAATGCAAGCTACGAAACCTGCGAAAACAGGCTTGTAAAGTTTGGTACGGCATTAAGGTTGAATAATTCGGTTGAAATTGCAATACCGCTGAATATGACCAATGTTACTCTTGATGACCTTTCATTCAAAGTAAAAATAGGTTCAAGAACATTGACATATACCTATGCCGAAAATCCGGATAATTTTGAAAAAGGCAAAGACGGCTATTGGTATTTCTATTTTGACGGTGTTTATGCAAATCAAATGAGTGATGAAGTATTTATCACTGCATACAAAGGCGATGAGCAAGTCAGCTATACACTTAAGTACAGTGTGGAATCCTATGCCGCAACTGTTACTGATACAAAGTTAAAAGCAGTTACAGACGCAATGATGCGTTACGGCAATTCCGCAAAAGCCTATGCAGGCAAATAATCGGCATATCAGTTTAATTTTAGATATGAAATAATTAAGGAGGTATTAAGATGAAGGAAAAGTATATCAAACCTGATTCAGACATTCAAAAGTTTGCTGCCGTTGATGTAATTACGACATCCGGTGGCGGCGATGAACCGATTGTCACTCCACCTGATTGGAACGACTAAAGAGTAAAGGAGTCAAGATTTTATGTCTTGACTCCTTTTGACTGCTTAGCAATTGATGAACCCCCCCGGTTCTACCGGTGGAATCTTTTCTGAAGAGATAAAAACAAACGACAGATGATTTCTCATCTGCCGTTTCAATGTTATCGGGATTCTTTTTTATCCTTGCTTTCTGCTTTTTTCTTTGGCCTTTTGCGGATTTTCTTTGCATACAACAGCGATTTGCATCTGGTGGTTTTTAACGCTTAAAACCTTTATCACAAGCCCTGCAGCAACACAATGCTTTTCAGCGTTGAATCAAAATCGAACAAGGAGAAATCAAATGGACGAACAAGAAAAAGAAATTGAAGAAATACTCAGAACATTTGACAAAGCACCTTCGCCTTCGTCAGAGAATAGTGTTCAAAATCAAGCACAGCAAAACAATAAGCAGCCTCGGCAAATTTCCCAAAAACCAACTGACACCGAACGGACTGCCCGCACATCAAATCAAACAGAATACAAAAGACAAGCTCAGTCAAGCAAAATGGATATTTGGTTTGAAAACAAATAGGAGTGTAATTAAAGGAGAGGCTTATTATGTTTAAGTTAGGTATTTATTTGCCGCCATATATGACACTTTGTTTGTGAAATTAAATGAAGAGCTTTTATATTCTTCGTCACCAAACGGTGCACTACCCTACTGTAAAAGATAATGTGGATTTAGAACTTCTTTCGACACCTCAGTGTAAGGTTCGCAATTCCTCATACGAATTTGCCGTGCTGAGCAAAAATAAAATCCTGAGAGATTTTTGAGAGACGCAAAGTCTGAAAAATGGCTTAAATAGGCAGTTTTGAAAAAAGATTGCGAGCCTCTGACTCCGTCATTTAAGGTTCGAATCCTTATTACGAGCAAAGCGAGTAACAAGGTTCTGAACGCTTGCGTTCAGGTTCTTACACCTCTGCCACAAAAAAAGAGCTGAAATTTCAGCTCTTTTTTTATTTATTTCCCCTATTTTTGCTTGTGTTTATGATATTGATATTTTTAGAATTTTGTGATATATTGAATATGTTAATTATCAAAAAATCAGCGAACATACTTTTTTGATAATTACTCCGACAACTGTAGATAGTAATAGTTGCATTGAATGGTGTTTATTATTTATTGTTCGTATTAATTACCCCAAAGGACTTAAAAAAGCTCCTCGGTGAGCGGTTATTCTAATGCATTATTATGTTGTGTGTTTTCACTTCGTTCTACGGAGAAAGGAGCAGACTATGGCAAATAAGAAAAAAGGTGTATCATCGAAAACGCATACACAAAAGCAGTTGGATGATTATGCTAACCAACACAATCCAAACAACAAAGCCTACAAAGCAAATCAGGCAAATATAGCAAAGTCTAAAAAGCACAACAAAGACTATATTGACAATGTCGCTGATTTAGAATGGTTTTGTTATGGTTGGTGTGATGATTAATTCATAGTCTTACACTAAAAAGAATATCAATTCTTTTGGCACCGTGATTTTTCACGGTGCCTTTCTTATTTCCTGCCTTTTATATTGTTTATCCATCAAAAAGCCAAAGCGATCTGTAATAATCAGATCGCTTTTTGCTTGCAATTCATATTAGGTCAAGTTAATATAATTTTAATGGTTTTCATTTGCATTACTCCAAATTTCATATAACTATTTTGTAATGAATTGCGTTTTTAATGCAAACACATAACCTTACTAAAAAATCGCAGTATACATTTAAAAAATTTTGCAACTTTTTTTAGTCAATATGTGTTTCATTTATAGGAGGTGATGCATTATATGTCCATAATTGAATTCGACAATCAGCGTTTTGATGATTTATATCAAAAGTATGCAGGTATCGTTTTTAGAACAGCATACAATTTTCTTTTGAATAAAGATGATGCTGAGGATATTGTTCAGGAGGTATTTATTAAATATTTTATTTCTAATAAAACATTCAACGATGAGGATCATGAAAAAGCTTGGATTCTTACAGTAACAGCAAATTTGAGTAAAAATGTTCTTCGTTCAAAAGCACGTCAAAATTTAGAATTAGACGATACAATTAAAATCGTGGATAATAAATTCGAAAAAGCAACAACGAATCATTTAGATTTAGAAGAAGCTATGATAAGATTAACCGCAAATCAAAGACTTGTAATTTATCTGTTTTATTATGAACAAATTCCAATAAAAATATAGCAAAAATCATGAAAAGCAATGAGAATACCGTAAAGTCTCATTTGTTACGAGCGAAAAGCAAAATGAAAACCTATCTTGAAAAGGAGTAGTATATTATGAATTATACCGAATATAATAATCAATTAAAATTACCGGATGATTTGTATAAAAAAACATTAGCGGGTGTTAAATCAGAAATTTCAAAACAGAATCAAATTCAAAGAAAAAAGAAAGTTGCTTCTTTATCATTTGCTGCTTGTTTTATGATACTTGTAACCTCAATATCAACAGTTAAATACTTAAATCATAATTCTTCTGATGCTATTGAAACTACACATCATTCATCAACAAATAATAAGGGCTTTTCTACTGATAATCGGACGATAAAAATTAAAATTGAAGACACTAAATATCCGCAAAAAATTATTATTGATAATAAGATTTATTCGCAGTATTATTTTGGAGATGCGAAAGCGGATAAGAATAATACTATTGAATTAAAGCAATCAGAAATAGGCGATTTAGTATGTACGCTTGATTATTTTAATCTTACGAATGACTTGTCAAATTATGTACCAATGACTGTTGAAGAAGCTAAAAACAATAAATTTTATAAAGCGTTGGTTTATAAATACGCCAAAAGTGATCATTTAATTATAGTTCAGACCAATAATGAATATTATATATTCTACTTGAATGGTTTAACTACCGACTATACGATCGAAGATTTATTAAATTTATACACAGCAAAAGGCGATAATGAAATTATTGGTATTGAGATTTGGCAAGATGAATTCTATGATTATACGATTGAATTGCCGGAAGAAGAAAATATTACGGATCGGGACATTCGCCCTTTATTGAAAGGCACTATAACAGACAAGGAAGTAATTACTTCGATAGTAAACACCATTAAAGAATGTAATGAAAATAAACTTGATGATATTAACAGTTATTTAAGTGATTATGATAAGGGATTAGAAAGTAAAAAATCACTTATGTCTGATGATGGAGAATATAAATTGAGACTCATTTTTGCAGATGGTCAGGCATTAAATCTCGATAAAAATTCTTTGGATATTACACTAAAAAAAGATTATTTTTATTTTGATATCTGTCATAAAGGAAATCCTATTTATTATAAAATAGAAAATTCTAAATATAATAGAATCGTTGCATTCATTGAGTCAGCATTGTCTTAAAAAATAAAACGCTGATTGCGAAATAAAAAAAGGAAAGCAGGCGATAACAACCGCCTGCTTGTTTCATTATTTCTTAGTGGTCACGCTCTTGGCCTTGCTCCAACCGGAATACAGTTTCACACTCTTGCCGCCGAATTTGACGATTTTGTAAGTGCGTACACGAACATAATACTTTTTCTTAGCCTTCAGCTTCCCACACTCTTAGAGGTGGTGTTGTTCTTGCTGATGGTAACGGTCTTGTTGTTTTTCTTAAAGTTCTTGTCTGTGCTGTACTGCACTTGATAACCTGTGGTCTGGGTTTTCTGCTTTTTCCAAGTGACCTTAAAGCCTTTCTTGGCGGCAGTAACCTTAGATACGCCGGTACCCTTGGGGTTAATGGTATAAGTCAGGGACTTGCTGCCGCTGTAATTCTCCTTAAAGGTAACCTTAACCGTGTATTTGCCCACATTTTTCATGCCCTTGGGATAAGACACATTGTAGTCCACACCGCCCTTTAAGGCTTTGCCTGTGCGATCCTTCACCTGCTAAATCGGCGAAGATCATAGCGCCAAACGCCGGCGCACCCTCCATCACCAACCGCTTCTCCCGGGCGTTATATTTACACATTTCCGCATAAATGGCAAATAAATTTTGCTTACCTATCTAAATACTTTGCGATAAAATCCTCAACTGTACGCCAATACAGCGTGGGCGCAACAGAAGACGAGAGCGCATGGCCTGCGCCTTCTACGGTAAGTTCCTCTTTTTCGCAGGCTGCAGCCGCATACAATTCGCCCAGCATACTGTACGGCACAAGCTCATCCGACGAGCCGTGAATAAACAGCGTTGGTATGCGGCTCTTTTTCACCTGCGCAAGGGCGCTGGCCTGCTTAAAATCATACCCGTCACGCACTTTGGACAACACCGATGTGGCGTTGAGCACGGGGAACCACGGAATATGCAGGGTATCCGCCTCCCGTTGGAACTCATCCCATTCCGACGTGTAGCCGCAATCTGCAATAACAGCCTTCACATTTTCGGGTAAATCTTCACCTGACGCCATCAAAACCGTTGCCGCCCCCATGGATACACCGTGCAGAACGATCCGGGCGTTCGGCTCCCATGAAAGGATCTGGTTTATCCACTTTATAATATCCAAACGCTCCGGCCAGCCCATACCGATTTTTGTTCCCTCGCTGTCGCCGTGAGCTCTTGCATCTACTGCCAAAACATTATAACCAAGGGTGTAAAATTTATGAACAAATCCGGCCATATGCTTGGCCTTGCTTGTGTAGCCGTGGCATACAAGAACATATTTTGTGCCGGTATTTTTGAACCGTTTTCCGTGCAGGCGCAGCGAATCAGACAGAATATACACATCCTCGCCGTGTGTCGCATACCATTCTTTGATTTCCGGCGTGCCTGTCATACCGCTGTATTTTGCACTTGCTTCCTCTTCATTGCCGGCAGTATTCGTGGCTTTTTGAACCAAGTTGTTGAGTTTGCTCATATGGATAGGCGATTTCGTGTTGATTGAGATGTCATAGAATATTTCCGCTGCCGTTGCAGTTAAAGCTGCCAGCCCACAAAGCGCGCCGAAAGCTATACCTACATTCTTTCTATTCATAAAAATCTCCTCCTGCCGTCAAAGGCATAACATGGTCGCAAAATGTCATTTGCAATCTGAAGCTGTTTTGTGCGCGCCCCGACTGTCTTTACAATACAAAAGCGCTCTGTGTATATCAAATCACATTTTTGGACGGATGTCAATAAAACCGCTGCCGCATTTTGCAAGAAAAAAACAGACATCCACACGGATGTCTGTTTTTTTGCTTTTTCCTTCATTTTTTTCACCGGAAGCGGCATTGTTGTGCTGCTGCAGGCTACACATAATACTTTGCCTGCGCGTTCCAAAGCGCTGCATATTGGCCGTCGGCAGCCAAAAGCGCTGTGTGCGTGCCGCTTTCCACCAGCCTTGCGTGATCAAACACGGCGATGGTATCGCAAAAGACGCAGCTGGACAGCCGATGCGAAATGTAAATGGCCGTTTTGCTTTGCACAAAGGAATTGAAGCGGCTGTAAATCTCGTTCTCCGCAATCGGGTCCAGCGCCGCCGTAGGTTCGTCCAGCACCACCACCGGCGCGTCCTTATAGAGCGCCCTGGCAAGGGCCAACTTTTGCGCCTCGCCGCCGGAGATCTCTACGCCGTCCTTGTTCAAATCCTTATAAAGATAAGTGTTTTCCTGATGAGGCAGGCGCTCTACTCGCTCCTTAATGTTTGCATTTTCCAGGCAGGTATACAGCTTGTCCCGGTCAAAAGCGGAACCGGCACAAACCGTATCTCTCAGGGGCACAGAGAAGATTTTGAAATCCTGGAACACTACGGAATACAGTGCGGTAATACTCTCCTTGGTGTATGCCTGAATGTTTTCGCCGTTGATGAGAATTTCGCCGTCGGTCACATCATACAGGCGGCACATCAGCTTGATAAAGGTGGTTTTGCCGCTGCCGTTCCTGCCCACCACGGCCAGATGCTCGCCATTGTTTATTTTCAGATTAACATTCTGCAGCGCATAGCTTTCCGCACCCGGATATTTGAACGACACATTTTTGAACTCCGCTTGAAAGCCGCCCGATAAATCCAGCTCCTTGTCGCCATAGGTCATTTCGTCCTTGGTATTTATAATCTGAAAATAATAATGAACGAGCGGCACCATTTCTGCGGTCTTGCCAAATGTGACAGCCATTTTCATTATGCCTGCAATAATCTGCATAAAAGCGCCGCAGTATAGAACAAGGGAGCCGATACCGAACAAGCCATACAAGCCTTTGGCACCGATAAACAGATAAATACCAAAGCCCACTAAGGCACCCAAAATCGCCACAAACGAGCTTTGCTTTGCCGTGTTCATTGAGGCTTTTTTCAGAATTCCCTCGCCCTCGGTCAACAATTTATCCGTCGCGGTATGTTTAATTAACTCCTGCTCCTTATAAATGCGGATTTCCTTGCCCGTATTATAATCGGAGAACAGATTTAGAAAATAGTAAAAAATTCTATCCAGCCGAGAGTATTCATCGCTTGCCTGAAACCAAGCCCGATTCATTTTGACCGCTACCACAAGAATAATCACAGCCATAACGGCGATAGCGCCGAAAATGGTAAGCAAAAACGCCGGGCGTTCAAAAAAGGAAGCGCCGGTAGTTTGGAAGCCGATTTTAAACAGCGGAACAACCAGAACAACAGAAATCAGCAGCGTCAGCGCGCCGGAAATAAAGTCACGCATCATCCATGTGAGCTGAACAAACGAGGAAAAAACTCTGTCCTGCGCCTCGGAATGCTTATGTACCAAGGCCTGAAAGTCGCTGTTTTCAAGGCACTGATATTCCATACCAAAAAGCTTTGACGAAATTCGCTGCAGCTCCTTATTATACATCAGCGAGCGATAGACAAACTGCATATCGCCGAGATAATAATTGATGAAAAACAGCACCGCATTGATACCCACAGCCAAGCCGATATAAAGAGCAAGACTTTTCATACCTGCACCGCCCTCAAGCAAATCTATAATTTTTGATGTAAACCAAATATTCACAAACGGCATAACCGCCGTTACAAGTGCGACGGTAACTGCGGTGGGAATCAGCCGCTTTTCCAAACGGTGCATTTCTCGAAATGCAAGGAACACGGTTTTTAAGTTTTTCATACCGACTCGCCCCCATTCTCCTTATAGTAGTAGCTTTGAACTTGGTACATTCTGTAATAGGCGCCCTTGAGTGCCATCAATTCCTCGTGGGTACCGCTTTCTGCAATTCTGCCTTCCCGAATAAACAAAATCCGGTCGCAAAAGCGTGTTGACGAAAGGCGATGAGAAATAAAGAATGATATCTTGCCGCTTGTCATCTCGTTATATTTAAGATACAGTTCATTCTCTGCAATCGGATCCAGCGCCGCCGTGGGCTCGTCCAAAATCAAAATCGGCGCATCCTTGTAAATTGCCTTTGCAAGCAACAGCTTTTGCTTTTCACCGCCGGAAAAATCCACGGCTTCCTTGTACACATCCTTGATCATATAGGATTTTTCTTTATCCGGCAGGGTGTTTATTTTATTCAAAATACCTGCCTTATCCAATGCGGCATAAAGCTTTTCTTTATCATAATTTGAGTTTGTGCAAATGTTTTCCGCAATAGTCATGGGCATAAAATAATAATCCTGAAAGACAGCGGAGAATAGATTAAAATAACTGTCAGCGGAAAAATCGCAGCTGCTTTTCCGTTAACCAAAATCTCCCCCTCCGTCGGATAATACAAGCCGCAAAGAAGCTTAATCGCTGTGGTTTTTCCGGCTCCGTTTTCTCCTACAATTGCAATATTTTCGCCCTTATTCACCTTAAAGGACATATTGTTAATTGTGCTTTGCTCCGCAGAGGGATATGTAAACGAAACATTTTTAAATTCAATCCAGTCAATGCCGTCAAAATTCACATCCGGCTTGTTCTCGCTTTCCTCCGTTCGTTCCACAAATGCACGAAAAGCGGCACAATCATTACAGCAACGCTCAAGATTTGAATACTGATATACGGCATTCATAATCCAATTTGAAAAGCCGGTGATAATACCGAAATAAAAAATGAAATCCGAAACACTCAATCGACCTTTACACACCAAATAGGTCAAATAAGCGTAGGCGACAAGCTCCCGCACCAAATTCAGCAGTGCCCTTGTGCCGCCGACTTTGCTGTTTTGACGCATAAATTTTTGATTTATCCGCTCTAATTCATAAATCACTTTTGCAACGGCGCACATAAAATAATCGGTAAAGCCATACAGCCGAATATCCTTTGCCGCAGAAAAATCATGGCAGAGCTGATAATAATAATCAAAACGAACAAACAGCGTGCTTCGCTCATCCTTAATTTTCTTTTCTTTTGTGTTCAAAAATCTCAGCAAAAAGAACTCGCAAGCGCAGGTGGCAAGGATAAGTAAAATCATAACCGGATTGATTTTGTAAATCAAAAGAAGCGACGAAACAACGCCCACAATACAAACGCAAAACTGATTACAGGCATCCAAAAAATCTGCCGAACCGGAATAATAGCTGCGGTAGAACTCCATTGCCCTTTTGTTCTTTTCTCTGCCGCCGCGGCTTTCAATATTTGTATAATCGGTATGCAGATTTTTTTCAAACGCAAGCACGGCATACCGCATACGAATGATGCGTGCGCTGCCGTTAAGCAATTCCTGCATAAAAGGCGCCAACCAAGTGGTCAACACCACAAGCAGGCTCAGCAGCCCAACGACCAGTGTCAATCTGCCCACGGTTACGCCCTTTTCGATACAATCAATCATCGCCTTGGGTATATAGGCGGTAACAATGGGCTGGAACACCAGCGCCGGCACCCGGATCAGAAAGTACACCGGGCTTTTCTTATCCCAGGCAATCCAGTTTTTCAGCATATAGCTTATGTTCGCTCGCATAACTCCTCCTTGCCTAAAAACCAAAATCGCCCCTGCATAGACTTATGCAAGAGCTGGATGACTGTGTTCGGAATGGGAACAGATTTCTCTTTTTGAGCGGCAACAACCGTCTGTGCTTTTATTTTACCTGAACCCACCGGGAATGTCAACGCAGGATCCCCTGTTTTTGTTGACAACCGAGGGCGTGCATTGTATGATAGTAACATAATGAACTGTGTTCATTCATATAGAAAGGGACATATATACGATCCATTCACTTAGCAAACCACACGCTGATTCGCACTTCCCGTTTGCGTACCCTGCCGGCAAGGGAAAACGCGCTATATTTTTGTGCGCTGCCCACGGATTTGAAATTGGTTTTCATTCAATATCTTTTCACAAATGAAGGGGGATTTTTATGAGCGAAAAGAGTTTAACACACGGCATAAAGTTTAAGGACAAGATCGGCTACGCCATGGGCGACATGGGCGGCCTTTTGACCTTCTCACTGATCGGTGCATTTCAAAACAAGTTTTACACCGATGTGCTGCACATTCAGCCTGCCAAGATTGTGGTTCTGATTTTGGTGGCACGGCTTTGGGACGCCATCAACGACCCCATTTGGGGCGCGTTCATTGACTCCAGAAAACCCACCAAGCAAGGCAAATTCCGCCCGTATGTATTGGTTTTCCATTCCGCTGGCGGTGTCTGCGGTGCTGATGTTTACGGTCATTCCCAATTTGAGTGCGGCCAAATACCTGCTGTTTGCCTACATCACCTACATTCTGTACGGTATGATGTACACCTGCGTCAACATTCCTTACGGCTCGCTGGCCTCAGTGGTCACCGATGACGAAAAAGAACGCTCCTCCCTGTCCATGTGGCGTTCCATCGGCGCCGGTATCGGCGGCTTGCCGAGCACCATTCTCTTTCCCATGCTGGTATACAACACCACCATCGCCGCCGACGGCACCAAAATTCAAACGCTGGACGGTAACAAACTGACCATCGGCGTTTTGATCCTGGCCATTCTTTCCATTGTGATTTTCTTCGGTCACTACAAGCTGACCAAGGAGAGGATCGCACCGATTCAAAAGAAAAAAGGCGACTACAACGCCTTTAAGGCGATTGGCGACCTGGCAAAGAACAGACCGTTTGTGATGCTTTGCCTGGTGTCCATGCTGCTGATCGCGTTTCAGTTCTATTATCAAGCCACCTATCAGTACCTGTTTGCGGACTACTACCACAGCGCGCAGCTGTACGCACTGGTGACCATCTGCACCTACTTGCCCATGGCCATCTTAATTCCTATTATGAACAAGCTGATCGACAAGTTCGGCAAAAAAGAGCTTTGCGCCTTTGGTATGGGCTTTGCGGCACTGGTCAGCTTTATTCTGTTCTTTATCAAAACCGACAATCCCTATGTATTTTTGGTGTTCACCTTCTTCTCCGGCCTGGGCCAGACCTTCCTGGTACTGGAGGTGTGGGCACTGGTGATGGATGTGATTGACTACCACGAGATTCGCACCCATCGTCGGGAGGAAGGTACCGCCTATGCGGTTGTCTCCTTTGCCAGAAAGCTGGGGCAAACCCTGGCCGGCGTCGGACTCAATGCCCTTTTGGCGGTGATCCACTACGACAGCACCGCTTCTGCAAACAACACGGCGCTGCCGGAGGATGTGCTCAATAAGCTCTATGACATTTCCACCCTTGTACCGGCCATTACTCTGACTCTATTGGCGATTTTGCTGGGATTCGGCTACAACCTGTCCAAGAAAAAGCTGGCCGTTTTGCAACCCCAATTGAAAGAAATCCGCGAAAACGAAGAATAACCCACCCAAATAAGCATAAAAGAACAGATACACCGGCGTGTATCTGTTTTTTTATTTGCCTATTTATAAAGTATTGCCGCTCCGGCACACCGGTCCGGGTCATCTTTTCCCCTGCTGTCCATGCGTGATCGGGCTCCACACCACCAACCGTCAATTCAAAAAAACAAATAAAAGCCGACGACTGCGCGAATAGACGCACGGTCGTCGGCTGATTTTTAATACCCCTCGATCCGGTCGATGAGAAATTGGCGGCCGGACAAAATGAGATGATCGTGGCTACCGCAACGGGGGCAAGTGCGGGCACAGGCCAAATGAGCATACAAGCGGGCACAATGCGCACACATGGCAATAGCCGGCAGGTGCTCCAGCTCCAACCGGGTAGAACGAAGCGGCGTATCTCGCACCACAGCATTCCAGCACTCCCGCAGGTACGGGCCCTCCACACCGGACAGCTCCCCGACTTGCAGGCGCACCGCTTCCACCCGGTGCAGCCCGGCCTCTGCGGCCAGCTGGGTCACCGTGCGGTACAACTCATACACAATACTCAACTCGTGCATTCTCTATCGCGCCTCAATTTCTCGTATACTGCATGCATTGCCTTGCAGCAAGTGGGTATCCCCGCTGCCACAATAGGGGCAGGTGCGCCCCTGGGGCACAGTATCATAGGTCTTGCCGCAGGCGTCGCACAGGGTGACGGCATGCACCGTCTCAATCTGCAACCGGGCGCCCCGCAGTATCTCCGATCGATCCGCAGCCCAGCGCCAGCAGTCCATCAAATAGGGGTCCTCAATTCCAGATACCTGACCCACATCCAGCGTAACACAGCGCACCTGCGTTACCCCGTTCTCGCGCCCCACCTGCTCCACAGTATCAATAATATGGAATACGATGCCCAACTCGTGCATACTTACTCCTTGTTAAAACGAATTTTGATCTCGCGCTTCAGCATATAAGGCAAAATGCTTTTCATCTTATCCTCCGAGCGTACCATCTTGCTGGCTTCCGGCAGTTCCCGGTGCAGGTGAATGGCGTCAAAGGCGCACTTGGTGGTACACACGCCGCAGCCGATGCACTTATTGGGATCCACCACAGAGGCGCCGCAGCCTAAGCAACGAGCAGTCTCCGCCTTCACCTGGGCCTCTGTATAGGTCAGATGTGCGTCTCTAAAGGAATGCTTTTGATCAATGCTCTTGTCCACGCCGGGCACCTGGCGGTCGCCGGTATCGTACTGGGCCACGGAGATATTCTCCTTATCCAGCGCAATAAAGTCCCGGCGGTTACGGCCGATGGTCAGGCTGGTGTTGGGCTGCACGAATCGGTGAATGGACACGGCGCCCTCCTTGCCCGCTGCAATGGCATCAATGGCAAACTTGGGGCCGGTGTATACATCGCCGCCCACAAAAATATCTTTCTGTGCCGTCTGATAGGTCAGGCTGTCTGCCACAGCGCCGTTGCCGCGACCCAGCTCCACCTTGGAGCCGTCCAGCAGGTGACCCCATTCAATCGCTTGGCCAATGCTCAGGTACACATGGCTGCACGCCACGGTCTTGGTCTGGTTCTCGTCATAAACCGGGGCAAAGCGGCCGTTCTCGTCCAGCACGGACAGGCACTTCTTAAACACAATACCGGTGACCTTGCCGTTCTCCGTCAAGATCTCCTTGGGACCCCAGCCGCAGTTCACATCTACGCCCTCCACCCGGACTTCTTCCACCTCTTCAACCGAGGCAGGCATAGCGTCCCGGCTCTCCAGGCAGAACATAGACACGCTGTTTGCACCGCAGCGCACGGAGGAACGGGCCACATCAATCGCCACATTGCCGCCGCCAACTACAACCACTTCACCCTCTACCGGGTAATCCGGGTTGCCGCCAACGGTGCGCAGAAAGTCCACAGCGGTCATGACGCCCTGGGCGTCCTCACCGGGAATACCCGCCTTGCGGCCGCCCTGGCAACCAATAGCAATATAAAAGGCCTTGTAGCCCTGGGCGCGCAACTCGTCCAAGGTAATATCCTTGCCCACTTCAACGCCGCAGCGAATGTCTACACCCATTTCACGGATCACATCAATCTCCGCAGCCACTACATCTTTTTCTAACTTGTAAGACGGAATACCGTACACCAACATACCGCCGGGCTTCTCGTTCTTCTCAAACACAGTGGGGGTATAGCCCTTCTCTGCCAAATAATAGGCGCAGGACAGGCCGGCCGGGCCGCCGCCGATAATGGCGATCTTTTCATCAAAGCCGCCCTTGTTAGAGGGGATCACCTTGGGCGCCACATAGCGGTGCTCTGCAATCAGATCCTGGTGAGCAATAAACTTCTTCACTTCATCAATCGCCACCGCACGGTCAATGGTGCCGCGGGTGCAGGCGTCCTCACACCGGCGGTTGCACACATGGCCGCAAACGGCAGGGAACGGATTTTCTTTTTTGATCAGCGCCAGAGCGTCCTTGTAGCGCCCCTGGGCTGCCAGCTTTAAGTACCCCTGCACGGCAATATGTGCCGGGCAAGCGGTCTTACAGGGCGCCGTGCCGGCGTCGTAGCAGTTGATCCGGTTCTTGTCTCGGTAATCCGGGCTCCACTTTTCCGGGCCCCACTTGATTTTATCCGGCAACTCCTGTCGGGGATAGGTCACCGTGCCGCCGTCCTTGGTGCACAGCTTTTGACCCAGCTTCACCGCACCGGCAGGGCAATACTCCACACAACGACCGCAGGCCACACACTGCGCCTTGTCCACCTTGGCAATGTACGCGGAGCGGGACATATTGGGCGTATTAAACAACTGAGAAGTCCGCAAGGCATTGCAAATATTCACATTGCAGTTGCAGATGGCAAAGATCTTGTCCTCACCGTCAATGTTGGTGATCTGGTGCACAAAACCGTTGTCCTCGGCACGCTGCAAGATCTCCAGCACCTGATCGTAGGTCACATAATGGCCTTTGTTGGTCTCTACCAAATAGTCCGCCATATCGCCTACGCCGATGCACCAGTCCTCGGCATCATCGCCGCAGCCCTCGCCCAGCTTGGCGCGGCTCATACGGCAGGAGCAGGGACCGGCGGCATACTTGCCCTCATATTTCTTCAACCAGTGGGAAATATGCTCCACATCGACAGATTGATTTTCCGTCTCAATGGCCTTTTCCACCGGGATCACATGCATACCGATACCGGCACCGCCGGGGGGCACCATGGCGGTGATCTTCTCCAGCGGTAAGAAAGTCATACGCTCAAAGAACTTGGCCAACTCCGGGTGGGCGTCGATCTGATCCTTTTTCATATTAAAGAACTCAGCGCTGCCGGGTACGAACATGGGCAGCACATACTGCTTGGTGCGGCTGGGGTTCTCCCAGTTATACTCCAACAAGCCAATGCTGCTCATCTCTTGCAGCAGCGGCTCCAGATATTTCTTACTCTTGCCGGTGGCTTTTGCCACCTGGTCCAGGGTCATGGGCTTGCGTACCTTCATCTTCAGTGCGATCTCTGCCATCTCGTCCGTGACCACGCAGGCCAAGCCGTAATACTCCGGATCCTCTACCGTCACCTTGTGACCGATCCGGTCCGTGATTTTTTGACCTAGTTTGAGGATCAATTCTCTCTCTTCAGCCATCGTCTTCTCCCTCCGTACTTATGCGTTCCAGTCCCGGACTTGCTGCCGCAGCCAATCGCACACTGCGTCCATACCCTCGCCGGTCTTGGCAGAGATAAAAAAGATCTTGGCCTGCGGGTTCAACTTTAAGATCCGCTCCTGTACCGCCTGATCGTCAAAGTCAAACACGCTCTTTGTATCAATTTTTGTTG
>ENA-OQCO01000414-OQCO01000414.1-human-gut-metagenome-genome-assembly--contig:-NODE-414-length-23554-cov-3.962266_pt1 | contig 23554 bp, 22 predicted proteins | sample MGYA00242500_ERZ504582 | MGnify/ENA primary metagenome ERZ504582 (study PRJEB26092, sample SAMD00036346) | human gut metagenome | host: Homo sapiens | study: EMG produced TPA metagenomics assembly of...
CAAGCTTGAAGTTCCCATCTTTACTTCAGATTCCGATAAATTTTCACCTGTATATTTATGGGTATATAAAATTTCATTATTTATAACAAATTGATATGATTTTTCAAATAATAATATCCATAAAAACAAATCATCTGAACCATTTGTTCTCATAATATATTGCGTCCACTCCTCCGGAATACAAGATGTTTTTATTAAACATTGACCTGGTGATTTTATAACATTATGTGATTTTAAGTAAAATTGTTTATCATTAATGCGATTAAAATCAGTTTTCTTGCTATATAATGCGTAAAAACTGCCATCTGCTTTTTCCATATATGCATTGCAAATTACTAAATCAGCTTTATTTTTTATAATTGTTCTCATTTGACTTACTATCGCATTATCTTTTAAAACATCATCTTGATCCAAAAACAAAACATAATCTCCAGTACAATAACTTAATCCTGTTACTCTTGCTTGGTGAATACCTGAATTTTTCTTATGTTTTATAACTTTATATTCAAACTCAACCTTTGTAGTAGGTTGTTCTATCTCCACTTCTGGACTATCATTCACAATAATTAATTCTATTTTTGCATTAGAAAATGTTTCTCTTAATTTTTGATAATTTTTATTGATTACACAAAAAAGCTGTTCTATATATTTATTTCCCCTATAAAATGGGGTAATAACTGAAATAATATAATCCTGATTCACAAATTTACCTCTATACTGTTTTATATATTTTTATTAATTGTTGATAATTATCCTCTGGCAAGTATTTTTCTTCGTAATCTTTCCTAGCATTTTCGCCAATTTCAATACATTTATCCGGATCATTCCATAATGCTCTTATCTGATTAACAAATTCTTTTACATCGCCAAGTTTAACTTTATATCCATTTTTTCCATTATCAATTGCTTCTGCAGAAAATCCAAGATCTGTAACAACCAATCCCTTACCTAACTTCTGTTTCAATTTCAACCATAGAGCAACCTTCATACCAAATAGAAGGAAATATTACAAATTCTCCACCTTTTACGATAGAAAGGCACTTATCATGCTGTGTATAACCCAGGAAATACACATTAGGTTGTTTTTCCGCCCATACTTTAAATTCAGCTTCAAGTGGTCCTCCTCCCATAACGACTAAAGGAATCTCAGATAATTCATTCCATATTTTCATTAGAACTCTTATTCCTTTTTCTTCACCAATACGACCATAAAACACAACATATCGTTTAGGAATTTCTTTTATTCGAATTACTTTTAAATTTGCTTCTGCATCTGGAACAAAATTATATTTTTTTGTAATTTTATTTTTATCAAAACCTATGTCCGTAAGTAATCTAATTTGGTTATCATTTAAACAAATATAATAATCTATTTGTTTATAAAACTTTTTCGAATTCTATGATATTTAAAAATTGCAGCTACAATGAAACTCTGTAACTTTGAATTTTTAAAACATCCATATTTACACATTCGAAAATATCTTCCATCCCCACAGTCATTACATAAATGCGTCCCTCGTAGTGAAGTGGCACACGGACATACAAAACGAGTATCATGCAATGTAGCTACTACTTTTACACCACATCTTTTTGCAGCATAAAGAATAGATGGTGATAATAAAGGAAAAAAAGTATGAATATGTACAACATCAGGCTTTTCAAATTTTATAATTTTTTGCACAGCTTTATAATTTTTAAAGCTCCATAGCATTCCAAATATTGCCGTGAATTTTCCAAATATTCCTACATTGTCAAATTCATCATTAGAGACGCTATATCTAATCACTTGATTTCCATGTCTTTCCAATAATTCAGTCTCACTTTTAAATACCTGATCGTCTCCACTTGCTGAACCTTTTCTATGGAAATTGTGTATTGCCAATATTTTCATTATTAATTCTCCCAATCTGTAAATACTTTCTCATACTCATTGCAGATTTTTTCCCATGTATATTCCTTTGCTACACGTTTTTTAGCTTTCTCTCCAAATTTTTTTATTTCTTCCAATTGCATATGATCAACTTTATTAATCAATTTTGCAAGATTACCTGTTTTTTTATTCCAATATAAAGCACAATCTTTAGCAACCTCTTTGTTAAATCCAACATCCACAAGCAAATTCATATCAGTACTTCCTAATGCTTCTATTAAACTAGGATTTGTACCACCTACAGTATGCCCATGAAAATATGCATATGCATTTTCTCTTATTTTTTTTAACAACTCCTGGTCATAAACAGTTCCTACAAATTTAATTCTATTATCTGACTTAAAATGCAATTTCTTTTCTAATTGATTCAAAAACTTATCATTCACATTGGTAATAATTGCAAAATCTTTCTTACTTTTAGTTTTCATAAATTCTCGAATCATCACTTCATAAGAATTTTCAGGAACAAAACGACCAACTACAAGATAATATCCTTTTTTCTTTAACCCTTTATCCTTATACCAATTCACTAATTTTTCATCATCATCTGTAAGTTTACTAAGTGTTAAATCTGCACCATACGCAATAAATGTTGTTCTTGGATTTCTGCCGTGAATTCCTTTTCCGTCATAACACTTATGAATATATTTTTCAATATTTATAGAATCACAAATAACTAAATCGCTATATTTAACCATCATTTTTTCAGATATTTTCCAATACTTGCGAACTGGAGCAGGCCATTTTGCTCTCATCCATTCATGTCCATCAGGATTTAGATAAATTTTTCCACCTAATTTATGTATTTTTTTATAAAAATATCTAGCAATAGGTCCAATACGGCAAGCCATAATATATACGATTGGCTGTGAAATATGATATTTTTCTATATATTCACAGCAAGCCTTTAATGCAACTGCGTCGTAATAAATAGCTTGTACAGCACCTATTTGTGGAACTCTAATTTTGAAACAATGTGCATTGTGGAACTCAAACTCATGATCATTAATCTTTTTAACACTTTCCAATTGGTTTTCATCCATATAGCCACTTCCATTAGCTTTACACGCTACATGATATTTAATATTTTTTTTATTCTGATGATATTCTGTCAATTTGTAAACAAATGTTTCATAACCACCATATGCTCCTAATGATTTAGCTCCTACACAAAACACATGCTGTATTTCTTTTCTTTGTTGCATCCTTCCCACCTTTATATTTTTCACCCATAATCTTCAATAACTATTTTCCTATCTACTTCGCACCTGAATTATTAAACACTACTAAAATTGTTTTTAATATAATCTCAATATCTCTCTTCAAAGACCAGTTCTTAATATATTCTACATCCATAGAAACAATTTCTTCAAAATCCGTAATATCACTACGTCCACTTACCTGCCATACTCCAGTTAATCCAGGAGTCATACTTAATCTGCGTTTGTGATATCCTTCATACTGCTCGAATTCATCTACCGTTGGCGGTCTTGTCCCAACAAGGCTCATATCACCTTTTAGTACATTCCAAAACTGCGGCAATTCATCCAAACTTGTCTTACGAATAAACTTCCCAATCTTTGTAATTCTTGGATCATCTGTCATCTTAAACATCAGACCATCCATTTCATTTTGTTCCATCAATTCTTTTTTTCCTTTTCTTCTGCATCTGCATACATAGACCGGAATTTATAAATCTTAAAGATGCGTCCATTTCGCCCAACTCTCTTCTGTGAAAAGAATAGTGGCCCTGGCGATTCTAATTTAATCATTGGTCCTAGGACAATCGTTACAACTGCTGTAATCAGTAATCCAACGATTCCTCCCAGAATATCCATCAAACGTTTCAGTACAATCATATGTAATGGAATCTCTCTTTGTGCAAATGTGATCGTTGGATATTTACCGATTCGATTAAGATACTTACTTCCACTTTCTACATCTAATTCATATAAATTGATATTTAAATCAACTGTAATTCCCATCTCCTCAAATCGTTGCACTAATTCCTGAATCTGTTCATCCGGCTCTTCTGGAATCAGAATAAACACTTCGTCTACTACCTCTCTGATTGCATATTGAAGCATTGTATTCCTATTTGCAACAATTGGAATATCCATAACTTGTTGTCCTATCAAATCTTTGTCTGTAATGATAATCCCTGTCACCCATAGATTCCATGTCTTTTCCTTGATGATACTTCTTACCACTTCATTCATTCGATTTGATGTTGTTACAATCAACATCTTTCTTGTGATCGAATTATATGGTCGATACTTTAAAATATACCATCGATAAATCATATGTGATATCTGCATCCACCAAAAACTAAATATCATCGTTGTAAGATAAATAAATCTTGAATAATCTCTTGCATCATCAATCAAATATGCAACCGTCGCCATCAATGCAGCTGTGATCAAATTTGTTTTGAAATTTGCCCAAAATTCTTTCCAAAATTTCCTTTTAAAAAAATTCTGATTTGGATCAATTGCCAAATACACAATCGTTAATACAAAAATAGCAACTAACCAACGATAAATCACTCGATTATCTTGCGCCCATACCCCATAGATATCCGGATAAAACCTAATATGTGACATTAAAAAATATCCAACTGTAATTCCAAAAACATCACCTATATAAATAATTAAGTTTTGTAGTTGTGAACGTTTTACTTCCATACTTTATATTCCTCTGTCAGATTTAAACCAAGGTTTTCTTTGTTTTTTTAATCTGTGCAATCAAATACAAAATAAGTGAAATTCCTACCACAACTACAAAACCACCTATTGCACCTATAATAGTAAATTCTTTGACGCTAATTGTTTGTTTAGCTTCTACTTTAGATGGTTTACTAACGACTATCAGTTTATTTCTTCCTAATTTGTTTTGCACCACATCTTGATATACAGGAATTACCTTTTTAGAAATGTTTTCTGCATTTTCTTTGTTGCTTGTATCTATTTGGAATTCTATTATTCTAGTTCCATCTACAACTACTGCCTGAAGTGCATCTCTTACTATTTTTCTTGGTACTTTAGATTCTTTTGCTACTTTATCTAAAATTAAATCTGTTTGTGCTAACGATACATAATCATAAGTTAACTCACTAGCACTATCTCTAATCAAAACTTTATCAGACGTTTTGGGTATCGTGACATAAACTTTCATTCTTGAGCTATACTCTGTCTTTCCTTTCACCTTCGCATACCCAAATCCAGCTCCAGCGAATACTACCATTCCTATCAAAATAAACACCCACTTTGACAGAATATATTTACACATATCCAATAAATCTACCTCGATCAAATCAACTCTTTCCTTCTGGCTCATAACCCTTCTCTCCTTTTGATTCTTTTTCTCTGTATTTTCTGCCTGTCTCCTTGGCATATATTCTCTATTTTAACATATATATAACATAATTACTACATTTCTGTAACTTTTCTTTTCATCTTACTTTCTTTTCTGGTATTCTTTTGCTGTCTTCACGATCTGAAAGACTCTTTCTGTGTCCATTTTGCTTTCGCAGAGCATCTGTTATACGCAAGATCGTTCCCATTTGCATTTCGAAATCTATGACAGGTTTGTTCTTATTCATCAATGTATAAATCACTGGCACACCTTCCTTCTATAATTTACAGACATAGTTTTCTCTTTATTATACCATAAACTATAACTCTAAAAAAGAGACGACAAATATCACATTTGCTGTCTCTTTTCTATGTATTCTCTTAATATTACCAGAACTTTGTATTCGTTGTAATATAATCCACTTTCTGTGCAATATAATCTGCGACTCTTTCTGTATCGTCCACAGTCCAAAGTCCTACATTCACTCCACCATCTTTGAATGCCTTGATGTCTGAGAGTGAAATCTTATCACAATTTGCATCCAATTCAATCTTACGTTTCTTGTAATAATTGATCATTCCCTGATCTGGATTGTTTGTTACATGCTGTAATTTTACATTTGTGGATGTTATTGCGTTATCGTCTAAGACTTTTCTCATCTGTACCATTGTTTCAAAGTCATAGGCAATAAACATATATTCTTTATTCCCCATGATCTGATTTGTTAATGCATACAGATCTTCCATGTTGTTCTTTGTCACTGCCTGCATTCGAGAGTCATTGGTTGTTTCATTTCCATATTCTACGAATTCCATCTTGATCTCGATAACTGGTACCATGTTGTACTTCTTACATGTTGTTAAATAATCTTCTAATGTTGCAACTGTTGTTGCTGATTTTACATTTCTGTATTTTGAAATGTTATTTCCGGATTTAATCGTCAGTTTCTGGATCTCTGATAATGTCATATCTTCTGGTTTCTTATCGACTCCACATAATCTCTTGAATGTCAGGTCGTGCTGCAGAATGAATTTCTTGTCTTTTGTCATACGGACATCTGTTTCTGCTCCCCAAAATCCTGCTCCACCTGCTAATTCATAGGCTTTGATCGTATTCTCCGGTGCTTCGGCACTTAATCCGCGGTGTGCAATAAACTTGGCACTATTTTTTGTGATCGGTGTTACAACAGTTACTTTGTAACTGTTTTTCTTCTTTGATCCATCGGCTGCTGTTGCTGTGATCGTAGCTGTTCCGACTTTCTTTCCTGTTACAACTCCACTTGTGCTGACTGTTGCCACGCTTGTGTTAGAAGATTTGTATGTTACCTTTTTATTTGCTGCGTAAGTTGGTGTTACGATCGCTGGATTGCTGACATTTTTCCCTTTCTGTACGCCTACGCTTCTTTTTGCAAATGTGATCGCTGTCACTTTCTGTTTTTTCACTGTGACTTTGCATGTTACTTTCTTTGATTTTTTTGATCTTACGTAACATGTGATCGTTGCTTTTCCTGCTTTGACAGGTGTAACAACTCCTTTTGTACTGACTTTGGCGATCTTCTTGTTGCTTGTTTTCCATCCAAGCTTTGCTTTGGATGCTTTGGCTGGTGTGATCTTCACTGCAAATCTCTTTGCATTTCCAACATACATTGTCTTTCTATATGCTGACCATTTGATCTTTGATACTTTCGTTGCTGCGGATACTGGAATCAGACTTGTCATAAGAAATACACCTAAGATAGTGATCACTGTGAATTTCTTTAATCCTGCCTGCATCATTTTCTTTACGTTTTTCATAGTTCCTCCCACTCTTTTAACATTTTTGTAACATTTTTCTAAGAGCTATTCTATCATGTTTTTTGTATTTTACCAGTATCTCTTCCTATTTTAACATTGATTTAACAGCTTTTTTCTGTATTTTTCAAGGTACAATCCATATATCCCCAATCCGATCCATGCCAGCAAACTAATGCATGCCCCTATTTTTAATCCTGGTGTTTCATAATCTAATTTGACATTTTGTGTTCCTTTTTTCATTACGATTCCCATAAACATTCCGTTTGCCTTGTAAATCTTTGCACGTTTTCCATTGACTGTTGCTTTCCATCCTTTGGAATATGGGATTGTTACACACAGGATCTGGTCTTTTTTCGCATGATAGACTCCTCTGAAATGATTTCCTTCGTATTGGATCTGTTTCATTGAGTTCTTCTTGCGTTCCTTTAATTTGGCAAGGACATCTTTTTTAGGAACTGTGATCAGACTGATATCATCAAATTCATATTCACCTGGAGACAAGAAATTTAATCTTACTTTTTCTTTTGCCTTGCTTGTCTGATGATTGATCTTTACGATGTAATCTTTTCTTCCAAAATAGTATGGATTGAAGGTGCTTTGAATATGGATTTTCTGTTGTATATCATTCTGTGCCACAAGAATTCCTTTTGTTCCCTTTCTTCCAGTCAATATAAAGTTATCATCTCCATTTTTCTTTCCATGGTAAACGAGATTTTTAAAATACAGATAAGTTTCCTTGTCTTTCTCTACTGGCACCGTAATATCTGCATATTTCTTTCCTTTTGGAGATGATATCCTTGTCTCTGGCAATGAGATCGTCTGTATATCAGGATCGTTTCTTTGTTCGTTATGTTGAATCTCTTTGTCTGCCGGATGCTGATCCAATATGATCTGTGCAAGCATTGCCTGTTCCTTGCCGACTCCATTTAACTGCTTGTATTGCTGTTCTGTCATATAAGAATCGTATGCATATGCAAATGGCAGTGCATATTTATTCTTATATAATGTAATATTTCTTTTTTTTCTTAGTTTTTCAACTCCATATGGTACATCCCCCATGGAACTTACATCTTTTGCGACCTGACTGTTATGTGCTACAGTTATGTATTTTACACCAGCTAATGACAGGAGTCCCAGTCTTTGATCGACTCCTTTATATTTATCTGCATACTGCATTCCCAGCGTATCATATCCTTTGATCGTATCTGTCACACATTTTGCTGTGATACTGTAATATCCGCTGATCGTATTTAAATGGTTGATCAGTCCATAATTTTTATATCGATATCCCTCTGCATGTACTCGGTAAACAGATGGATCATTTACTTTACTCAGCATACGGATATTATCTTCCTTCAATGTTCGATATGCTTGTCCCTGATCCATAAATTCCTGTGTGTAAGCATATCCTTTTGGATCAAACCTGTAATATCCATGCACTCCCACTGATATCAGGAGCAAGATTGCCATGCTCACTCTCACAGTTCTCTTCTGTGCATCATAGCCAAGTCTTTGAAAGATCAAGAACAGAACATAAAATACTGCAATTAATCCACAGGCTGCCATGATTCCTTTATTCTTCAGGATTTCTTCTCCTGATGCATTTACGATGATACAAAATACAGTATAAATGATGATTCCTGATCCGATCCCGATTTGCTGTCGTTTTGACATCACAAACAGACGCGGATACATTTCTGCTGTCAACAATGCTACAATAAAGCTCAGTGCAAATGCCCACCGGTTGTTTGCATAAGAAAACCCATTAAATGCGTATCCAAAGATTGGAAGGATCAGCGCAATGATACTTGCTATAAATGCAGCTCTGTATTTTTTATGTTTCATTCTCTGTGAAAACAGTGTAAATAATACAACGATCCCAACGATCGGCAGATATCCTGCGTTCGTATTGCTGCCCATATTTCCGTATCCAATAAAGTTTTCAATAAACATCAGATAATATTTTCCTGGGTATACGATCAATGATTTCCAGTCAACTCCATTGCCGTAACGGCCATTTCCTAGAAATCCTATGACGGATGGCAGTAAGATCACTGCTGCCATTGCAATTCCCAGTGTATAATACATTCCAAACTTCAAGATCGTCAGGAAAAAGTTTTTAATCTTATTTTCTTCGTTGTATTTATAAAAGCGGATCCACGCATAGATCACCGCAAATATCGTCAGCATATATAAGAAATAATAATTGCTCATTGCTGATACGCAGACTGCGAAAATAAATACATACGGTCTTTCTCTCTGATAGATCTTCTCAATCCCAAGACATAACAGCGGAAAATAGATCATCGGATTGATGAAGAATGGATGGCGCAGTCCTAGTCGGAAGCAAAATCCGCTGAATACATAGACCAGTGCCCCGATCACTGTTCCATAACTTCGTTTTTTCATTTTTCTTGCATACATAATAAACGTGATCCCAGCCAGATACATTCGTAACAAGATCATGAAATCATACATGGTTTCTGTATTCTTTGGCGAAACAAATCCATAGAGGAGGTTTAACGGATCACCGATCGCATAGTAATTCAATGTTGAGAGAATATCTGCACCATACCCAAGACTCATATCCCACATCACAAGTTTTGGGTGTCCCGCCAGAAGATTACGGAAAAATTCTCTTAGTGCTTCCCCATAATATGCTAATGCTGAAAAATGCTGGCTTAATCCGTCTTCTACTCCTGCTCCCCATACAAAGCTTTTTCCTTCGGTAAAAAATGGCAGAAATGCCACGATACACATCAGTAAAAACATCAGTGTATAGATTCCATAGCAATACTTTCTTTGTTCTTTTATCATTATACTTTTCCTTTACCCTTTACCCTTTTTTGTTCATTATCACGCTTAGTATACCACATTTTGGATTGAAAATTCCTGAAAAATGTCTTAAGATATTGGATGTATGTACATTTTAGAATATTTTATATCTATCGGAGGTAATATGATATGTTAAATTTGATAAAGAAATTATATAATGATTCGCGAATTCGTTATTTGTTTTTCGGCGGTCTGACAACCCTTGTTAATCTTGGAATGTTTGCTTTATTAAAAGGGCCATGTGGAATTGATTATAAGATCAGCAACTTTTTCTCTGTTGCGATCGCAATCTGTTTTGCATTTGTTGTAAATAAGCTATATGTATTTCAGTCTAAATCTGAATCCTTCGCAGATACGATTCATGAATTCATCAAGTTTGTTCTCGGTCGTCTTGTAACCATGGCAGTAGAAGTTGGCGGTGTTCCTTTCTGTGTTGAGATCATCCATCAGCCACAGATGATCGCTAAGTTAGAAACACAAGTTATTGTTACGATCGTCAATTATTTTATCAGTAAATTTCTTGTTTTTAAATCTCAAAAAAAATGATTCCCGCATCACATAAAATCCCTGAGATCAGATGTTCATCTCATCCGATCTCAGGGATTTGTATTGTTATTCTTTGGATTTGATCACTTCTGAGATAATGTATCTCGGACGCATCTTCACTTCATCATAAATCTTCGCGATATAATATCCTATCACACCTAAGCTGAACATCAAAATGCTTCCAACCAACAGTAACAATAAGATTACTGTTGTAAATCCTGCAACTGCATGCCCGGAAAAATACATATAAAGCGATTGTATTCCAAGTAGTACTGCAAATACGAAGAATACAACGCCAAAAATGTGACGATCTGCATTGGTGCAGCACTAAATGATGTGATATTATTCACTGCATATCGTACTAATGATTTGAATGACCATTTTGATTCTCCTGCTTCTCGTTCCTGCACATCAAATTCTACGTATGTTGTCTTGAATCCTACCCAGGATGACAATGCTCGGAAGAATACATTTCGTTCTGGAAGTTTCAGAAATTCTTCTGCTGCTTGTCGGTCCATCAACTTGAAATCAGATGCTCTGGACATATCAATTCCTGTTGCATCGCTGATAATACTGTAAAATGTCTTTGCAAACATCTTGTGAATGAAACTTTCCCTTCCTCTGGATGCTTTCACTCCCTCGATCACCTGATATCCGTCTTCCCATAAACGATACATCTTTATAAGTGTTTCTGGCGGATGCTGAAGATCGCAGTCCATTACTGCAATACAGTCTCCTTCTGCCTGTGAGATCCCTGCAAAAACGGCTCCTTCTTTTCCAAAATTTCTGGAAAAGCAGACTCCTTTGATATGTGCTCTTTCTTCCTTGAGTTCTAAGATCTTCTCCCATGTATGATCTTTAGATCCGTCATTTACGAATACTAATTCATATGGAATCTGCTCTTTCTCAAGCAGGTCTCCTACCACCTGTGATGTTTTCTTGATCATCTGTTCTTCGTTATAAGCTGGAAGAACAACCGATAACATCTTATCCATTGTAAATATCTCTCCTTATATTTTATTCTACCGTGATCTTTGCACTGACGTTCTTCTCAATCGACATATTCTTGATCTTTGTCAGCTGAACCTGTACCGTATGCGTTCCGGGTTCATACAGCTGCATGTCAATCTTTGGATTTAAATCCTTCACTACAACTTTATCTACTACAGAGCGCAATCCGCTGATCTTCACCTTTAACTCTGAGTCATCAAATTTGACATCATAATTCTTCGTATTATTGATCAATGCGATCTGTTCTGTCGGAATCGTCAATGTACGTTTCGTCTTCTTCTCGATGTTTGCACGGATCACGATATTCTTGATCTTATCTACAGATTTTACAAATGTAATACCATCTGGCAGTTTAATATCGGACGCTTTGATCGTTTTTTCAATACTCTTTGTACTATCACTGATATCTAAATTCGCCAGTTTGATACTGCTGATCTTCTCCAGATCATCTTCAGCTCCAGTAATTTCTATATGTTTTGGTTCATAATCAATGCTTCCAAGTACATATCCCTTGCCCGGCGTTCCTTTTGTTTCCACTGTAAATGGTATTGTCTTCGTTCTTGATAATCCAATCTTTACTTTAATCTTGGTCGTATCAAGTTTGATGCGGTCCTGACTTACTTCATCTCCGTCTTCATCATAACACTTGACATTCTGAGCCATTGTCACATCTTTCTTCAATCCGGATACATCTACTTTCGCTACGATCTGTTTGATCCTGCTTACCACACTCTTTGGCCCAGATACAGAGATCAGATTCGGCGTTGCTGTCTGCGTGCTTACCGTATATCCACTCGCTGGTGTTCCTTTCACCACAACATTGACTGGTATCTGGTCACTCTTCACATCTTCCAATACGACTTTGACCGTTGCACCACCTGTATCGATATCTAACTGACTCTTATAACGTAAAGCTTCAACTTCAATCTGGATTGCATGAACATCTGACATAGAAGATACATCTGCCGTTGCGCGGAAATCTGACTTCGTCAAACGATCTACAACATCTTTCTTTCCCTTCACAGTAAAGCTTACGGTATCTCCAGATTCAATCTTATAAGTCTGATTAAGATCGTCTAAAACCTGTTCATTCAGCATATCAACCGGTACATCGCTGAAAGTCTTCTTGATGACCGGGTTATCGGTGTTGATAACAAACATCCAAAGTAGAAAGGCAAAAACAACAGAAATTATTTTTAAAAGCAGATCACTTTCCATTCTTTTTTTCATTTCGATTCCGCCCCTTCCATAGTTTGAATTTCTTATTCTGTCCCTTTTCTTCTCTCAGAACAGCCAGTTCATCTCTCAATCTCTGTGGATCCAGATGTCTGATGATCTTTCCATCCCTTGCGATAGAAATACCACCAGTTTCTTCGGATACGATCACAGTGATACTGTCTGAAACTTCACTGATCCCTACTGCTGCTCTGTGTCTGGTACCCATTTCCTTTCCAATCTCTACACTATCGCTTAATGGAAGATAGCAGGTTGCTGACACGATCCTGTTGTTGTGAATGATCACCGCGCCATCATGGAGTGGTGTATTGTGTTCAAAGATATTGATCAGAAGCTGGCTGCTGACCTTCGCATCAATTGGAATTCCTGTACGCTCATACTCTCCAAGTGCTACCTCTCTTTGCAGTACGATCAGTGCTCCTGTCTTTACCTTTCCCATCTCAATCGCTGCTCTTGATATCTCTTGCAGAGTTCTTGCTGTATATTCCAGTTCTTCCTGACGGCTATCTGTAGAGAAAATATCAGTCACCCAGTTCTTTCTTCCAAGCTGTTCCAATGCGCTTCGGAGTTCTGGCTGGAAGACGATCAAAATCGCTGTGATTCCCACACTCATTGTATTGGAAAGAATCCATGAAACTGTATGTAATTGCAGTAAATATGCCGCAAATGCAATACAAAGCAAGATAATGATCCCTTTTAATAATACCCAGGCTCTTGTTGTTTTGATCCATTTGACGATCAGATAGATCATAACACTGACAATCAGAATATCTACAATGTCATTCAGACCGATCTTCGGAATCGATGTCCAATATATATATTTTTCAAGTCCATCAAAAAATTTACTCAAATTTCCTCTCCCTTTTCTTTGTCCTGTTCTTTATGTTCTTGTTTATGTTCTTTTCTTTTTAAACTAAATCTATGTGATGGTACCGTGATCTGTGTAACATTAAATTCTTCTTCTTCCACAGTCACTTTCGGTATCGCTCTTACATAATAATAATATTCTTCATCTTCAAATTCAAATGTTTCTTCTCTAGTATAGTCGATCACATTGTATAAAAACTGTATGATCAGGGCAATCGCAATGCTTCCTATGATCGTTCCGATCTGTGATGTGATATTGATCTCATTGTTAACCAGATATCCTCCTATGAACATGCAGATCAGATATACAACTCCTCCTGCAAGGATTGAAATATTCCATCCATGCGCTGCTCCCCGCTTGCGAATTGCTGTTACGAGTGCTGTCACCAGACAGAATACCACAAAATACAAAAGCAGATCCTTATTGTCGATCGCTCTTGCCGCGATCAGACTGTAGACCTTTCCATGTGCTGATCCTGATGCCAGCTGGTTCATTGTCTGCTGAAGGATATTGGACAGATAATAGATCACTGTTCCCATTAAGATCGCTGGAAGTCCTGCAATTCCACAAAACATCCCAGCAAAGATCGGTAAACATGCAGGTAGTTGAAAATAAAAGAAGATTGGCACCATCATCAGATAAATCCTTGTCTCTGGAAAAACTCTCTGATATACAAGAAAATATAATACAACTACCAGTGCAAAAAATAATGTCACTTCTAACGATACATGAAGTAACTCTAAGAATATAACAACATAAAAGATCAGCGATAATGCTGATATTGGAATAAAGACACTGATCACTCCCATCATAAAGATAAAAAATGGCTGTGAAAAGGTCTCTGTATATCCAAACAATTCCCCTAATACATAAAATAAAACAGTTCCTCCAAGGAATCTCATCCCTGATTGAATATATCTTCCTCTCGCCGTGAGGAATTTCAAAAATCGTTCTCTATATATCAATAATTTTTCCATCTTCGTCTTCCTCCTCGACTATCGTTGGACTAATGTCTTCATTCTCTTTTTCTTTATATAATGTTTCTAGTTCTTCTAAATGCTTGTCATAGATCAGTACCCTTGCCCTTACCTCATCATACTGCCTGGATGCTCGCATCTTCGTAAAATGCAGGTAGACAAAAAATACCGCAACATAAATTCCTATGATCACAGCCGCAGATACTATAACTTTACCTTCTCTCAGCTTCATGATCACAATATCTAACTGCATGATACACAACAATCCTGTCATGATCAGAAATGAGATCAACAAGGCAATGCTTGTCTTGATCTTCTCCGATCTGACATAATCTTTCTTGGTATATTTGTAAATACGGAAATCACCTTTTCCATAATTCTTCTCATACTTGGCCATCTCAGCCATAATCTTTACTTTCTCTTCTGAAATCATATGCTTTCACCTGCTTTTTCAGTCTTATTTTCATTATAGCATGGAATATAGCAAAAAAAAAGGAGGTATGAAAACTCATACCTCCTAAATCAATTCTTCTTATCCGAAGTATCTCTTTAATAATCCTTCAAATGCTTTACCATGACGTGCTTCGTCTCTTGCCATCTCATGAACTGTATCATGGATTGCATCTAAGTTTGCTGCTTTCGCACGTTTTGCAAGGTCAAATTTACCTTCTGTTGCTCCATGTTCTGCATCTACACGCATCTCTAAGTTCTTCTTTGTGCTGTCTGTTACAACTTCACCTAATAACTCAGCGAATTTTGCTGCATGTTCTGCTTCTTCGTATGCTGCTTTCTCCCAGTATAATCCGATCTCTGGATATCCTTCTCTGTGAGCTACTCTTGCCATTGCAAGGTACATTCCTACTTCAGAACATTCTCCTTCAAAGTTTGCTCTTAGATCAGCTAAGATATCTTCGCTGACACCTTTGGCAACACCTACTACGTGTTCTGCTGCCCATTCTTTTTCTCCTTCTACCTGCTCTTTGAATTTATCTGCTGGTACTCCACACTGTGGACATTTCTCTGGTGGCTGTTCTCCTTCGTGTACATATCCGCATACTGTACAAATCCATTTCTTCATAATTCTTGTTCTCCTTTATACTTTATATGATCATTTATGTTGCTTTGCCTTTCGGCTTAGTGTCTTTTGTTTAAAACAGTAATGATTACTATTTTTAACTTATCTTTATATTACCATCACATTTTACTTTTGTCAATGATTTTTTAAACAATTTTTGCAGATTCCTTTAAAATAAACAATATTCTGTGTAATCTTTCCAGGAAAGTTCTCACTTGCGATCTCATTTAACTTCTCATCGATCGGTGCCATCTCCAAATCGATGACTGCTCCACATTCCTGACACACAAAATGATAGTGTGGATCGGTGCATGCATCGTAATGGTCTGCTCCTCCTTCGTAAGATAGCTTTAGTATTTCCCCGCGTTCGCTTAATAATGCAAGATTTCGATAGACTGTTCCAAGACTGATCTTAGGAAACTCTTCTTTGATGTTCATATATACCATATCGGCAGTTGGATGGTCTTTGCGAGTCATTAAAAACTTTATGATGGCATCTCTTTGCTTGCTTTTCTTCGTTGCTGGCTGCATAACCTCTTCCTTTCCTCTTTAATTCAAGTAATAACTGTTACTGTTTTTAGTATATATATTTTTATACATTATGTCAACCATTTCGAAGAAAATTGTATAAATTTATATACACAAAGCAGACAGGTATTTGATTTCCTGTCTGCTTTGTGCATTTTTAAAACTTAGGGAGTATAACCAAAGTGTCAGTTTTAGCTCTGGAATACTTTATGTGGATTCAAGATATTCTTTGGATCAAATGCTTTCTTAATTCCACTCATTAACTCAATTGTTTCTGGATCAAGAGATTCTCTCAAATATGGTTTCTTCGCAAATCCGATTCCATGTTCTCCGGATACTTTTCCACCTAACTGTGCAGCTTTCTCGTAGATCTTCTCCATTGCTGCTGCCATTCGTTTTTCAAATTCTTCCTGGCTTAAGTCATCTTTTAAGATATAAGAATGAAGGTTTCCATCTCCAGCATGTCCGAAACTCTTGATACGTATATCTACTTCATTATGTAGGTTATGAAGGTATTCTACCATTTCATTGACTTTATTTCTTGGTACGACCATGTCTACTTCATCCATATCAGTTGTAGATCCTTTGATTGCTTCAAGGAAGGCTCCTCTGGCTTTCCAGATAGATTCTTCTCTTTCTTCTGTATCTGAGATCAGTACGTCAAGTGCTCCTGCCTCTAAACAAAGTTTTGCAACTTTATCATAATCTGCTTCAATCTCTTCTGTTGAATTGCCGTCAAATTTGAGCAGAAGGTACGCATCGGATTGGGAATCTGGGAATTTTTTACCTAGGTACTCTTCTGCATCAATGATGACCTCCCTCTGCATAAACTCAATGGCAGTTGGGATTGCTTTGGACTTGATAATGAGAGGTACTGTGTCAATTGCTTCTTTTAAGGTTTTAAATGGTATCAGTAAACTAATTGCCTTTTTAGGCAGAGGGAGTAATTTTAATGTGGCTTTTGTGATAAAGCCTAAGGTTCCTTCGGAACCGATCATCAGGTCTTTTAAGGAATATCCGGAACTGTTTTTTACAACCTTTCCTCCAAATTCCACGATCTTTCCATTTGGAAGGACAACTTCAAGACCTCTGACATAATCTCTGGTCACGCCATATTTTACAGCACGCATACCACCGGCATTTGTACTGATATTTCCACCGATCGTTGCGGATTTCTCTCCTGGATCTGGTGGGTAGAAGAAATCATGATCTTCCACGTAGGCAGCAAGTTCCATTAATAAAACTCCTGGTTCTACGGTGATCGTTAAGTTTTCTTCATCAAGTTCTAATATATGATTCATGAGGCTTGAATCGATCATGATCCCGTGTTCGATCGCTACGGAAGATCCTACCAGACCGGTTCCAGCTCCTCTTGGTGTGACCGGAATATTATTTTCATATGCATATTTCATGATCTCAGAGATTTCTTCTGCAGAAGTCGCTTTTACTACAACATCTGGGTAGCTTTGTGCTCCTCCTAATTCATCATGACTGTATTCTTCGTTGATATTTTCTGCATATAAAATTCTTTCATCGTCTTTTATGATATTTTTGATAACTTCTAAATCAGCTTGATCAAATTTCTTATAACTCATATCTCTTACGCCCCTTTCGCAGCTTTAATCTTCTCGATCAGTTTTGGTACGATATCGTAGACATCTCCTACCAGACAATAATGTGCTGTCTTAAAGATTGGTGCTTTTTCATCGGAATTAATGGATACGATGCAGTCAGAGTGATCCATTCCAGCTACAAACTGAATGGCTCCTGATACACCACAGGTAATGATCAGTTTCGGGCGTACGGTTCTTCCACTTAATCCTACCTGACATTTTGCTTCTACCCATCCTGCTTCTGCAAGTGGTCTTGTGCAGGCTACCTGTCCGTCTAACAGTTCTGCTAATTCTCTGATCATTGCAAGGTCTTCTTCTTTCTTGATTCCTCGTCCTGCAACAACTAAAACATCGGCAGATTCGATAAACTTCTCTGGCTCTTTCTTTACAATATCTAATACATCCACATGTGCTTTGATCTTTTCTTTATCAATCGCACATGAAATGATCTCTCCATGTGTTTCTTCTGTTCTTTCTGGTGCATTCATGACTTTGTATCTTACCGTTGCCATCTGTGGACGGTTATTTGGTGTTAAGATATGTGCCATGATGTTTCCACCAAATGCTGGTCTGATCTGAGAAAGGTCTGTGTTCTCATCCATCTCAAGAATCGTACAGTCTGCTGTTAATCCTGTCTTCATTCTTGCAGCTACCCTTGGTGCCAACTGTCTTCCGACTGTTGTTGCTCCTGTCAGGATTGCACATGGCTGATGTTTCTTGATGAAATCTTCAAATACAGATGTATAAGATTCTATTTTGAATCTTGCTAACTCTGGGAAGTCGTAAACAAATACTTTATCAACTCCATAGTGTAATAATTCTTCTGCCTTATCTGAAATGTTATTTCCCATAAATAAAGCATAGACTGGATGATTGATCTTACTTGCCAGCTCTCGTGCTTTTCCGATCAATTCGTATGTTACTGGATGAATTTCTCCATCAACATGATCGACATAAACAGCGATTCCGTTCCACTGACTCTTATCAATTTCTTCTTTTTTCTCATCTTCTACATATTCTACTGCTCCAGCTGGTCCTTTCTTCACACATAATTTACACATCTTACATGCGGCATTGATAGAAAGTTTTCCGTCTTTTTCTTCCATCGCACCGAATGGACAAATATCAACCAGAACCTGTGGATCTTCTACTTTTTCCTGATGTATTACTAATTTTGGCATTCTCATTTCCCCCTTTTAGATAAATTTCATATCTGTGATCATATGGAATAATTTGTCTGCGACTTCACTTCCGTCTCCGTCCCATACTTCATGATGGTCATTCGCTGTTGGAGGGAAAATTCGTTTTACCTGTGTTGGTGAACCATTTAATCCATAATGTGTTTCGTCTTTGTCTTCCATATCATCTAAGGAATATACTTCGATCTCACGATCTGCGGTATCCATCTTCTTTACATAGGATGGAAGTCTTGGCTGGAAAATGTCTTTATCTACGGATAACAGACATGGATACTGGACTTTAGCGATCTCCAGTTCTTCTGGCAGATCCATCTCGATCGTGATCGCATCGGATTCTACTTTAGATATCTTCTTTACATTTGATACGCTTGGGATATTTAACCATTCAGATACTTCGGAACCAACCTGTGCTGTATCACCATCGGTTGTCTGTTTTCCACATAAGATCAGGTCAAAATCTCCCATCTTCTTGATTCCCTGTGCGATCGTATAACTTGTTGCCAGTACATCGGCTCCACCAAATCTTCGGTCTGATAATAATGCTCCACGGTCAACTCCCATGGCAAATGCTTCTCTGATCACTGTCATTGCCTGTGGTGGTCCCATACTGATGACACTGATCGTTCCACCTACTTCTTCTCTGATCTTAAGCGCTGTCTCTAACGCATACAGATCATATGGATTCATCTTTGAATCGGCTCCGTTTCTTAACAGCACACCGGTTACTGGATCAACTTCCACTTTATTAGATGCCGGTACCTGTTTGATACATACTAAAATGTCCATTGCTATTCCTCCTCATTCCTAAGACTTTCTATCCTTTATCTTAAGCTCTTCCGCTCCAGATTGGTACTACCAATTTTGTTTGAAAAAAATTTGGATGTTTTTCGCATCCATTGTTTTTATCTGTTTTTGTCTTATTGGTACTACCAATTTATGTTTTTATTATATATACATTGTCTACTTTTGTAAAGTACTATTTGACATTTTTCTTTTTTTTGTTAATCTTGCATAAAAAAGAAGAGCCAAAATGGCTCTTTCCTTAAAGTTCTTTGTGAATAATGTTATCAATCATATCAAAATGTTTCATCAATGCTTTCTGTCCATTGACCACATCTCTCTTTAATAAACATTCGACAATCTGCTTATGTGCTTCCTGTAACATTCCTTTTCGCTTCTCAGTTCTTAAGATTTCTCGACGCATTTCAAAAATGAAGATATCCATCACTTCAGATAATGCATCTAAGATATTCACGATCAGAACATTGCCTGATGCTTTCGCGATCGCATAATGGATCTTCTTATCGTACATTGTCTTCTCATCGTTATCTGTACTCTGATCTAATGCATTCACATATTCTTGTAATTCTATGATGTCTTTTGTCTCTGCATTCTTCACTGCAAGTGCATATGCCTGCATCTCCAGTCCGATACGGATCTGGTTGATCTGATCATAATCAAGCTTATCAAGCATAAACATCATAGAAAGGGCATCTACCATATATCCCTTAAAATTTCCTGATATATAATTTCCTGCTCCTTGTCTACTTGAGACCACTCCCATGACAGTTAAGATCTTCAACGCTTCACGGACGGAATTCCTACTGACTCCAAGCTTCTCTGAGATTTCTCTCTCTGGTGGAAGTCCTTGTCCAAGAACAAGTTCCTGATTCATGATCTGCTCTTTGATACTATCTATGACGATCTCATAGGCTTTCTTTGTTTTTTTCATATTAATATTCCATTCTGTCTATTACTTTTTTCTTAATCACATAATAGGTAACATTATACCAGATTCACTTTTTTTTGAAAACCCCTTGCAATATCCCTCGAATAGTTGTAGTATGTAAGAAAGTTAGACATGGTTTTTAATACTATGTATTGAATTTTATAACACTAGAATGATTGGAGGTTTTACCATGAAACATAAATTAAAAGATCCAGGAAGTGCAATTACCCATTTGATCGGAATGATCCTGGCCGCGATCGTTTCCATTCCATTGATCATCAAGAGCTTTTTAAGCGGTGATTATGTACGCATTATCTCTTTGATCATATTTACTATAAGTATGATCGGTCTTTATGGTGCAAGTACTGCTTATCACTCTTTTAATATTTCACCAACGATCAATAAGAAGTTAAAGAAACTTGACCATGCAATGATCTTTGTTCTGATCGCTGGTTCTTACACACCGATCTGTACGATCGTTCTTGGTGGCACGCTTGGATATGGACTTTTATCCGTAATCTGGATCATAGCGATCCTTGGTATCGTATTTAAGATGTTCTGGGTAACTTGTCCGAAGTGGGTATCTTCTGTCATGTATATCGCAATGGGATGGCTTTGTATCGTTGCGATCGCACCGATCATCCATAGTTTATCCAAGACATCTTTTGGATGGCTGCTTGCTGGCGGTATCATTTATACAGTTGGTGGTGTGATCTATGCACTAAAGATTCCTTGGTTCGAAAATCACTGGAAGAATTTTGGTCTGCATGAGATCTTTCATCTGTTTGTTATGGGTGGAAGTTTATGCCATATGATCTTAATGTTCCAGATTTAATTTTTGCTCCTGTTGGTAGTTTTCTATTAACAGGAGTTTTTCCTTTCTGGTAAGACGTTTGATCTTTGCTTCTTTACTCATTGCTTCCTGCTTTGTATCAAATTCTTCAAGATACACAAGTTCTACTGGCCCTCGTCCTCTTGTATATTTTGCACCTTTTCCTTCATTATGCATCTTCAGGCGATGTTTGATATCGTTAGTCCATCCTGTGTATAAACTGTTATCACTGCATTTTAATATGTACGTTACATTCTTCATCTGTCTTATCCTCTGTCTATCTGTATATTGATCCAGCCCTGATCTTCATTTTCTTTGAAGAAAGGCTGTCAGATGTTCTCTGACCGCCTTTCCTCTACATCAACCAGATATGTTATGGCTGTTATTTTCTCACTTTATTTTATTCCAGATATTTTAAAGGGTCTACACTTTTTTTATCTTTTTCCATCTGAAAATAGAGATTCGTTCCTTCTAATGTGTAATAACTTGTCGGCTCTGCGACTTTTGCAATAACTTCTCCTGCATTGACCATTGTTCCTTCTTTTACTCTGATATCTTTAAGCTGTCCGTATAATACGGTATATTCATTTCCAAGATCCATCAATACCGTTTGTCCATATTCTGCTGATTTTTTAATTTCTCTTACCTTTGCCTTACGGACTGCCTTCACCTCGTCTCCTTCTTTTGCTTCGATCAGGATTCCTTTGTTGATACGGTACTGGTCAAGAGATTCAAAATAGATGGTTGAATTTACACTGTATGGAAGAATGATATTGCCTTTGATCGGCCATGTCAGTTTGGATGTACCATTATACGTAACACTTTCACTCATGGTACGTTTCATTTGTGCCGTTGTCTCTGTTTCTTTCTTGTCTTTGCGTTTGTTGTTTTGTTTTTTCCTGTGTTGCGCTGTTATTAGCTCCAATCGATTCTTCTTCCAGGCTGACTTCCTGTTTTGCCTGATCTCTCCTCTGGCGGAATGTAGCACTGTAGTACGCCATGATTCCAAGAAAGAATACGAATCCTATGATCATTGCCCCATAGTATTTGCGCAGCGGAAATGGGTTTTGTTTGTTATTTTTTCTCATTTTCATCACCTCAAACATAGTTTTGCCCATTTCCATCTGTTTATTCATATAGTTTTTGAATCATTGTTTTTGGATAGTAATATTTTAATATTTTTTGATAGGTTTTTCCTTGCTTTGCCATCTGATCTGCACCATACTGGCTTAGTCCTAATCCATTTCCCTTTCCGAGACAGATGATCCTTAAATTTCCTTTATATTGTTCAAAATAAAAATTATTGGATGCCAGTTGCAGCCATCTTGCAAAATCTTCTCCGGAAATGATATATGATCCGGCCTTGATCTGTTTGACATATCCATTCTTTGTTACCGTTAAAAGTCTCAGATTTTTTTGTAATTGTTGTATGGTGATTTTCTTTTTCATGTGTTCTTCTAGTATAATCTGCATCCTTTGATATGAAATTGTCTTAATTGACATATAATCTTTGGATTCGATATCACTTAAACTTTCTTTCTGTCTTAGATAAGGAATCTTTTTCCCGAACCATTCACTTGCATCTAATGTCATCCCCACACTCACTGCATGAAAATATGGTTCGATCAATGTTCCTTTGTATGTGATCACCTTTCCGATCGTTTCTTTGACTGCTTTTTTTCGTTTCTGATCCATGATCTCATAGGCACGATCACCCAGTTTACTTTTATATTGTTCGTCTTTGTACAGCTGATATGGTATGCTTTCCATCTTTATCTTCTTTGATCTGCCCATTTTCCGGATCAGATCTGTCCTTAAGATCACAGCCTGGCATTTGATCGTTTCTTCTTCTTGATCCATGGAAATCTGTCCTGGGAGGATTTTTAAAAGGTAACTTTCCAAATCAATATCTTGGTCCTTGTCTTGTATTTTATATCCACTGTCATAGTTTTCAAACGAAATATTTTTCTTGTTTTCTTTATTGATATATATCGTAATAATATATGGAATCGTTGTTAACAAAAAAAT
>ENA-OQCO01000418-OQCO01000418.1-human-gut-metagenome-genome-assembly--contig:-NODE-418-length-23445-cov-3.479115_pt1 | contig 23445 bp, 24 predicted proteins | sample MGYA00242500_ERZ504582 | MGnify/ENA primary metagenome ERZ504582 (study PRJEB26092, sample SAMD00036346) | human gut metagenome | host: Homo sapiens | study: EMG produced TPA metagenomics assembly of...
AATAGCATTAAAAACAGGAAATTCTACATTTTTTTAATTTTTTAATATCATTTTAGTTGCTTATTTAAAAAAATTATATTTATAATATATCTGTATTTTTATTAGCAGTCAAGGCTGCAATTTATGGAGGAATGTCAAAATGGATAAAAAAGAGCTTCTTTATGAAGGTAAAGCAAAAAAAGTATTTTCTACAGAGAATCCTGACTACTGTATAGTTTCTTACAAAGATGACGCTACTGCTTTTAACGGTGAGAAAAAGGGCACAATCATCGGTAAGGGCGTTGTAAACAACCGTATGAGCAACTTTATGTTTAAGCTTCTTGAGGAAAAGGGTATTCCTACTGATTTCGTTGAAGAGCTCAATGACAGAGATACTGTTCTTAAAAAAGTTGAAATTGTACCTCTCGAAGTTATTGTAAGAAATAAGGCAGCAGGCAGCCTTTCAAAAAGACTTGGTCTTCCTGAGGGCACACCAATGAAAACTCCTGTTCTTGAGTTCTGCTATAAGAACGATGAGCTTGGCGACCCTATGGTAAACGAATACCACATTCTTGCAGCAGGCTTTGCTACTAAGGAAGAGATTGATACTATTTCAAAGTACGCTCTCAAAATTAACGAAATTATGATTGACTTCTTTAAGGAGTGCAAGGTTGACCTTATCGACTTTAAGATTGAGTTCGGCAGATACAAGGGCGAAATTCTCCTTGCTGACGAAATCTCTCCTGATACTTGCCGTTTCTGGGATATTGATACTCAGGAAAAACTTGATAAAGACCGTTTCCGTCGTGATATGGGCGGTGTTGAAGAGGCTTATGCGAGATGATGAAGCGTATCGGCTTGGCTTAATATTCTGTTTAAATATACATTTACAAATCCCCTTTAGGGCATTAGTTTGATATTTTTACGGATGGTGGCGCTTTTTGAAAAATTCTTTCGACAATTACGCAAAAGAAGGACTGCACGAGGAATGCGGTGTTTTCGGAATATTTAGTGACGGCACAATTAACCCTGCCTATGCTTGCTACAACGGCTTGCTTGCTTTGCAGCATCGTGGTCAGGAAAGCTGTGGTATTGCCGTTACCGATGACGGTGTAATAGATTATCATAAGGATATGGGACTTGTTACCGAGGTTTTTAATAACCGTATTCTTGACTCTTTGCAAGGTCAGATGGGTATTGCTCATGTCCGTTATTCGACTGCCGGTGGCTCTGTGCTTGAAAATTCACAACCTCTCGTTATGCGTTATGTCAAGGGTACGCTTGCCGTTGCTCACAACGGCAACCTTACCAACGCCCTCGAAATTCGCAGTCAGCTTGAACAGACAGGTGCTATTTTTCAGACCACTATTGACTCTGAGGCTATCTGTTATGTTATTGCAAGAGAAAGACTGAAATGTCATTCTGTTGAAGAGGCGGTTGCCCGTACTATGAGGGTTATTAAGGGTGCATATTCTCTGCTTGTTATGAGTCCGAGAAAACTTATTGCCGCCCGTGACCCGCACGGTTTCCGTCCGCTTTGTATGGGTAAGTATAATGATTCCGTGGTATTTGCAAGTGAGAGCGTAGCTCTTGACGCATGCGGAGCAAAATTTATCCGAGATATTGAACCCGGTGAAATTGTGGTTGTTGACAATAAAGAAATCCGCAGTATTAAACCGGATTTCGGAGAAGAAAAGAAGCAGTCACTTTGTGTTTTTGAATATATTTATTTTGCCCGCTCGGACTCCTTTATTGATGGTATCAGCGTCTATGAGGCGAGAAAACAGGCAGGCAGAATTTTGGCAAGGGAGTTTCCGGTAGAGGCGGATATGGTAGTCGGAGTACCTGAATCTGGTATTGACGCCGCTATAGGCTACAGCGAAGAATCCGGAATTCCTTATGAAAAAGCTATTGTAAAAAACAGCTATATAGGCAGAACTTTCATTAAACCCAGTCAGAAAGAGCGTATGAAGAGTGTGCGCATAAAACTTAACCCTATTGTAGATAAAATAAAGGGTAAGCGTGTGGTCATTATTGATGACAGCATCGTGCGTGGTACTACTGTTGACAGAATTGTCACTATGCTCCGTGAAGCAGGTGCCAAAGAAGTTCATATGCGTATAAGTTCACCGCCGTTTATGTGGCCTTGCTACTACGGTACGGATATTCCGTCAAGGGGAGAGCTTATTGCCTGCAACCATACGGTTGAAGAAATCCGTCAGCTAAGCGGTGCGGATTCACTCGGTTATCTTCCCGCAGACAGCCTGCGTGAAATGTTGCACAATGCTCCGATAGGCTTTTGTGATGCTTGTTTCAGCGGTAATTATCCTGCTGAAACCACAAAAAAGACCTTTAAGGGCAAAGAGCGTGGCGGTATGAATTTTGATAAAAAATGCTGATAAACCTACATTCTGAAAGGATTTACTAATATGATTAAGGATACCTATGAGTCACCCTTGTCTGCAAGATATGCAAGCAAGGAAATGAAATATATTTTTTCTCCCGATATGAAATTCCGTACCTGGAGAAAACTTTGGATTGCTCTTGCTGAGGCTGAAATGGAACTTGGACTTCCTATCACTCAGGAGCAGATTGACGAGCTTAAGGCTCACGCTGACGACATCAACTATGAAGTTGCTCAAGAGAGAGAAAAACTTGTTCGTCATGATGTAATGTCACATGTTTATGCTTACGGTGTACAGTGCCCTAATGCAAAAGGCATTATTCACCTTGGAGCAACATCATGTTATGTCGGTGACAATACAGATATTATCATTATGACAGAGGGCTTAAAGCTTATCAGAAATAAGCTTATTACCGTAATCCGCAATCTTTCAAAGTTTGCAGATGAGTACAAAGCTCTTCCTACACTTGCATTCACACATTTTCAGCCTGCACAGCCAACAACAGTAGGCAAGAGAGCAACTCTTTGGTTACAGGAATTGCTTATGGATCTTGAAGATGTAGAGTATCAGCTTTCAAAGGCTAAGCTGCTCGGTTCAAAGGGTACAACAGGTACTCAGGCAAGCTTTTTGGAGCTTTTCGAGGGCGACCACGAAAAATGTAAGGCACTCGACAAGAAAATTGCTCAGAAAATGGGCTATAATTCTTGCTTTGCCGTTTCAGGTCAGACCTACTCAAGAAAGCTCGATTCTCAGTTTTTAAATGTACTCGCAGGCATTGCTCAGAGTGCGTCTAAGTTCTCAAATGATATTCGCCTTTTACAGCATCTTAAAGAGGTTGAAGAACCGTTTGAAAAGAATCAGATCGGTTCATCTGCAATGGCCTATAAGCGCAACCCAATGCGTTCGGAGCGTATAGGTTCACTTTCCCGTTATGTAATGTGTGATGTATTAAACGGTTATTTCACAACTGCGACACAGTGGTTTGAAAGAACTCTCGATGACTCTGCTAACAAGCGTTTGAGTATTCCGGAGGCATTCCTTGCCGTTGACGGTATTCTTTCACTTTATGCAAATGTTGCAGACGGTCTTGTAGTATATCCAAAGGTTATTGAGCAGCGTTTAAGAAAAGAACTTCCGTTTATGGCTACAGAGAATATTATGATGGACGCAGTTAAGTACAGAGGTGCTGACAGACAGCAGCTCCATGAGAGAATTCGTGTTCATTCAATGGCTGCATCTAAGGTTATTAAAGAAGAGGGCGGCGAAAACGACCTTCTCGAAAGAATTGCTAACGATGAGGCTTTCGGCGTAACTTTAGAGGATCTCGAAAAGATTTTACAGCCGGAGAAATATACAGGCAGAGCAAAAGAGCAGACAGAGGACTTCCTCGCAGAGTTGGTTCAGCCTGTTCTTGACAAGTATGCTGACATTGAATCAGATAAGCCTGAAATCAATGTATAAAATTTATATACACTTGTATTTATATATTTAAGGAGTTTTACAAATTATGGTTAAAGCAATAGTAGGTGCAAACTGGGGAGATGAAGGTAAGGGCAAAATTACCGATGTTCTCGCAAATGACAGTGACATTGTAATTCGCTTTCAGGGCGGTGCAAATGCAGGTCATACTATCGTAAACGAATATGGCAAATTTGCTTTGCATCAGCTTCCATCCGGTGTATTTCATCAGAATATTACTAATATTATTGGCAACGGTGTAGCTTTCAGCGTTGAAAATTTCGTAAAAGAAATCGCAGAACTTGAGAGCAGAGGCGTGCCGAAGCCAAAGATTATTATTTCAGACAGAGCGCAGATAGTTATGCCTTATCATGTTGCTTTTGACTGTTACGAGGAGGAGCGCCTCGGCAAAAATTCCTTTGGCTCAACAAAGAGCGGTATTGCTCCATTCTATTCAGATAAATACTCAAAAATCGGTTTCCAGATTAACGAGCTTTACGATGACCCTGATTCATTAAGAGAAAAAATCAAACACGCACTTGGCATTAAAAATGCTATTCTTAAGAATCTCTACAATAAGCCTGAGATTACAGAGGAAGAAGTATTTGATAAACTTATGGAGTACAAAGAGGCTCTTGCTCCTTATGTAGGAGATACTTTTGAGTTTATTCATAATGCACTTAAAGATGGTAAGAATATTCTTTTAGAGGGTCAGCTTGGCTCACTTAAGGATACCGACTTCGGTATTTATCCTATGGTTACATCTTCAAACACAATTGCAGGTTACGGCGCAGTAGGTGCGGGTATTCCGCCTTATGAAATTAAAGAAGTTATCACTGTTGTTAAGGCTTATTCAAGCGCAGTAGGTGCAGGTGAATTTGTTTCTGAAATCTTTGGTGAAGAGGCAGACGAGCTTAGAAGAAGAGGCGGCGACGGCGGCGAATTCGGTGCTACAACAGGCAGACCTCGCAGAATGGGTTGGCTTGACCTTGTTGCTACCCGTTACGGCTGTAAAGTACAGGGCGCAACACAGGTTGCATTCACCGTTCTTGATGTTCTCGGCTATCTTGATGAGATTCCTGTATGTGTTGGTTATGAGCTTGACGGCGAAGTTATCGATTATTTCCCATCAACAACAAAACTTAAGAGATGTAAGCCTATTCTTAAGAAATTAAAGGGTTGGAAATGTTCAATTTCCGGCATTAAAGAGTATGACAAACTTCCTAAGGAATGTCGTGACTACATTGAATTTGCAGAAGAGCAGATTGGTGTGCCGATTAAGATTGTATCTAACGGTCCATCAAGAGATGATATTATTTACAGATAAACAAAGGCCGGTAATGTAATGGAAAACAAAGAAAGAGTAATTGTCCTCGACTTTGGCGGACAGTATAATCAGCTTATTGCAAGGCGTGTTCGTGAGTGTAATGTATATTGCGAAATACTGCCGTACACAGTCAGTCTTGATAAAATTAAAGAATTAAATCCCACCGGTATTATTTTTACAGGTGGTCCGAATAGCGTGTACGATGAAAGCTCACCGCATATTTCAAAAGAAATTTTCGAGCTTAATATTCCTATTCTCGGTATTTGCTATGGTTGTCAGCTTATGGCATATACCCTTGGCGGTGTAGTAACTCCTGCTACAGATAATTCATCTTGTGAGTACGGCAAGACGATGACAAACTATAATAAAGACGATGTTATCTTTACAAATGCTTGTGAACACGGCGTTTCTTGGATGAGTCACCGTGACTATATAAGCACAGTACCGGACGGATTTACCGTAACTGCCACGACAGCGGTTTGTCCTGTTGCTGCTATGAGTTGCCCTGAAAGAAAACTTTACGGTGTACAGTTCCATCCGGAAGTTAATCACACAGAAAACGGTAAAGATATGCTCCGTTCATTCCTTTATGATGTTTGCGGTTGTAAAGGTGAATGGCAGATGGATAGTTTTATCGATTCAACAGTTGCAAAACTTAAAGAGCAAATCGGCGACAAGGGAGTAGTCCTCGGACTTTCCGGCGGTGTTGATTCTTCTGTTGCTGCCGCTCTTTTAAGTAAAGCAGTCGGTAAGCAGCTGACCTGTGTTTTTGTTGACCAGGGACTTATGCGTAAAGACGAAGGCGACTTTGTTGAGCAGACATTTACAAAACTTTTTGATATGAATTTTGTTCGTATTAATTGCCAAGAGGAATTTCTCTCAAAACTTAAGGGCGTATCAGAGCCGGAAGCAAAGAGAAAGATAATTGGCACAGAGTTTTATAATGTGTTTTGGAATAAAATTCGTGAGAACTACGGCAGTGGTTACTTTGCTCAAGGCACTATTTATCCTGACAGAATTGAAAGCGGTAAAGGTGATGCAGCAAAGATTAAACTCACCACAATCAGGTAGAAGTACCGCAGGATATTACTTTTGAGGGAATTATTGAACCTTTGCAGGATCTTTTTAAAGATGAAGTACGAGTAGTTGGCGAAAAGCTCGGACTTCCTCATGAACTTGTATGGCGTCAGCCATTCCCGGGTCCCGGACTTGGTGTTCGAGTAATCGGCGAAGTTACAGCTGATAAGGTAAAAATTTTGCAGGAGGCAGATGCAATCCTAAGAGAAGAAATGGATAAGTGCGGATATGCCTCACAGATGAGCCAGTTCTTTGCAGTCCTTCCGGGTGTAAAGACAGTAGGTGTAATGGGCGATTCACGTACCTATGATGAACTTGTGGCAATCAGAGCCGTAACAACCGACGACTTTATGACAGCCGATTGGGCAAAAATCCCATATGATATCCTCGGCAGAGTTTCAAGCCGTATCATAAATGAAGTAGAACATGTAAACAGAGTTGTTTACGATATAACCTCCAAACCCCCCGGAACCGTGGAGTGGGAATGATTTCTCACCACTTAAAAAGCCCGTAGTTATGCGGATTTAGCCATTTGAGTTTCCCTTGTGGCAACAAAATGGCAACATTATTTGAATTATTGTAAAAGTAAAGAGCTAACTGATTTTTATAGTCAGTTAGCTCTTTTTTGCTTTTTATTAAGCAATTACTTTTTCGAGGCAAGCACTTGTAAAACCTTTTACTGCACTTTCAGTAATAAGACCAATACAACTTTTAACTAATTCTTGAGGCTTTTTACTTTTTAGGAACTCGTTACTTTTGTTTGTTGCAAAATAATATTCAATATTATTATGTAATTCAATACGTATGTATCCGGCATCGGCTAAATCTTTAATATAAACCTGAAATTCGACTTCATTTAATTTATAAAGCTTTGCACAAACGCCTTCTCTGTTAATACAAGCTTTAACTATACTTTTATAGATTGCATTTGTGGTTTTGGCTCTTGCTTTTGTATATGGTGGACGTGCAAGATCTGGAATAAAATATTCATTTGATTCTTCATTTATATAAGCTCCTGGGATATATCCATCTTTTATCCATTTAATCACAGTACTTTCGTTTTTTAAATCAAATAAATTCATAAACTCCTTAATTGTCATTATAGCAGCTCCTTATTTATTGGAATTAAAAGCGTTAAACTTTGGATAGTTATATCTCCAGTTATCGTATTCTTCTTTTGTGATTTCTCCGTTTTTGAACTTTTTGGCTTGTTCCTGCCAAGCGGAAAACATATCGAACATTTTAAGATAGTTTGTTCCCATACCTTTATCAAGGCGTATGCAAAGCTCGTCATCAAGTTTATCAATACGGAAACCATATAAATCCTCAAGAGTAAACAGTGTGTGCATTAAGCCGTTGTAACTGTCAATGTCAGGAACAGAAAGCGCCTGCGGAGATATATCGAAAACCTCTGCAAGTTTATTTGTTAAATCAGCCTTAGGCGTTCTACTTCCGGATTCATACTGTGCCATACGAATGTCAGCGGTCTTTTCAGGAAATCCGACCACCTGTCCTAAATATTTCTGTGTCATTCCGCAAAGATTACGAAAGAATCTTATTCTCTCTCCGATTGCCATAAAATACGCTCCTTACTTATGTAATGTGCAATCAGTATATCATATATGTTTAGTATATGTCAAGCAACATAAAACAAAAAAGTTTAATATTTTTGCGAAAACCACTTAACATAACGGAATATGTTTAGTATAATCGTTAAGCAAATAGCGTTAAGTTGTTTGCGAAAACTGAATATCCGTCATACATCACGGTAATGGTGTATCCGCTCGGGCAAATCGGAATGCGGTCAGAAAGTTCTCCGACACTAAATAAATAAACTAACAAGAATTGAAAGGAGGTTTCAGTATGAGTACAACATTTATGAAAGTACAAGATGTTGCCGACGAATTAGGTATTTCAAAATCTTATGCCTACAAAATCGTGCAGCAGCTTAACGAAGAGTTAAAAGCACAAGGCTTTATAACAATTTCAGGACGAGTAAACAAACAGTATTTTTTAGAAAGAGTTTGTTATGGTACAGCCGAAAAAGAAAGGATGTGATATCAATGGCTGTTTATAAGCAAGAAAAAACAAATACTTGGCGTGTTATCTATCGCTATACCGATTGGAATGGCGAACGAAAGCAATCACAAAAACGAGGATTCAAAACAAAACGTGAGGCTCAGGCGTGGGAAAGAGAACAACTTAATAAGCTTGGCGGAGATTTGGATATGAATTTCAAGAGTTTTGTTGAACATTACTCCGAAGATATGCAGACTCGACTTAAAGAAAACACTTGGGAAACCAAGAAACATATTATTGATAAAAAGCTTATTCCATATTTCGGTAAGCTGAAAATGTGCAACATAACCGCACAACAAATAATTACTTGGCAAAATGAGCTTATCAATTATAAGGACGATAACGGCAAACCGTATTCTCCCGTATATTTGAAAACAATACACAATCAGCTGTCTGCGATATTCAACCATGCTGTCAGGTACTACAACCTGAAAGAAAACCCTTGTCAAAAGGCGGGCAGTATGGGTAAAAAGAAAAATCGTGAAATGCTTTTCTGGACTAAAGAGGAATATTTGAAGTTTGCTGATGCAATGATGGATAAGCCGATGTCATACTATGCGTTTGAAATGCTCTATTGGACGGGTATTCGTGAGGGCGAGCTGTTAGCTCTTACTTCTGCTGATTTCGATTTTGAAAAGCGAACGGTAACAATTAATAAATCGTTTCAGCACTTGAATGGCAGAGATATTATAACTTCGCCGAAAACAGAGAAAAGTAACCGCACAATTCAGTTGCCGAAGTTCCTTTGTGATGAAATGCAGGATTATCTGAAAATGCTTTACGATGTGGGGTTGGAGGACAGAGTGTTTCCAATTACAAAAAGCTATCTGCACAGAGAAATGGACAGAGGCGCAAAAGAAGCAGGCGTAAAAAGAATCCGTATTCACGATATCCGCCACAGCCACGTTAGTTTGCTGATTGATATGGGATTCTCTGCAACGGCTATTGCAGACCGTGTGGGACATGAAAGCATTGATATAACTTACAACTATGCGCACTTGTTCCCGTCAAAGCAGGCTGAAATGGCGGATAAGTTAGATATGGAAAGGGGCGAGTAAAATGTCACTTAAAAACAGAGATGATCACAACCGCTGGAGAAACAAAACCATAGCGTTTCGTGTATCGCCTGAGGAAGATAAGCAAATTGAAACTTATGTACGACTATCAGGGCTTACTAAGCAGGATTATATAACAAGGCGACTTACCCACAAAGATATTGTTGTTCAGGGCAATCCGAGAGTGTTCAAGGCCTTGCGAAATCAGCTTGCCGATGTGCTTACAGAATTACAGCGAATAGAAGCCGGCGGCGAAGTAAATGACGAACTACTTGACTTAATTGAAATGATAGCCGATATTTTCGGCGGGTTAAAGGAGGAATCAGAATGATAGATAAAAAAGAAATGACCGCTCCGAATGTATCTGTTGGCGCAGATACGGAGCAGTCAATCCGAAAATGTACTAACATTAGTATAAACGATAACGATGAAAATATCAAGAATTTGGACGAAAGTTTTCGTGAAATGCAAAGAGAAATGCTGAGGCAAATGGATCCGTCATATTTGAAAACCGTTTCAATGTCGGCTCTGTATGATACCGATTTCGAAACACAAACCGCACTTATAGACGGTCTGCTTTATCAGGGAACTTACTTGTTCGTGGGTTCTCCGAAAGTAGGAAAGAGTTTTATGATGGCACAGCTCGCTTACCATATCAGCACTGGAACTCCGCTTTGGAATTACAGAGTCCGCAATGCAACAGTTCTTTATTTTGCCCTTGAAGATGATTACCCTCGCTTACAGCGCAGGCTCTATCATATGTTCGGCGCTGACGGAACGGACAACTTGTATTTTGCAACAGAAAGCAAAACCGTAAACGGAGGTTTGGAAGACCAAATAAGAGGTTTTATTCAGGAACACCCTGACACCGGACTGATTATCATAGATACGCTAAAGCGTGTTCGAGAGACAGGTGGTGCGGATTACAGCTACGGCAGTGATTACGATGTAGTCGCAAAGCTGAAAGCGCTTGCCGACAGCTACAAGGTAACAATGCTTATCGTCCATCACACACGCAAACAGCAGGCTGATGATAAATTTGATACAATCTCCGGCACAAACGGATTGCTCGGTGCGGCAGACGGCGCCTTTGTTCTCAGCAAAGAGAAACGAACAACCAATGCCGCAACGCTTGACGTCACCGGCAGAGATCAGCAGGATCAGCGAATACACCTTGTTCGCAATCCGCAAAAACTTATATGGGAATTTGAAAAAAGTGAAACAGAAGTTTGGACAGAGCCGCCTGACCCGCTGCTTGAAAAGGTATCGACTGTTCTTTCTTCGGACAGTAGCCGATGGGACGGGACGGCTTCTGAATTGAGCAAACTTATTGGATTGGATATTAAGCCTAATGTTCTGTCGCTAAGACTTAGTATCAACGCCGGGCGTTTGCTTAAAGATTACGACATTCATTACAAAGCGAGTCGCACGCACAGCGGACGAAAAATATCCCTTTGGAAAGAAAGCGTGTCAATGCGTGACGACCGTGACAAACTCTCCAAGAACGGTGATGTGGTCTAAAACATTGTCACCATCGTCACGGTTTGTCACAGCAAAAGTTTAGCGGAGTGTGCAGAGAGTGCCTTTTCAAAGGCGGCTCTTTGCCCTTCGGAGACGCAAAACCTGCTTGCAGGTTGCATTTTTGATGGGCTCGCCTGTCAAAAGTGCTTTTGCGTTACTCTTGACAAGAGTAACAGAACTGAGAACGGTCAATTTTTAGAGATTGGAGGTATATAAAATGCAAAGAACGATAAGTGCAATGGTGGGTAAAGGCTCGGTCAATCATAACAGCCGCAAATTCAAGGCAGAAAATGTTGACGGTGAGCGTAGTCATCTTAACATTGATTACTGTAACGAGCCGATAAAGAAAATCTATCACGAATTGTTTGATGAAGCACTAAAAAGATACAACGAAAAACAGACAAGAGCCGACCGCAGAATAGAAAACTACTATGAGAAAATCAGAAATTCAAAGCAAGAAAAGCCGTTTCACGAACTGATTTTGCAGATTGGCGATAAGGAAAATATGAACGCCGAAAGCGAAAACGGAATACTTGCAAGAGAGGTCTTGGACGAATATTATCGTGGGTTTCAGGAAAGAAATCCTCAGTTAAAAGTGTTCTCGCTCATCTTCATATGGACGAAGCAACGCCCCATTTGCACATAGATTTTGTTCCGTTCACTACCGGAAGCAAGCGTGGACTTGATACAAGAGTATCACTCAAGCAGGCGCTTGCCGCACAAGGATTTAAGGGCGGAACCCGTGGAGATACCGAGTGGAATCAATGGGTAAGCGCAGAAAAATCCGCCTTAGCGTTTGTTATGGAACGCCACGGAATTGAGTGGGAACACAAGGGTACTCACGAAAAACACTTGTCTGTTTTGGATTACAAAAAACAGGAGCGAGAAAAGGAAATGGCTGTATTGGACAACCAACTTGCCGAGAAAAAAGACGAGTTTCGTGTTAGGGCTGACCGCATTGAGAACTTCGATAACGGAGAAAAATCTTTGCAGAAACTTGATGAAAGCATAATGAATGAGCCTGAATATCAGTTACCTGAACCGCCTGCAATGATGTTGGCGAGAACTTATAAAGCAAAGTTTGTTGAGCCGCTCATATCTCGATTTAAGTCTTAATCAGCACCTTATTTGCACGATATTTCAAAGCATTGGACAGTTACCACAGATTGAACATCACAAACGGTAACCTGTATCGTGCTAATGAAAGACTTGAAAAAATCAATGATAAACTTACTGAAGAGAATACAAGGCTGAGAGCAGAAAACAAAGACTATTCATTGCTCCGCAAGGTATTCGGGCACAAACAAATTGACGATTTACTTGAACAGGCAAGAAATATTAAAGGTCGCAAGCGTGACGATCCACGCTCAAGATAAATAATTTTTTGGAGGAAAACAAATAATGGCAAAGACAATTTTTGAACAAATGGGTGGTACTTACACACAAGTTGGGGATTATCTCCTCCCCGATTTGAAACTGCCCAAAGAAGAAAAACAAGCAAATATCGGTGTATGGTCTATGCGACACAAGCGATTTTTGCAAGAAAATCATCGTGTACTTTATGCTAACCTAATGACTTCAGGCAAACTTGTCACATACCTTGATGACATCGAGCAACAGGCAACCGCTATGTTTCTCCGGTTGGTAAAAGAACTTGCTGAAAAAGAAAATGTAACCGAAGAACTCAAAGCAACCGACCAAATGCTATGGGTCCGAAAAATGAACAATATCCGTAACCGTGCAACGGAAATTGTAAATGCAGAATTGATTTACACGGTATAAGCACCAAGGCGGCAGGGAGAAATCTCTGCCGCTATTTGCTAGTTGTTGCTTAAAAACAGTTGACTTATTTGCGGTTTATGTATATACTTATAATGTAATTTTATAAACTGAGATATGTATAGTTTGACAGAGGTTGCAATATGATTACGGCTAAAATCGGTAATAGAATACGTGAACTGAGAACCCAAACAGGATTAAGTCAAGAAAAATTTGCTCAAAAAATAGGTATGGACAGAACATATTTTGCAAGTGTTGAACTTGGTAAACGCAATATTCTATTGTTAACATCGAAAAAATAGCAAATGGTTTGGAAATATCGCTTTCTGAATTATTTAAAGATATTTAATCTGAGTCCGTTTTGACGGACAGGATGTTTTATATAATATAGTTAGAAGTTAGTTAGAATGATTGTTGGAGGACTTGCAATGAGCGTAGCTGAAAAAACATATAAAACCTCATTGATTAATAATAGACGTTACTTAGGTAATAAATATAAGCTGCTTTCATTTATTACCGGCGTTGTAAATGAGGAATGTGCTAACATTGAAACGGTTGCAGATATTTTTGCTGGAACTGGAGCTGTCTCCTCTGCTTTTTCAGATAAAACAATTATTACCAATGACTTGATGTATAGTAATTATATTTGCAATTATGCGTGGTTTGGAGCCGAAAGTTATGAAACACAAAAGATAATTGACTATGTTGTCAGGTATAATGCAAAAACAAATTGCAGTGAAAATTATATGACACGCAATTTTGCCGATACCTATTTTAGCAAAAAAGATTGTGCAAAAATAGGATATATTCGTGAGGATATAGAAAGAAATTATAAAAAAGGCAATTTAAATAAGCGAGAAAGAGCAATTTTAATTACATCATTGCTATATGCAATGGATAAAATTGCTGTAACCTGCGGACATTATGATGCATACAGAAAGGGTGCAAAATTTGAGGGCTCATTAGAACTTTATGTTCCTCTGGCGGAGGTTAACAACAATCCGAAGAATCAATGCTTTAATGAGGATGCTAATAACCTTGTTAAGAGAATTGAGGCTGACCTTGTTTATATAGACCCGCCGTATAATTCAAGACAATATTGTGATTCGTATCATTTGCTTGAAAATGTTGCACGCTGGGAAAAGCCCGAGGTTTTCGGTGTAGCTAAAAAGATGGATAGAAGCGGTATGAAGAGTAAATATTGTACAATCGGAGCAACAAAAGCATTTGAAACACTTATAAATGACATAAAAGCTAAATACATTTTGCTTTCTTATAACAATATGGCTGAAAAAGGCAACTGCCGTTCTAATGCCAAAATTTCCGATGATGACATTATGAGGATACTTAGCCGAAAAGGAACTGTAAAGGTTTTTGAGGAAAGCTACAAAGCGTTTACAACCGGAAAATCAGACATACCGGAAAATGCCGAAAGATTATTTTTGTGTATTTGTTTTGATGAGGAGTAAATCAATATGATACAATCACCGCTTAATTATACCGGTGGCAAGTATAAGTTGTTACCCCAAATATTGCCGCTGTTCCCTAAAGATATAGATGTATTTGTTGATTTGTTCTGCGGTGGCTGTAATGTCGGTATCAATATTGATTGCAACCGAGTTATATATAATGACTTGAATGAAAACTTGCTGTATTTATATAATACTTTCAAAAACCTTGATAAAGAATCTGTTTTGGAGTGGATTTATGAAATTATAGAAAAATATGGCTTATCCCTTGTAAGTAAAAACGGCTATGATTATTACGGTTGTGAAAGCAGCAAAGGACTTGGAGTTTATAACAGAGAAGGCTATTTGAAACTGCGTGCGGATTTTAATCAGAAACACGCAAATGGGAATTTTGATTATTACTACTATGTTATGCTATATGTGATAATCGTATATGCTTTTAATAATCAAATTAGATTTAACTCTAACGGTGAATTCAATTTGCCGGTCGGTAAAAGGGATTTCAATAAGAAAATGGAGCAAAAGCTTGTTGATTTTATTGACAGAATTCAAGAGCAAAATTGCATTTTTACTTGTCGTGACTTTAGAGAATTTAATACATCCGCATTAACACCGCAAGATTTTGTATATGTTGATCCCCCATATTTAATTACTTGTGCTACATATAACGAGCAAGGCGGCTGGGATGAAACTTCCGAAAAAGATTTACTCGCCTTTTTAGATGACCTGAATGGGAGAAATATCCGATTTGCGTTATCCAATGTACTGAGAAGCAAAGGTAAGGAAAATGACATACTAATTGAGTGGCTTAAAATAAATGTTGACAGATACAAGATTGTACGACTTAATTACAGCTATTCAAATTCAAATTATCAAACAAAAGATAAAACTTCTTCTTCGGAAGAGGTACTGATAATGAATTATTGAGGGGAATATGGCTATGCCAAATGTAATTCCATATAAAAGTTTTTGTTGGAGTTTGGGAACCACCAGTTTCAGAACAAAAAACTTTAATAAAACCATTGAAGAACAACTTGCTCTGTTAGATGAGTTTTGGACGCTCGAAGAGAACAAAGGCCGAAGTTGGTCGGGGAACAAAGAGTTGCAAACTCGTTATTACGATTTTATGAAAACGAAAGGGTTTGTCGAAGGTGAGGCCGGGAACAAACCAAAGGACGCTCGTGAAAAAACATCAGGTTTAGTTGATATTGGTTTGATTGATGACGGAAGAAAATTGAGTGATGTCGGAAAGGCGTTGCTTAAAATAAGTACTGAAAATGATTTTTCTTCTGACAATCAGTTTCAAATAGATAAGGATAGTTTTATATATCTTAAACAGCTTTTGAAAACATATTACAATATTGACGGTCGTGTCATTCGTCCTTTTTTGGTGTTGTTGCATTTGCTTAGCAAGTTTGATTACTTAACACTTGATGAGTATACATATCTTTTGCCGCTATGTATAGGAGAAAATGAAACAGCTGAAATCATTAGCGGTATTTCACGATTGCGTTCTAATGCTACATCTATTGATCAAATTATTATAAAGCGATTGATGGGAATGTCTAACTACAAAACAGCATTAGATTATTTTTTAGAAAACGAAGTTACAGAAGAATTAGTATGTGAAATAGGTCTCAACAGAAAAAGTCGACAGTATGACAAACCATATCTCAAGCTATATCAAGCTCTGTATAAAGTCTTTGTGTTGAATGATGTTGATAGCTTGATCTCTATTTACAGTGCAACCAGAGATATAAAAATAGGCAAATGGTGGCGTAATTATTTATTTGACACTACATCTGAAAAAGCCATTAGTAATCATCCTGCGGCTCATTTGAAAACTACACTATTCAGCGAAGTTGATAGTGAAACCGCTTTTAGAGTTGCTTTTTTCAAAATAATGCATTTATTTAAGGCTAAAGCTACGCTTTCAGATTATCTTGACCTTAACCGCAGATATATTAAAACAACAGATGTGGTTTTATTTGAAGATGATACAATAAAGTTTGATATTGTTCCGAAGCATTTCTTTAAAACAATAGCAGACGATTTGTATAAAGACACATTTACTGTTTCTGAGTTGTTGTATGAAAACTGTGATATGGCTAGAATATCCGATTGCTTTGTAGTTGATGATAGTGCTATTGTTGCCGGAATTAACGAAGAACTCGGAATAAATGTTACGGATATGCAATCTGCAAGAGCTGCCTTGGAAGATACACGATACCAGAGATTGCAGCACCTTATTGATACTAAATTTACCGATGACAAGATATTGTCGCTTTTGGATTGCTTTGAAAGCAGAAATGATGACGAAATCAGAAGTATGGTTACCGACAACGCCGATATACCAACTATATTTGAATATGTGCTTGGCATCTTATGGTATAAAATAAGCGAGCGACACGGTAAAATTCTGGACTATATGAAACTTTCACTTGACGCTGATTTATTGCCCAAAACCCACGCAGCAGGCGGCGAAGCTGATATAGTTTACGAATATGAAGCTACTGATTGCTATCCGGAGCACACGCTGTTACTTGAAGCAACTCTTGCTGACAGTACAAATCAGCGCAGAATGGAAATGGAACCGGTATCAAGACATTTAGGTATGCACTTGATACGTACGAGTAATTTGAATTCGTATTGCGTGTTTGCTACAAATTATCTTAACATAAATGTAATTTCCGACTTTCGTAGCAGAAAGACAACTCCGTTTTATGATCCACAAGACTATTCAAAGTCTATAGCAGGAATGAAAATAATTCCTTTGCAGACATCTGAATTGAAGAAAATAGTTTCTAACAGAAAAACATATAAGGAACTGTATTCTTTATTTGAAACGGCATATAATTCAAATTTACCACCGCACGAGTGGTATAACCAAAATATATGTGAGATTTTTTAGAAGCGATTTGCAGTAAAAAAACTATTTTTATCAAGGAGAAGAATTATGGCAACGTCTGAACAATTATTATCTTTAATAAGAGCTCATTACGAAAATGACAATGAGCGCTTTAAAACGGTTGCATTGCAAATTGCTGCACACGAATCGAAAATTGGGCATACTGTTCTTGCACAATCATTAAAAGATATGGTTATGAAACAGAAAGCAAATCAAATCGTGCGTTCAATAAAGCCCATGGACAATAGTTTAATCACACAGAGAATTTCCAAAAGCAGAAAAAGTGATTTGATTGTTTCTGAAAAGTTAGATCGACAAATTAATAATATTATTTTGGAATTTATGCAACGTTCAAAACTTAGTAGAAACGGTTATATAAATCGTCGTAAAATCCTATTAGAGGGATTACCTGGAACAGGGAAAACTCTAACTGCTTCGGTTTTAGCAACTGAATTGAAATTGCCATTATATATAGTACAAACTGATAAACTCATTAGTAAATATATGGGAGAAACTGGGACAAAATTGCGCCAAATTTTTGATGCAATCTCACAGGATATTGGAATATATTTTTTTGATGAATTTGATTCTATAGGGGCGGAACGCTCTTCAGACAATGATGTTAAAGAAATGCACCGTGTGTTGAATTTATTTTTACAATTCATAGAACAAGATACATCAGATAGTATTATTATAGCTGCGACAAACAGTGGAAGACTTTTAGATCAAGCGTTATTTAGGCGCTTTGATGATGTTTTACGTTTTGATTTGCCTTCAAGCAATGAAATAAAAAAACTGTTTGAATTAAAGCTCAATAAGTTTATGTCCTCGAAAACAATTAACCAAGAAATAATAGATTTAGCGGTTGGGTTATGCCACGCTGATATTGCTAAAGCTTGTGAAAATGCAATTAAACAAGCAATATTAAATGATAAAAAATATGTTTCCCAGAATAATATTAAAGAAATGCTCATAGAAAGGAAAATTGTTTATCAATCAAAGGAGGCTAAATAATGGATAGGCACGATAATGTATTTCTTTCAGATACTGCTGAAACATACGATTTTAGTTCTACTCCAAAACCAGGTGGAGAATTACAGATACCTTTTCGTACAAATCGTCAGTCTCATAGTGACAAATTGGTTGCACAATTTCGTGAGGCTCAAAATCACTTTAATTCTTATACCCCAGAACAAGTTGCAGCTATTTCTTATAACACAGGCACTTATGTGGAATTTGTAGGTGCTGAAAATTGTGATTTGGTGACAAAAAGTCTTGAAGACAACCGCCAAGGAATAAAACTTTAAAATGTACGTGATGTTTTTTCTGAATATGATGAAAATCATATTCCTAAAATAACAACAAAAGCGACTGTTTTTATTCCTACTGGCAAAGAAGATGTCTTTATAAAAAAGATTAAAGATTTTGCTACGAAGCAAACTAAAAGCGGAAAACCTAAAAACAACGATCTTGTTAGTAGCATTGAATCTATTTCAGATGCAATAAAAATAAGTTCTTTTTGGGTTGGACGCCCTACCGAAATGCCAAATGAAACTAAGCGGTGGTATGAATTATGGGTAGATGTCGACGAAGAAAATTTTGATATAATTTTGCAAAACACCTTTAATATTTTCAATGATCTAAATTTAGAGCATAGACAAGAAACAGAGTATATTAGATTCCCTGAAAGATTGGTACTTCCTGTTTTTGCTAATCGTTTAGAATTACTAAGTTTGATAAAACAAGGGGTTACTATAGCCGAAATACGTAAACCTGCAGAACCTAATGCGTTCTTCCTTGATTCATCTGTAACAGAACAAACTGAGTGGGCAGATGATTTGTTTGCAAGAACAAAATTTAACGACTCTGGAGTAACAGTATGTATTTTAGATACAGGTGTTAATAATAATCATAAATTGATTTCACCGTATATGCCAATATCTGGAACAACAGTTAACAGTTCTTGGGGAACACAAGATAAAAATGGACATGGTACTAATATGGCTGGTGTAATCTTGTACAATGATTTAAAGCGATATTTAATTACCAATGCACCTTTTGAATTGAATCACACTATCGAATCAGTGAAAATTATAGAGCCAAGTTCGCCAATGCCTACACAAGTAACACTTTATGGTTCTATAACAGAACAGGCGGCGTTATTGCCTGAGATTTCTAATCCAACTGTAAAGCGTATTTATTGCATGGCAATCACAGATCCTACTAGTGGCTTCAATGATGGTCAACCATCATCTTGGTCTGCTGCAGTTGACAAAATATCAGCAGAAGGTAAAAAGAGGCTATTTATTATTTCTGGTGGCAATGTCGAAGAGGGTGAGTTGAAAACTAGTGGTTATCCCAATGCTTGCTTGAATAAATCTATAGAAGATCCTGCTCAAGCATGGAATGCTTTAACAGTAGGAGCTTATTCCATAGATTCAACTATTCAGCCAGGCAGAGAAACTAAAGGATATTATCCGGTTGCTCAATATGGTGAATTGTCTCCATATAGTTCGACCTCTAATGAGTGGAAAACTCAATGGCCAATCAAACCTGAAGTAGTATGTGATGGCGGAAATGTTGCAAGTGATGGAACAAATTTTATTCAGGGAATGGATGAACTGTCCAAATTAACGTTATCTAAAGATATAAATCGAAGACTATTTGATACGATTTGGGCAACAAGTGCAGCTACAGCACAATGTTCATATATATCAGCTGAGCTAATGGCTGCATATCCATCAATGAGGCCAGAAACATTACGTGCATTAATTGTTCACTCGGCTCGTTGGACTACTCAAATGATAAACCAATTTGGGGTACCTGATACAAAAACTCAAGGACGAAAAAAATTACTTAGGACTTGTGGATACGGAGTCCCTAATCTTGAAATAGCAAAAGATACGCTTAATAATCGCGTAAATATGATTGTTGAGGGGGAACTTCAGCCATATGAGAAAAAGCAGGGTTCTTCTCCGAAAATGAAAGAGATGCACTTACATACCCTACCTTGGCCTGAAAGTGTACTGCAAACACTAGAAAATAAAATGGTTAAAGTAAGAGTTACTTTGTCATATTTTATAGAGCCTGGTCCAGGACAAAAAGGATGGAAAAACAAGTACAGATATTCATCTTGTGGTCTTCGTTTTGACATGAAACGTCCAAACGAAACATTGAAACAATTTCAACAGCGAATCAACAATCTTATGCGTGATGATGATTATCAAAATACGAGTACCACGGAGAATAATTGGTATTTAGGCTCAAAAAATAGAGATGTAGGTTCTATTCATTCTGATGTTTGGGAAGATACAGCAATAAACTTAGCGCAAAGCGGCATTATTGCTGTATATCCTGTTGTGGGTTGGTGGAGAGAACGAACAACGCTGAAGAAATACAATTCTAAGATACCTTATTCTTTAGTTGTAACAATAGAAACACCAGAAGAAAATGTCGATCTATATACCCCAATTATGACAAAGATAGCCAGTAGAGTTACTGTCCCGATTACAACAAGTAACAACACATAAGATTATGTTGCCAAACTACAAGTATCGTTATAAATAAAAGAATTCAAAAGGACTAAAGCAATGCAACTTAAAGCGTTTGATTATAATATATAATATGCTTGTGGTTGTGGCAACGAAATGGCAACAAAAAATCGGATAGCATATGCTTTACCGATAATTCAAATAATATAAATACTCTCTGATAAATCTCATAAACAAAAGTGTTTAAGATTGGTTTACAGAGAGCGAGTGGGAGTAATTTCGCACCCGTGAAAAAGCCCGTAAATAAAGGCTTTTCGCCGTTTGAAAGCCCTCTGTGGAAACAAAATGGCAACATAATTTGAATTATTGTAAAAGTAAAGAGCTAACTGACTTTTTGAGAAGTCAGTTAGCTCTTTTTGTTTTATCATGTATTATTGCCGATTACCAATTAATAAAGTCATAAGCTAGATTGCCAAGCTTTGATAACTCTAAATCTAAAGAATTTGCATTTAGTAGTTCTGTTATTTTTGCTTGACATTCCAGATATTGTTGCTCAGTAAGCTTGCTCCAAACGCAATCCTTAATATGCGCTTTTTTAATAATAATACTGTCAAGAGGGCAATCACACGATGAAAAATCAGGAATAGCTTTGTCTACAAATATCAAATCACTAAAAACATATAGATATTTGAATGTCATATTTATTAACTTCTGGGCAAGACCATACCCTGTTACATATTTGTTTCCGCTTCCAATTATATCTTTTATATCTTTGCAAAATAGTAATGAGGTCTTTTGTATCAAGTCTCTTGAAAAGACATAATCACATTGTTTTATTGCTTCATTTGTATCACGACATATTTTCTCTCGCGTATGCAAAAATAAGGCACTATAGTAGCGTCCAGCTGTCATCATGTCCTTATATGCCAAATCAACGCATTTTGCTTGCACCTCATTTGGGTTGTTCTTATTTGTTGACCAGCGCAATAAAGAAGATTCTAAAAAGTTTCTTTTCCAATCCATTATCTTACCTCACATATCTTTCAGTCTGTCTTTGAAAGACTCAACCATAGCATCGCTGAAATTCTGTGACGGTACTTTTACAAAACCGGAAGTTTCATCATACTTCGGATAATTGTAGCGCCACTTGTCATATTCGTCACGGTTAATGTCGCCATTATGATATTTCTCCGATTGTTCAGCCCACGCATTAAGCATTTCCGAAAGCTCGGCAGCGTCCGTCCCCTTGCGAGGGTCTGCATACATTGAAACACCGTTTTCAGTCTTTAATATTGTCAATCCGTATCTGTCCTCTAATGTAAACAAGGTGTGCATTAACCCTATATAGCTTTCAATGTCGGGAACAGAAAGAGCCTGCGGAGATATATCGAAAACCTCTGCAAGTTTATTCGTTAAATCTGTTTTTGGAGTTCTTGAGCCGGATTCATATTGTGCCATACGAATGTCAGCGGTCTTTTCAGGAAATCCGACCACCTGTCCTAAATATTTCTGTGTCATTCCGCAAAGATTACGAAAGAATCTTATTCTCTCTCCGATTGCCATAAAATTGCACTCCTTACTTATGTAATGTGCAATCAGTATATCATATATGTTTAGTATATGTCAAGCAACATAAAACAAAAAAGTTTAATATTTTCCCTAATCACGGGAAAATGTGGGATAATCAAAAATAAATATTGAAAAAGAGCATAGGAAGCTCCAAAATTGTAGTTGAAGAGACAAACAATGGAGGAGAGAAACCTATGCTCTATTTAGATGATATCAAAGTTTAATTTGAAAGTCAAGGATTTAAAGGAACACATATAGGAATCAGCCCTGATAAAGATAAAAGCGTACTGTTTCTGCAGAGCGTAAGGTCAACGCAGACAGTCCGGTGCCCTTATTGCGGAGGCAGTGTATATATTTATGAAAACGGACAAGTCAAACTAAAAGATATTCCAATACAGAGAGGTACTACACACATATGGAACTTCTTTATCCATAGATATCAATGCAACTGTTGCCACGAAACATTTACAGAAGAAATACCTTTCAAATATCCCGGAACACGGATAACATACCGAGCAGCAAACTGGATCAAGGGCTTTTTGCAGCAAAAAATCATGATGAACCAATATAAACGAATAAACCCCAAAACACACGATTAAATGTGCCTTGGGATTTATTTCTTTATATGGTTTTAATAAGATTTAGAGAGATATTTAAAATCTTTATTTTTTACTGTTTTCAATTGCTTCATCAATAAGTTTATTAAGTTGCTGTGCTTGTGATGATGAAGTTATTGCACCAACAATTGGTTGACCTACAATATTTCCGTTTTTATCAATACATATGTTGTTGGATATGAATAAAGACCTGAAGCAAATTTGCCGGCCTCACTGTTTGAATCAAACCAAATATTTTTGTAGGTAATACCCTTTTTAGTCAAAACATCCTTAGCCTCAGATATAGCACTCTTGTCACCGTCAAGAGTAAATGAGTTAATACCTATAACGGTACCACCTTTTTCTGCAAGTTCTTTATTAAGCTTTTCCAAATCGCCAAGTTCACCTACACAAGGATTACAAGTAGTAAACCAAAAGTTAATAACAGTTACATTGTTAGATGAGAAGATGTCATCACTGTTAACATCATTTCCGTCAAGGTCCTTACCCTTAAAGCTTGGAAACTTAGTAAGTTCGCTATTGTCACTTACCATACCTGCACTTTCAGCGTCAATACTGTCACCCTCGCTCGGCTTACTGCCACAGCCCGGATATTTTTGTTCTAAAATTGTGAGTTTACCCTCAATTTCTTTTAATTTGATTTGCACCGTCTTTAAGAATTTTCAACTCATCTGCAGTAAACTTATCTTTACCGTTTTCAATAGTATTGAG
>ENA-OQCO01000419-OQCO01000419.1-human-gut-metagenome-genome-assembly--contig:-NODE-419-length-23444-cov-2.608183_pt1 | contig 23444 bp, 23 predicted proteins | sample MGYA00242500_ERZ504582 | MGnify/ENA primary metagenome ERZ504582 (study PRJEB26092, sample SAMD00036346) | human gut metagenome | host: Homo sapiens | study: EMG produced TPA metagenomics assembly of...
CAAGGAGCGGTTAGTCTAGAGTGATTCAAAATGTTTTTGGTGTTGTGTTTGCTTTAGCATTTTGTGTTATATTTTATTGGTTTATGTCTAAAAAAAAGGAAAGTGACGTGACCGTACATGCAGAGTGAAGTGAATCAGAAAGAAAATTTGAATAGAATTATTACGGTTTCTAGATAAGGTTTTTTATGATGAAAACAGTATATCATATGCGGTCATGCATTGAAAATACTGTTCAGTTAAGAAATGCTGTATTTTTTAGGTGCACTAATGTGTAGAAAGCAGGTGTATGATGAGTTCAAATCATTTTTTGGGGTATGACAAAAAGACAGATTGCTTATCTGCTTTATAATGCAGTATAATGGTAACGAGATTTATGCAACCCGATACATGAAATTCCTATTTCTCTTTGGACGGAGGTGGATAGGATATTTTCGATTGTACTTGACAGGTGTCAGATACTTTTGTATGAGAAGCATGGACTCTGTTTCGTTACCGCCGTGTTTGAGATATGCCCTGTATATGTTTACTGCGGTGGCGAAATTAATTTTATAGACGTGTTTGGCATTTTTAGATGTTTTTACCACAGTGTGAGAAGTCACTAATTCACAGAAATTATACAGAATCATACGGGCATTGATTTCCTGAAGGATTCCATCATACTTGCTGCGCCCCAGATCAATCAGGATGCCGTCCGTTTCATGAAGGAGCTTTATACGGCATCGACATGGAGAAAAAGCAGTATTCTAAGCTGATATCAAGCATCCCGGAGCCAGACATCTCCATCTCCATGGGTTGTGATGTAGGTTGTCCGTTTATCGGCAGAGCGTTTGATGACAACTGGAAACTTGAAGATCCGACAGGAAAAACGGATGATGATTTCAGGGGGGGGGCTATACAGCAGATCGAGAAGAATATTCTAGAATTAAAGAAAAAATGATTGCAATATAAATTCCAGTTTATCGAACTAAAACATAAGACCGCTTACATCGTGTAGGCGGTCTTATTTCGTGGCAAGATTATTTGATTTTGAGCTTTCTCTTCTTGGCAGAAAGCACTTTGCAGAGAACATCATCGACGGCGTCGGTGTATCTGCCTTGTTCAATCAATTTGTTTTTTAGATTTATAAGGAAAGCAACAATTTCGTTTCTTTCTTTTGTACTTAAATATATATGGTATTTTTCTCCTTTCATACTATCCACCTCGCTGTTTTTATCTGATTTGATGATATATTAAAGAGAAAATTTTATCAAATATGCAAAAAAGGCTTCTGCCCAAAACAGGGCAAAAGCCTTAAAAATTATGCGATTTTGGAGGTTAGTTGCAAGCCAAGGGGGACTATTTCATCTGTTGCAAAACACGTTTTTGAAAAAAAGTGTTGCAAAAGTGTTGCAAAAACGGTTGTTCAAAAAGTGTCAAGTCCCGAAACCCTTGATATTACTTAGGTTTTAGCCACATCTAAACCAAGGGAAACTATTCCCACTCGCTCAATTCGATCATTTACTAAACTTTTTTGTTTAGTAAATATTTTGTTTTTATACAGATAATCTAACCGTTTTTACTGAGTTTTTGTAACTCAAAGTTTACAGTATCAAAACAGTATCACCATCTGCCACATCGTTTGTATTGTATCATAGGTGCATACCGAAGTCAACACTTTAAAGTGATAAAGCTATCTTTTATATCTGTTTAAGTGCAGTTTATATAATTATATCTATAATTGCATGGCTATTTTTCAAAAAATGTTGTATTTTATTAAAAATAATTGCTATAATAAATTTGCGTACAAATTTTGATAACTGTACGCAGAAAGTTGGTGAGCCGTTGTCTAAAGAAAAAATTGCAAAAAATGTTTTTCAAAATGTTGGCGCAATCGCAAAAACTTCCGATTTTAAAAATGTGGGACTTACAAATTATGATATTGCAAAATTGTGCAAAGATGGTGTTATCGAGAGAATACGAAATGGCTTTTACCAACTTCCTAATAATTACAACATAAGTGAAGAACAGCTAATATCAAATTTATTACCTTATGGAACAGTTTGCGTTGAATCGGCTTTGTTTCATTATGGATACAGTGACTTTGCTCCAAGAGAATGGTCGATAGCAGTTCCTCGAACTTACAGAAATCAAATTTCAAATATCCAAGAAGTGCCTATCAAAGCATATTATGTTCAAAAGAATATAATTGAACTCGGAAAAACAATAGGTGATTTTAACGGTGTAACACTCCCTGTTTACGACCGTGAAAGGACTATTTGCGACTGTTTTAAGTATCGCACAAAGCTTGATAGCGAAACATTTAATAAAGCACTTAATGCGTATGTTTCGGACGATAAAAAGAATCTTTTAAATCTTTCAAAATATGCAAAAGAAATGCATGTATATACAAAAATGATGAGTGTTATGGAGGTGCTGCTGAATGGCTGATATTGCCGCATCCGTACTTACAAGATTAAAAAATAAAGCGAAAGAAACCGGTCGAAGCTATCAGCTATGTATGCAACTGTTTTGCCAAGAAGAATTTTTACGCCGGTTGCAAAATTCAAAATATGCAGATAATTTAGTACTTAAGGGTGGACTATTTATCTATTCAATAACTGACTTTGACAGCAGAGTTACAGTAGATGTAGATTTTCTTCTGAGAAAATTACCAAACACACCTGAACAACTTCGTGCAATCCTTGAAGAAATTATAGCTATAGACACCGGAAATAACTTTATAACATTTGAAATTAAAAGTGTTTCACCTATTTCAGTCGCAAAGAAGTATGCCGGAATCAGTGCCTCTATTGTTGCACACATCAAAAACACACGAACTCCTTTTAGTATTGATTTCGGTGTTGGTGATGTAATTGTACCAAATCAAGAAAAAAGGTCAATTCCTACACAGCTAAAAGATTTTCCTTCTCCAATCATAAATACATACTCGCTTGAAACAACCATTGCGGAAAAGATCGATGCAATATTAGACCTTATGGAATTCTCAAGCAGAATGAAGGATTACTACGACATTTATTATCTTGCAAATAAATTTGATTTTAACGGTAAAACATTAACAGAATCATTAAAAAGAACATTTGAAAATCGTGGTCATAGCTTTACTATTGAACAATTTGATCGGATAACTGCTTTTGCTGATGATGAAGAAATGCAAAAGAAATGGAAAGCATTTACTCATAAAATCAATACTAAGACTGATGATTTTAGCACAGTGCTGAAATCCATCAAAAAATTTTTAACGGAGCCGTTTACGGCAGCAGTTGAAAATAAAGAATTTGAAGGAAAGTGGACTGCTTTAGATAGCAAGTGGCAACAAGAGGAGAAATAATAAAATGGCAAAATCAATCAGAAGTTAGTAAAAATATCAAAATCCAAAAATTAATTTTCACATAGTTAAAACCGCTGCCGGTTTAAAATCGGTAGCGGTTTTGTGTTATACTAAGCCGAAATATTTTTCAAAAAAGTCTTTTAGCTTATCAATGACAGTTTGTTTTTTCAAAGCCCTATTTGAACCTCCTGAAAATCTTGAAATTGGCGGTAATATTTTATCAAGATCTGTTCCAGTGGTTTTTATTCCACCATCTCTGAAAGAGTTTTCTATAAATTTTTGAGCTTCATCGTGTTTTAATTTTTCATCTTTGATAATTGCTTCTAAGTCCTGTTCTTTTTGCTTCTTAACAAAGTCTTTCCAGTCCCTTTCAACATCTGTTTTTACTGTCATTTGGGCAACAAATCCCTCAATTAAGGCTTTTTTACTGCGTAGCTCAACACTTGCATCTATTGATTTATTAATATTAGCAAGAATCGTTTTATCCTCACAATTTGATTCGTGATATTTGGCAACAAGCATCAAGATATAATCTATATTGACCTCGACCTGCTTAATAAGTTCAATTTCAAAGACAATATCATCGTTGATTCGTTCTTTTTCAATGTCGCTTTTTTTAACATAATCTTGATATAAGTCAATATAAACGCTTTGATAATCCTGTAAATCTCTAACGGATACAGAACTGTCGCTTTCAAAATCATCGAAACACCTTAAAATATTTCTCAATTTCAAAATGCGACCAAACAGTTTTATAAATTCTTTTTCGTTATCCTCGCCGATGATTTGACTGCTTATCGGAAATTCATTTACCAGTCTGGCTACAAGCTCGTTATAACCTTCAATATGTTTTCCGTGCTCATCTTCATAGCCATTCATATACTCATTGTAAGTTTTTAGAATAACCATACCTCTTGCGTTTTTATCACCAAAAAGCGCTAAGGCATTATTAGTGGCCGTCTCAAGATTTCTGAAACAAACGATATTTCCAAATGTTTTAACCGAGTTCAAAATACGATTGGTACGAGAAAACGCTTGTATCAAACCGTGATCTTTTAAATTCTTGTCTACCCACAAAGTGTTTAAGGTGGTTGCATCAAATCCCGTTAGAAACATATTAACTACGATCAGCAAATCAATCTCACGATTTTTCATTCTCAATGATACATCTTTATAGTAGTTTGGAAATTTATCCGCAGATGTATCGTAGCTAACATTAAATAACTCATTATAATCATCAATTGCACTGTCAAGAAAATCCCGTGAAGTCTGATCAAGACCGCTTGTGTCAAAATTCTCATCTTGCAAGATATCATCCGGATCTTCTTCGTTTGGATTAAAGCTGAATATCGTAGCAATATTTAATTTGTGACCTGTTTCCTCCATTTGCTTTTTAAATTCATTGTAGTATGCAATCGCTGCCGGAATAGATGCGACTGCAAAAATTGAATTGAAACCATTTACTTTTGCAGTTGTTTTTTGCTCTGATACCGTATTATTCTTGGACTTTGCCATTTTTTCTACATTCGTAATCACTTTATGGTCATAATAGGAACGGCTTTGATTGCGATAAGTTTTCTGCTCAAAATGTTCAAGAATGTATTGTGTAATCTCAGATACTCTTTTAGGGTCAAGCAAAGCTTTTTCACGGTCAATTGCTTTTACTTGCTTGTCATATAAAATTTCAGGGTTTTTAATCGTATTGATATAATCAATTCTAAATGGCAATACATTACCATCGTGAATGGCATCTACAATGGTGTATGCGTGCAGTGGTCTTACTTTATTTCCGTTTTCGTCCGATTCACCTCCGAAAACCTGTGCCGTAGTACGCATATTAGGTGCATTGGAACTGTTAGAATTTGATGGAAAAATCGGCGTACCCGTAAAACCAAAAATATGATAATTCTTAAAATGCTTTGTAATCGACTTGTGCATATCTCCGAACTGAGAACGGTGGCATTCATCGAAAATCATAACAATATGTTTTTTATAACTTCATGTTCTTTGTTCTTAGATATGAATTTATCTAACTTTTGTATAGTTGTGATGATGATCCTTGCATTATCATCTTCCATTGTTTTTGCAGAATTTTAGTAGAGGTGTTGCTGTTGGCAGCACCTTTTTCAAACCTGTCATATTCTTTCATTGTCTGGTAGTCAAGATCTTTTCTATCAACAACAAACAATACTTTATCGATGAAATTCAATCCTTGAGCAAGCTGTGCGGTTTTAAAGCTGGTTAAAGTCTTGCCGCTTCCGGTTGCATGCCAAATATAACCGCCTGCTTCTTTTCTACCGGTTTTTTTGAGATTAGTAGAAACGATAATGCGATTTAGAATTTTTTCGGTTGCCGCAATTTGATAAGGACGCATTACCAACAATAAATCCTCTGAAGTAACTACACAGTAACGAGTCAAAATATTAAGCAGCGTATGTTTTGCAAAAAAGGTTTTTGTAAAGTCCACAAGGTCCGGGATGGTACGGTTTTTCTCATCCGCCCAATAACTTGTGAATTCAAGCTATTAGAAGTCTTTTTCTTTTTCGCTGCGTTTTTCTCTGCATTATCTTTGATGTGCTGAAATCTTGTTGTGTTAGAATAATACTTTGTATGCGTACCATTGGAGATTACAAACAGCTGTACATACTGATACAATCCGCTGCCTGCCCAAAAGCTGTCACGCTGGTATCGATTGATTTGGTTAAACGCTTCTCGAATTGCGTTTCCTCGCTTTTTAAGCTCAATATGCACTAACGGCAATCCATTTACCAAAATCGTTACGTCATAACGGGTTTTGCGTTCGCCTTCATTTTCTTCGTATTGGTTTATTACCTGCAAATGATTGTTATGAATGTTGGTTTTGTCAATCAGCTTGATGTTTTTTACATAGCCGTTATCGAGGACAAGATTTTGCAGATAATCCTCCTGTATTTTGCGGGTTTTCTCTACAATGCCATCATTTCCATTAGAAATAACGCTGTTGTAAAAGTCGTTCCATTCTTTATCGAAAAAGGTATAGTTATTAAGTTTTTCAAGCTGAGTACGGAGGTTGTCAATTAAGTCTTGTTCGCTTTTTATAGTAATGTATTGGTAGCCTTGATTGGTAAGGCGATTTATAAAATCTCTTTCAAGTTCCGCTTCGCTTTGATAGTCGGTGCTTTTTCTTTTTTCGGGTGTATACTCAGCCACTACCGTACTTTCAGTAGAGCTTGCCACAATTTCAAAGCTATTCATTTTCCGCCGCCTCCTTTTTCTTAAAAGTTAAGAGCTTATCTCGGTAATATTCATATTGCTTTTGTCTTGCTTCGATTTCGGCAGGCAACCCTTCGCTAATATCGTTGCAAAGCCTGTCAAAATGGTCAAGGATATCAACTATGTGTTGTTGTTCTGCAAGTGATTTTTCCTTGTTTTCTGGATATGGAATTGGAATAGTTAATTTTTCAAAATCGGTTTTATTAAATTTACTCTGTCCCATATTTGAAGTGACTTTTTTCAATTTCTTTTGAAATTCAAAAGATTCAAATGTGTATTTTAAATATAGCAAATTAACTTTACTGCTACGAATTAGCAACGCGTTTTTAGCAAGAGCATTGTATTTATACGGTAGCTTTATTGGATCGATATAATATACTTCTCCACAATTTCCTACACTAGGTAAAACAATGCATGGGGTATCTAATTGAACTCTCCACAAATAATCATATGAATCTTTAGATATATAAATTGGTGAGTTATTGGTATAATTGCACTTAATATCAACTGTTCTTATTAGCTGGGCATAATCTGGTTTTGATAAATAAGGCACTTTTTTTGAAACTTCAGCAAAAGAACCTGCTGCTGCAAAATTAGTTATTGTGTCACAAACTTCTTTTATCGGATATAATTTACTCTGCTTAATTGAATTTAAAACAGTGTCCCTATAATACTCATATTGCTGTTTTCTCGCAGTGAGTTCCGCAGTGAGTTCCGCAGTGAGTTCCGTAAATTTATCTAATATACGAACGATTTCTTCTTGTACCGGTAAAGGAGGAAGAGGAATTTTAAACTTTGAATATTTTTCAATCCACTGACGAGTGTGGTCTACAGGAGCGTATTGTATGTTTTTCATCACATGATATATATATCTAAAATCTGCATCATGAGACCTATCCCTTTTTAATCTTAACATCTTCATTGCAGAAGATTTAACTTTAAAATTAAAGTCTACCCAATGAAAAGAAGTAGTAAAATCGTCAAAAATTATAACCGGATTATCTATTGACGCTTCAAATATACCTGTACTCTCATTAGTATAGCCCAAAATAAAAGATTGACCCGCCGTCAATACAGGTGTTTCAAATTCGTCATCGTATTTAGTATCTTTTACAATATATTTGGTAGGTTGCTCATAATCCATAACTGTGTATAAAAAATCGTATTCTACACCCTCTGGGCAAAGTTCATTGATAAGTTGTTCTAATTTACTCATCTTCATCACCTCCAGTGTTCCAGCCTAAAGTTCCTATTGCTTCCATTAACTCTTGATTGGTTTTTATTTTTTCTAATACACCTGTAACTAAACGATAAAAAGCATTAAATTTTAATAAAGCTTCTTTTTCACTGCAATTACCATGTACCACGCCACTTAATTCTCTAAAAAGTCTGTATCCATCATTGGAAAACTCCGCAGGAATTATATTGCGTTTTTCATTAACTTCCTTAAGATATCTTTCTGTTGATTTGTGTTGTGTTTTTCCGTTTTTATCAACAAAAGTATCTGATATATTTTCAGTTGCTCCAACTTGTTTAATAACAGATTCAAAAACCGATCTCAAATATACAACAGAACCTGCTCCAAATCCCTCTCTTGATGCCCTTTTTGACTTTTCAAGAAACTCTGTAAAATCTCCATATTTGTTATCGATAAGTGCAACATTTTCTGAAAACTTTTCTGTTCTTTTCAGAATTCGTATTTCAGGTGAAGCAAGAGTAATATCGTTTTTGCTTTCAACTAAGAACCATACCCGAACTGTAGTTCCACAATTACATGATAAAATACCATCAATGCTAATTAAAGTTTTACTTTCAAAAATGCAACTGATTTTACCTACAGAGCAAAAAGTACGGATATCATCACAATTTTTACAATAATAATTCAAAGCTATGTTGCAGTTTATCAGTTTTTCCTGTTGTCCTATTTTTCCTTTTTTATTAAGTAAGAACCCATCTACTTGTTTATATTCATCAATTGGAGGCTTGGAAAGTATGTCACCTAATGTCATATTTACGCCTCCTCAATTTCAGCAATAATCGCATCAATCTCGGCACGCAATGTATTTTCACGCTGAACAATTTCAGATATTTGCTTGTTAAGGACAGCTATATCGATAGCTTCTCTTGTATCCTCGCTTTCAACATAAGTTGATACAGAAAGATTGTAATCTGCATTTTCAATATCTTTTTGTTTAACAAGAGCAGTAAAATGCTTTTCCGTCTTTCGGTTGATATAAGCATTTAATATATTCTGAATGTTATTAGGTTCATTGCTTGCAGTTCCGTCACCCAATTTATTGCTGTTGGTAGACTTGATAAATTCTTTTGAAGCATCAATAAATAAAGTTTGGTTGTCAACTTTTGATTTTTTGAGAACCATAATGCAAGTTGCAATGCTTGTTCCATAAAAAAGATTATCAGGCAACTGAATGATACATTCAATAAAATTATTATCAATCAAATATTTTCTGATTTTCTGTTCTGCGCCGCTACGATACATAATACCGGGGAAACAAACAATAGCCGCTGTTCCGTCTGTAGCAAGCCAGCTAAGACAATGCATAATAAAAGCAAAGTCCGCTTTTGATTTAGGTGCCAATACACCGGCAGGAGAAAAACGAGGATCGTTTATCAGTGTTCCATTGTCAGAGCCTTCCCATTTAATAGAATAAGGCGGATTTGAAACGATGGCTTCAAACGGTTCTTCATCCCAATGCTTAGGGTCAGTCAAAGTATCGCCGTGTTCAATGCTGAATTTATCGTAACCTATATCGTGTAAAAACATATTGATACGGCAAAGGTTATAAGTTGTAATGTTGATTTCCTGTCCAAAAAATCCATTGCGAACATTATCTTTACCGAGAATTTTTGCAAACTTCAAAAGTAACGAACCGCTTCCCACAGCAGGGTCGTATACTTTATTTACTTCTGTTTTCATTTTACCGTTATTATCAAAAAGTGAAATTTTAGTTAGAAGCTCAGATACCTCTTGTGGTGTGAAAAATTCGCCGCCACTTTTGCCGGCATTAGAAGCATACATTCCCATTAAATATTCATAGGTGTCCCCAAAAGCGTCAATGGAATTATCTTGATAATTACCAAGATCCATTTCTCCAATAACAGTAATTAATCTTTTAAGTCTTTTATTTCTCTTAATAACTGTTGGCCCGAGCTTATTGCTGTTCACATCTATATCGTCAAACAAACCTTTGAAGTTTTCTTCGCTTGGACTGCCAATAGCAGAGGCTTCAATGTTTTTAAAGTTCGTTTGCAATATTTCGTTCAAATTCTCATCTAAATCAGCAATTTCTACTTCTTTGCCGTCTTTTTCTGCTTGATCCTTTGCGTCTTTATCAGCCTTTCTAATTCTGTTTAATAAATTCCCAAACAATTCACTGGGCAAAATAAAGAAGCCTTTTTCTTGCACCATATCATCTTTGACGCTTAAAGCTTCTTCATCACTGATTTTCGCATAATCAAAATCAGTATTTCCTGCTTCCCACTCACCTTTGTTGAGATAAGTTGTAAGGTTTTCAGATATATATCTATAGAACAGCATACCTAAAACATATTGTTTAAAATCCCAACCATCACACTTCCTCTAAGTTCATTTGCAAGCGCCCATATTGTACGGTAAAGTTCTGTTCTCTCTTGTTCTCTTTTATTATCGCTCATTTTTATATTCTCCGTTCTTTAATAGTTTATCGTAATCTATATCATTTCTCAATTTTCTGCACAAATCTTCATTTTCTAAGGCTTTTGCGATATCGACAGGTACTTCATTTCGTTCTTGTGCAGCTAAATCAAAAAACAACGCTATTTGTTCAGGCTTTGGATTCAGCAGCCGAAGCATTGCAATTTGTCTATCAGGAGGAGGTGGATTAACTTTACCGCTTAAAATATCATAAAAGTAAGGTTTCTTTATACCAAGTGCGGTATAAAACTTGACATTTGATAAATTTGCCTCTTTTATCATTTGCGCAAGCAAATTACAGAATTTTATGGAATTATCAGCTATCAAATAATCACCGCCTTTTGTAAATTAGTATGTGAGTTTACACACTTACATACTATCATATTTTAAAATAAAAGTCAATTTAAAAAGCCTTACAAATTTATAATTAAAATGTATATAATTATAACATTCTTGTACTATCGAAAAATCGGCAGGGATTACTCCCTGCCGTCGCTGTGTTTATACGGTACAAATCACCTCTGCATTTACAATTTCTGTTGCTCTATTACGGATATTATTCATCTTTTGCACCCAGAGCATCATATCGGTTGCTTTAAGTTTTTCTGTAACACTTTCTTGTTTTGCTAATTGCTTAACTAGTGTATCGTACATTTCTGTTGCTCTGAGATCAACATCATGCAAGTATGAATTTAGTTTACATTGAGTAAGCAGGGCTGTATAAAACGCCGGCTTATATTGTTTTATATACTCCTTATGTTTTCTGCCCCAATAGCCGATTTCATAATTTGTATCAGTCGACACAAGATTTGGAATATACACATCGCCTACAAGAGTATAGCTAATGCCTGTAATTTTGTCTGTTATATATTTTTTCATAAAATCACCTATATCTTTCTTTATTTCTCGGTTGAGATTTTTTTAGAATTTCATCAACATTTTTCGGTCCGATTATTCTGCGAAGCTTGCTGTATTGAGCAAGCTTTTTATCTGCTCTGTGAGCCATCTTGCTGAATGATTTTGCATCTTTTTTATAAATTTCGACATCATTTTGAAGCCTGCCGACAATTCTGTTTGCGTTATAAGCTCGTGCCTCTGCTTTAAAGCATCTTACAATCAACGCTTTTACCATTTGCTTTAGCTTATTGAACATCGGTTCAATCAATTTCTTATACGCATTTGCCGACATAAACGGCTTAGGTTCCGGTAAAACGAATTTGTCATCAAAACCACTTTCATCAATTTCCTGCAATTCATTATTGCAATCTTTATAGCATTCAATTTCATTTTTAAGCATATCGACCTTTTCTTCAAGCTGTATAACTTCTTTTTGCCGTTCTTTCTTTTTATAATCAAGAACCGATAAATGCTCTCTGCTTGTATGCTGATTTTCCCATTCAATATTAAAATTAAGCATAGATTCAGCCAATGATTCTTTTTCAGAATTCACCCATAATGCCCATTCTGTTTCTTCTCTGCCGTTGCCGACAAAGCCTTGATTTGCAAGAGCCTGTTTTAACGACACTCTTGTATCAAGTCCACGCTTGCTTCCGGTTGTAAATGGAACAAAATCAATATGCAAATGCGGCGTTGCCTCGTCCAAGTGCATATGGGCGGAGAACACACGTAAATACGGATTGCGTTTTTGAAAAGTGCTAACATAATCATCAAGTGCCTTTTCTGCAAGTTCGGCTGTTTGCTTATCGATTCCAAAATCATTTTTATTGCCGATTTGAACTACTATTCATGAAATGGTTTTTCCTGTTTACCGTTGCAAATTTTTTCATAATAGTTTTTTACTTTTCTGTCATTGCGAGTTTGTTTGGAATTATAACGCTCAACAGCTTCGTCAAATAATTTATGATAAACATTTTTTATATCGTCATTTATATACTCTTTGTTCAGGTGCGACCTTTCGGGATTTGTATTCGGGGTATTAAATATCCTGCTGTTATGCTTTAGTGCACCTTTACCAAGTTCAATACTTATGCTTGCTAAATATATAATCGTCACGCCCTTTCTTATAATTTACAAACCTTATTTTTCTGTTACTCTTGCCAAGAGTAACGCAAAAGCACTTTTGACACTTACGCATCATAAGTGCCCTTGCGACCTACGGTATTTTGAGAAAAGCGTGTCGATTGCGTCGATAATTACACAGCGGTTAAAATATCGACACATCGACGCACCTATTCTATTATCGACAATGATATTATTTTACCTGAATGCTTTCGTTCAAACTTGTATTCAATGTTATAGTCGTTTAATAACACAGAATGAAGTGCATTCAAACTACGACTCAATACATTTGGAGTAATATCCAATTTTGTTTCTTCTATCAATTGAGTTGCCGTACCTTGCCAAACCTTACAGGCAGAAACAAAAGGCACAATTTTATCGAGTATTTTATCTTTCGGCTTATCAAATAAATCAACATCGGATTTTACAAAATCCCAAGTGCAATTTGCCGAGCGTTCAATTTGAATACATTGTTCGGGCAAATCCCTGCCGGTAACGGAAATAGTAGCTTTATTTTTACCTCGTTTTTCCTTTTGCATAACAAATGCTCCGTCAGCAGCACCAAGTAATCCGTTTGTACCTGAAATTGTATCAAACACATCATCGGAATCTTGCTTTCTTGTGTGATGAACAACAAGCAAACATACCTTGAATCGATCAGCAAATCTTTTAAGAATTTCAATAATTCCATAATCACTTGAATAATTCATTTTGTTGTTTGAGCTTTCCCTAATCATCTGTAAAGTGTCAATTATAATTAAAGATACGCCTTGATTTCTTGCCAAAATATATTCAAGTTGACCTTCAAGACCGTGACCCGCCTTGTTTGATAATGTTGAAATTATTATATTATCCGGATTTGGGGGAACGCCAAACATATTATAATAACGAGATACTATTCGAGGCTCTCTGTCTTCAAGAGCAAGATAAACTACCTTTCCCTGATTGACCTTTTTATCCCACAAATCCAAACCGTTGCTGACATGATGTGCTATTTGCAACATTGCAAACGATTTGCCGATTTTAGGTGCACCGACAAATAAGTACATTCCCGGATAAAGCAAATCTTTAATTATCGGCTGCTTAATATCATATGATTTATCAAAAAGCTCACCTAAAGTAAAAGTTCTTATAAAATTAGGGTTGCTTTCCTCTCTGAATTCTGCAAACAAATCATCACTATTGCAAAAATCATCTTCATCGGTTATAATATTGTTGCTATTTATTAGTGACTGCTTTTCATCTGTACCGGCAGATGTTTCTAAAGCAGTCTTTTTTATTTTCTCGTTCATTATAATTACCCTCCCATTTTCCTTAAAATGGCAGACATATAACAAATAAGACAAAGTGTTTCTTCGCTAATTTCGGAGCCTTTTTCTATTCTGCAAAGTTCGCTGTAAACATTATTTAACTTGTCCCTCAAACCTTTATAAACTCTCGGACCGGGATTAACTGTTATCTCTGTTCTCAGCACCCTGCCGATAATATAATCTTGCTTATTAAGTCCCGAAACAGAAACATAATCGTCAAGAAGCTTTGCCTCTTGGGGCGACATACGAAACGATACGATTTTGTTTCGCAATCTGCCTTTTGAGTCAAGATTTTTCGTCGACATTATCAACACCCCTTTCAATATTCAGTTTATTTGCAATTTCGCTTTGCTTATTGGGAAACATATGAGCATATCTAAAAGTAATATCTATACTTTCGTGACCTACACGATTTGCAATATCGACTGCATTAAAGCTCATATCAATCAAATGTGAAACGTGAGAATGCCTTAAATCGTGAATACGAATTCTTTTTACATTTGCTAATTTACACCCTCTTTCCATTTCGTGGTGCATATAACTTTTTGTAATTTGAAATATTCTGTCGTTGTCTTCAATACCATAAATACTATGAATATAGTCCTGAATTTCTTCGGCAAGAAATGTGGGCATTTTTACTGTTCGCTTACTTTTTGGTGTCTTTGGGTCTGTAATAACATCCCTACAATCAAATCTTTGATAAGATTTATTTATGCGTACGGTTTCCTTTTGAAAGTCAAAATCAGCAGGGGTTAATGCAAGCATCTCGCCGAGGCGTAAGCCACACCAATACAGCATTTCAAATGCATAAAACGACACAGGTTTATCCATCATCACATCTGCAAATTTAAGATATTCTTCTTTTGTCCAAAAGAGCATTTCTCTGTCACTTTCTTTTTTGCCTATATTTCCTGCCTTTGCCGCTGGATTGTTTCTTAAATCATAATATCTTACTGCATGATTAAAAATTGCACTGAGTTGATTATGAATTGATTTAAGATAAGTCGGTGAATATGCTTTGTCACTCGGAGAACGATAAGCCATCATTTCATTTTGCCACGCTCGTATATCGGAGGGTTTTATTTCGTTAATCTTTTTATTCTTAAAATAAGGTAAAATCTTTTTGTCAATAATAGCATTCTTTCCTATCCAGGTATGCTCCTTAATTCTATCCTTCATATCTGCCTTGTATATGCCAACAAAGGTTTCAAAATTCATACTAAGGTCGCCTGCTTGCTTTGAGAGAAATTCTCTTTCCCACTCTTGTGCGTCACGCTTAGTTTTAAAGCCACGCTTAACCTTTCGAGATTGATTGTTTTCCCAATCTTTATAGTAAACAGAAACATACCACGTGCCATTATCTTGATTTTTGTAAACAGGCATAATTTACGCTCCTTTCTCTTCTGCATTTTCATTTATGCCATAAAACTTTTCATTAAAGAATTTACGGCTGACACGACCTGCAAGAGTTTTATAACCCATTTTTTCAAGTTCTTCGTTCAATTCTTTTATAATTTTATAAGCATATGTTTTTGAAATTCCTAATTCTTCTTGAATTTCCTCGGCTTTCATAAAAAGTTTGTTCATTATTTCACCTCCCTTCATTTACTAAACAATATTGTTTAGTGTTCATTTGTATAATACTAAACATTTTTGTTTATGTCAATACTTATAACACAATTTCATTAAACTTTTTTGTTTAAGATGTTGCAAATTTCAAATTTATCGGTTATAATCAAATTATACAAAAATGTTTAGGAGTAAGATATGACAGTTGGCGATAGATTAAAGAGGTTTAGAAAAAGAAAAAATCTCACGCAAAAACAATTAGGCTTAGCCGCAGGCTTTGACAAACTCGGAGCAGATGTTCGCATTGCTCAATATGAAAGCGGAACAAGACGACCAAAGGGTAAATATGTTGAACGGTTAGCCGCCATTGTAGGTGTACAGCCGTCAGCTTTAGAAGTTCCCGATATAAATAATTACGAAGCGTTATTTCAGCTTCTTTTCGCACTTGAAGATGAGTACGATTTACATATTTGCACCGATGAAATAGGTTTGCCTTATTTAATGCCGAAAGACCCGACATCTCACGAATCCGACGGATTTATGGAATGGAGCAAAAAACATGAGCAGCTCAAAAACGGAGAAATAACGCAAGAGGAATATGATGAGTGGCGTTATAATTACCCTATGAGTGCCGCAAGAGAAAACCATAAAAAACTTATGGAATTATGGGACAAAAAGAAAAACGGTGAATAAAAATAACCCCTAATGTATGAATTGAGTCATACATTAGGGGTTTTCCTTTGTATTAAATTAGTGAAACAGTATCAAAACAGTATCATTTGAAGTTATCAAACACTCAAAGCCCAGTGTTTAAGCCACTTTCAAGACTTCTGTTAATTACTCCCACTCCACTGTACCGGGCGGTTTGGATGTGATGTCGTAGACCACGCGGTTGACATGCTCCACCTCGTTGGTGATGCGGTTGCTGACAGTAGCCAGGATATCGTAGGGGATGCGCGCCCAATCGGCAGTCATAAAGTCATCCGTGGTAACGGCACGAATGGCCACCAGGTGATCGTAGGTGCGATGATCGCCCATCACGCCCACCGTCTTGACACAGGGCAGCACGCAGAAGAACTGGGCCATCTCTTTCTCGTACCCATTCTTGGCCATCTCGTCCCGCAGAACCCAATCCGCCTCTTGCAGCACCCGGATCTTATCCGCGGTGATCTCGCCCAAGATTCGCACGCCCAGACCGGGGCCGGGGAACGGCTGGCGCCACACCAGCTCCTTGGGAATGCCCAGCATGGTACCCACCTTGCGCACCTCGTCCTTAAACAGGTCGCACAGCGGCTCTACCAAGCCCAGGAACTGCACATCCTCCGGCATCTTTACCTTATTATGATGGGTTTTGATGGTATCCGCATCCCCCTTGCCGGACTCAATGCAGTCTGGATAAATGGTGCCCTGGGCAAAGTAGCCCAGCTCATCCTGGTGGCGGATCTCGTCCCAAAACACATTAAAGAACTCGGTGCCGATGATCTTGCGCTTTTGCTCCGGGTCAGTGACACCCTTCAGCGCCTGCAAAAAGCGCTCCTGGCAGTTGACCCGCACAAAATTCATATCAAACAAGGAAGTAAAGGTCTTTTCTACAAAATCGCCCTCGTCCTTGCGCATTAAGCCCTGGTCCACAAACACGCAGGTAAGCTGCTTGCCCACCGCGCGAGACAGCAGGCCCGCTGCCACGGAGGAGTCTACGCCGCCGGACAGGCCCAGAATCACCTTTTTGTCACCAATCTGCGCACGCAGCGCAGCTACGGTCTTTTCGATAAAATTATCCATCTGCCAGTCGCCGGAGCAACCGCAAACATCAAACAGGAAATGATGAAGCATTTCCTTACCATAGGTGGTGTGGGTCACCTCCGGGTGGAACTGCACTGCATACAGGCCACGTTCCGGGTTCTCCATCGCCGCACAGGGGCAGTCCGCCGTCTTACCGGTGACGGTAAAGCCCGCCGGGGGCTGGGCGATATAGTCCGTATGGCTCATCCAAACGGTGGAGTCCTGGGGCACATCCCGCAGCACACTGCCGCCCAGCACGGTCAACTTGATCTTGCCGTACTCGGACACCGGCGCCGTCTCTACCTTGCCGCCCAGCATCCATGCCATCAGCTGGCAGCCGTAGCAAATGCCCAGCACCGGCACGCCCAGCTCCAGCACTTCCGGGGTGTAATGGGGCGAGGCCGGGTCATACACGGAATTGGGACCGCCGGTAAAGATAATGCCCTTATAATTTCCCTGCCGAATGGTATCCAGCGAGGTGGTATAAGGCAGAATTTCGGCAAACACGCCGTGATCACGCACACGGCGGGCGATCAGCTGATTGTACTGACCGCCGAAATCCAAAACAAGAATTTTTTCCATACTATTCCTCCAAAGCGCAACGCGCATTCATACGGGTCTATTATAGCGAAAAGCCCGCCGCTTTGCAAGGAAAATAGCGAAAAAGCGCCCCTTGGGTCTAAACATGCCCTATCCGGCAAAATACCGGGGCAGCACCGGCGGCTGCTCCACCGGTCGCCCGGCCTGCTCCCGGGCGGTACACAGCCGCAAAAGCAGCATAGACAGGGTAGCGCACTGGCACACAGGCGCCAGTAAAGGCAGGCTGTCCGGAAACAAAAATACCTGCCGCGCGCCGGACAGCTGCCCTGCCAGGCTCTCTACCGTGCAAGCCACCGTACCCGCGCCCCGAATGGCCGCCAGTTGCAGGGCAGCGCAGGTTTTTTCCGTCAGTTCCCGACTGCTGATCAGCGCCACCAGCGCCGTGTGACTGTCCACCGTAGGCAGCAAGGTGTGGCGCAATTCCGCCGCAGGCACCGTCTCCACCGGCACGCCCAGAGTACGGCTCCACACGCCGGCCATGGCTCCCGCTGCCGCCAGGTCAATGTTTTGACCCACAAACAGCAACCGATCATAGCCGGTTAGGTACGCCGCCAAAGCGTCCAGTTCGCTGCCGCTTTTTAAGATCAACCGCAGCTTGTCCGGCAGGGTGGCGCACAGCTTTACCGCCATGCGGCCGAATAAGGGGGTAATGGTCTTTTGGCGCAGCCCCCAGTCCACCGCCACCAGCGCCAGCAGCACATAGCCCAGCACAAAGTGGGTCACCGGCGGCAACCCGCCGGGCAGGCTGCAAGGCAGGGACAGAAGCGTGCCCCCGGCACGAGCCAAGGGGCTGTCCGGGTCGCCGGTCAGCGACGCCGTGCGGGCGCCGAAGGCCGCCGCCTTTTGCAGCGCCTCCGCCACCTCTGCCGTTTGGCCGCTGGCAGAAATGCCCACCACCAGCGCGCCTCGGTCGCACACCACGCCCCCGGCGCAGAACTCACCGGCAGAATAGGCAAAAGCAGGCACATCGCACACCGACTCAAAATTACAAGCCGCCGCTTGCGCCAGCTGATAGGAAGTGCCGCAGCCTACCAGCAGCACCCGACTGATGCCCCGAGGCCGCAGGCGGCTTTTGCCCAACCGAGGTTGATCCCCACGCACAAAGCGATGAAGCAGCAGCTCCAAATCTCCGGGCAGCGCCTGTAACGCCTCTCCCGGGTCTGCAAAGCCCGCTGCCGGCGGCCGTCGCAAAGTCACCGCGCAGGGGGATTTTTTGATTTTCTTGCCCTTGGCGTTCCAAAACTGCAGCTTGCCCGGGCGTAGCTGCACGCACTCCCCGGCAGACAGGGCATAGATTTTCATTTGATCCGGTTCCAGTGCCGCCAAATCCGAAGAAACGCAAGCGCTGCCGCCGCCTACCGCCGCATACAGCGGCGCACCGTGGGCGCAGGCGAACAGGCATTCCTCACCCCGATGCAGCACGGCCAAAGCATAATTGCCCCGAGCCTCACGGCAGCACAGACGCAAAGCGGCAACGGTGCCGCTGTCTGCATACGCCTGCAAAAGCGCCGCCAGCACCGCGCCGTCGCTGTCCGGGTAAGGCAGCAGGTTCAGCGCGCTGCGCAAGGCAACGGCGTTCTCCACCGTGCCGTTCATTGCCAGGCAATAATCATCGGTCACAAAGGGGTGCACATTCTCTGCGGTGCGCCCGCCACAGGTGGCAAACCGGGCGTGTACCAATCCGCAGGGCGCTGCGCTCTCCGGCAGCTGCTGTGCCAATGCCGCCACGCTTTCTTTGCTTTTAACACACAGCAGCTCTCTCCCCTTGCATTAGGGCGGCGCCGTAACCGTCCAGCCCCGGCTGGGTGCAGGCCTGCAACTTCTCCAGCAGCAGCCCGCCACAGGGGGCGCTGCCGACAAATCCGTATAGAAACATGGTATTCGCTCCTCCTTAATTTGGCAGCAACCGGGCCACGATCACGCTCATATCGTCTCGTCGATCCGCCGGGGTGTGGGCCTTGGCATAGGCCAGCACCGTATCTGCCAGCTCCTGCTGATCCTGGGATTGGAAGCGGCAAAGCAGCGCCTCCAGCCCTACCGCGTCCGCGTCTGTAATGCCGTCGCTGAGCAGCACCACCGTGTCCCCGGCGCCCAGCACCGCCGTGCGCTTGGCAAAGGTAATGCCCCGCAAAATGCCCGCCGGCATACTGGCCAGCTCGCACCGGGTCAGCCGCCCGTGGCGCAGCACATAGGATCGGGGTGCGCCGGCTTTGTAAAAGGCGCACCGACCGGTAAACAGGTCTACGCAAGCACAGTCCAGGGTAGCCAGACTCTCCTCATTGCTCTTGACCAGCAGCGCAGAGTTGACGACTTTCAGCGCCGCGTCAAAACCAAAGCCTGCACTGAGCAGACGGCTCAGCAGCCCGGCGCCCATAGCGCCGTCCAGCGCTGCCCGAGAGCCGCGACCCATACCGTCGCTGATAATCAGAATTTGGTGACCACGGCCGTCCCGGGCCACCTTTACCGTGTCACCGCACAGCCGTCCCTCCGCTGCGTACTGGGCGTAACCCACAGCCAGACAATACAAGGGCTTTTCGTTAAAGGTCAACAGACTTTCGCTGCCATAGCGGGTCACCTGGCCTGCCTCCAACGAGCGCCCGCAGGTCTTGCTGATCCTGGCCTGGAGCACCGGACTGGACAATCCCGGTGCCGGATCGTCACAGGCGATCTCCACGCGCATACGGTCAAATTTGTCTAAAATCACAGAGATATTTTTGGGATAAATCTCGCTCTCGCCCAGCAGCCGCCGCAGCTTTCCGGCTGTTTTGGCGTCAAAGCACTCCGCCTGATCAAACTCAAAAGCCAAATCGGACAGCATGTCGGAGATGGAATAAAACTGGTCCGCCGCCACCATGCGCATATCGCTTTTTCCGGATCCGGAGGCAACCCCCTTTTGCCGTTAATGCGGTCGATCTTCTCCCGCACCTCCCGCACATTGTCGCTGACGCTGGCCATGGCGGAGGCGGCAAATCGCAGCCGCAGTACCAGGCTTTGGCGCAGAGAGCCCTCCGGGGCAATGTCCGCACCGTTTTCAAAAAAGGCGGTGCACCGATCGCCCCAGGCGGCAGGCAGCAGAAGCAGTAGCACACCGGCCACCGCACTCTCCACAAAGGTGCACACACTCAAATGTCCCAGGTTGGCCGCCACAGAGAAAAAGCCCATAGACAGCACAAACGCCCCGGCGCAGCCCAGGGAGGCAAAACGATCAAACAGCGCCGCCAGCAGGGCGGAAAAGCCGTAGGCGCCCAATAAAAACATGGTGTCTTGCCCGGCCAGACCCAAGGCGAACCCCAGGCACAGCGCCAGGGTGACCCCCAGCCGAGACGAACCAAAGCGTAAGGTAATCAAGATCAGCAGCACAGCCGCAATCCGCGCCGGTGCAATGCCGAAAATCGTCAATCGAGACAGGCTCATTAACAGCAGCGAACCACTAATGAGCACGCACACCAAGTCGCCGGTAGGCGCAGCCTTGCACCGCAGGCGGCGATAATTGCAGTGCTCTGCGCGGAAGAAGAAATATCCGCCGCCACCGGCCAAAATGCTCTCGCCCAGCACCAGCGCATAATCTGCCGCGCCGCCGCCCAATCGCAGTTGCAGCACCGCCCCGGTCATCCCCACTGCCAGACAAGACAGCGCCATGGGCAGCCGGGCGTCTCGCCGGGGGAGAAAGGCAGCCATTGCCAACGCGCCTACCAAGGCGATGAGCACTGCCGCAAAGTACCGCACACGAGCCGTGCCGGTACCAAAGATCATATATCCTAACCCGGCACCCAGGGCGGAAAAGAGAAAATCCCGCCGCCCGGATACCGCCACCAGTGCCACCGCAAAGGGGCTGCACCCGCCGGCTACCGCCCCGACGGATAGTACAAACCCACCCAGCAAGTGCCCGGCGCACCCCAACAGCGCGCGCTTGGTCCCGGCGCGGCTGTGGGCGGTGGTGAATTTTGGCTTTTCCAGTAGTTTCATAAGCTTGTCCTCAACGGTCTTTTTGGACCAGTATAACCTATAAAATTAGCAGATCCTGTCACTCGCCGTCCCCGGCAAAAAGCGCCCCCTTTCCCCACAATTTCCCCTGTTTTATTCCACGAGGCAGCAATTTGCTCCCCCGCATAACATAAGAAAGCCACCGATCATCGGTGGCTTTCTGCTTTGCTATTCGTCGTAATCCTCGATTTTCTGTTCTTCCTCTTGTCTCTGTTTTCCCGGGCTTCTTCCCGCTTGCCTTTGCGGGATTTGATGATCCCCGCTACCAATGCAATCACGGCTGCTGTGGCTAAGGCAATGGCAAGATAAATTAAAATATTCGCTACGGTGGAACAGTGCGTAGGCGCCCCCGCTGCCCACAAAAGCGGTGTCCGAAACAAGCCCTGAATACACAAATTTTACATTACACAATTAAAATAGTTGCCATGGAGAATAAAGCGCGATATAATGTCCTTGATGATAAAATTGTCATTATTGTAACTTTACCGGACAAATTGCGTGATCGTCCTCTGCGTTGCCTCCGTTTTTGCGGAAGATATAGTGCCACAGCGGATTTGTGATTCTGTTCAAACTTACTGGAGAATTTATACACGCATGTCTATAAAAGTCGCACACGATTGCAGGGGCAGGTATTTTAGCGTATGTTGCACGACGGACTGTATGAGCAAATTATCAATAAGGGATTAGAAACGGAGCTTGCCTCTACGGACAAGCGCTCTACTACCGCGCCCATTGATCGTGCCGAGGCGTCCAAAATACTGGCAAAATACATTGCCGAAGTTGTAGAAAAAGGGCTTGATAATGTTGCTGATAATGGCGGTGACGTGCACGCACAAGTAGCGCTTGCAAACCGTATTATTTCTACGATTATTCACGAAACTAAGGAAAACGAACTTGGCAAAATGACAGTCGCAGAACAGGCTGAGCAGTTGCTCTCGCTCTTTGACAAAAAAAACAGCATTCTTGCTCTCAATGAAAAAGCAGCGATTATTCGCCCCGAAACGTCTATTGCACAAAGCTCGTTATTTACAGGAGCAATCCATGAGCCGCAGATGTTTACCGAGCTCAAGAAGGAAATTATCTCCTGTAACCGCATAGATATGCTGGTATCTTTCATTAAATGGAGCGGCCTGCGCTTAATTATAGATGAGCTTACAACCTTTACGAAAAACGGTGGAGAACTCCGCATTATTACAACCTCTTATATGGGAGCGACTGATGTAAAGGCAATCGAAGAACTCCGCAAACTTCCTAACACAAAAATCAAGGTGAGCTACGACACCAAACGCACCAGACTTCATGCGAAAACGTATGTCTTCTATCGGGATACCGGTTTTACTACGGCGTATGTGGGTTCATCGAATCTTTCTAACGCTGCCATCTCCAGCGGTCTTGAATGGAACGTAAAAGTTACAAAGAAGGACCTGCCGGAAACCATTGACAAAATCGAGGCTACCTTTGAAAGCTATTGGAATTCCAATGAATTTGAATATTACAACGAGGAGCAAAAGGAGCGTTTGTCCCGTGCGTTAAAGGCCGAAAAATACTTTGACAGTAATAATGCCGAAGTTTATACAATGGATATTGCGCCCTATTCTTATCAGCAAGAAATTCTTGATAAGCTGGAAGCGGAACGCAAGGTTCGTGGCTATCACAGAAACCTTGTTGTTGCCGCCACAGGTACCGGAAAGACGGTAATTTCTGCGCTTGACTACAAGCGTTTCCGAAAGCAAAACCCGGATAAGCCTTGCCGGCTTCTGTTTGTGGCTCATCGTGAAGAAATCCTAAAACAAAGCATGTACACCTTTCGCGCAGTACTGAAAGACACGAACTTTGGCGATATGTTTGTAGGCAGCTATAAACCGGAAAGCATAGATAATCTTTTTATATCTATTCAAACTTTCAA
>ENA-OQCO01000420-OQCO01000420.1-human-gut-metagenome-genome-assembly--contig:-NODE-420-length-23429-cov-1.887220_pt1 | contig 23429 bp, 32 predicted proteins | sample MGYA00242500_ERZ504582 | MGnify/ENA primary metagenome ERZ504582 (study PRJEB26092, sample SAMD00036346) | human gut metagenome | host: Homo sapiens | study: EMG produced TPA metagenomics assembly of...
AGAAAGAAAGGGGTAAACAGAAGAAATGAGCAGATTATCAGTAGTTCTGCCGGCATATAATGAAGAACTGATGATTGTAAAAGCCTGCCGGACGCTGAAAAAGTTCCTGGATCAGGAGAGGATTCCGTATGAACTTGTCCTGGTGGATGATGGATCGACAGATGAAACCTGGAATCAGATAGAGGAGATATCCACGCAGGATCCTAATGTGACAGGAGTGCATTTTTCCAGGAATTTCGGAAAAGAAGCTGCAATTGTAGCAGGACTTGCACAGGCAGGTGGTGATGCAGTGGCTGTGATGGACTGCGACCTGCAGCATCCGCCGGAAAAACTGATAGAGATGTTCCGTCTCTGGGAACAGGGATATGAAGTGATCGAAGGTGTGAAGACCAGCAGGGGAAAAGAAAACATGCTTCACAGAAAAAGTGCCGGATTTTTTTACAGGATCATGTCCAGGACAACCGGATTCGATATGCAGAATGCATCGGATTTCAAGCTCCTTGACAGAAAAGCTGTACAGAGTGTCCTTTCTATGCCGGAGAGGAGCATGTTTTTCCGTGCCACTTCATCCTGGGTAGGATATAGAAGTACCTCTGTGTCTTCGAAGTGAAAGAGAGGGAGGCAGGAGAATCCAAGTGGTCAACAAGAGCACTGATCAGCTATGCATTTCGGAACATTGTAGCATTTACCACACTTCCGCTGCAGTTTGTGACAGCCGGGGCAGTCGGGTGCTTTATCTGTTCGCTGATCCTTCTTGTGTATTCGCTGGTGAGATATTTTACCGGGCATGCAGTGGAAGGATATACCACACTTCTGATCGTTTTGCTGTTTATCGGAAGTGCAGTGATGATGAGCCTGGGTATTATCGGCTATTACATTGCACGGATCTATGAGGAGGTTAAGAGACGTCCGAGATATATTGTGTCAAAGATCATACACGGAGGAGAGAAAGATTGAAAAAACTGATTCTGAAAATTTACGGGAATGATGTAATCCGATATGTTTTCTGGGGTGGTTGTACAACCCTTGTAAATCTCGTAAGCTTTTATATTATGAGACTGGCAAAAATTCCGCTTATGACTGCAAATGTGATTTCCATTATCCTGGCGATTCTGTTTGCATATATTGTGAATTCCAGATTTGTATTTCACGATAACTGTGAAACTCTGAAAGACCATATCCGGCCTTTTGTGAAATTTATAAGTGCCCGCCTTGCAACCATGGTGATCGAGGTTGGTGGTGTGTGGCTTCTGGCTGTTGCCATGGGGCTTAACGACATGATTGCGAAATTCTGTACCCAGTTCATTGTGCTGGTGCTGAATTATATATTTAGTAAATTTTTAATTTTTACTACAGGTAAAAAACGGGAGGTAGCAAATGATGACATTAAATGAGGCAGTGAAGAAGATTCGTCCGCTGGATGAGAAAGCAATCGAAGGAGCTAAAAAGAGATGGGACAGTATTGCGAAGCCGTTACATTCTCTTGGAGAGCTTGAAAATATGCTGATACAGATCGCAGGCATCACAGGAACACCGGATGTCCGTGTAGAAAAAAAGCAGTTGTTGCCATGTGTGCAGATAATGGTGTTGTGGAAGAGGGTGTAACACAGACAGGGCAGGAGGTAACTGCCATTGTTGCTGAGAATTTTCTGAATGGAGCTACTACATGCTGCGTAATGTGCCGCCAGTGCGGTGCAGAGCTTTTTCCTGTTGATGTGGGAATGGTCGTTGATACAAAAGTCCGCACAGATCTGAAAGTTGCCTATGGAACAAAGAATATGACAAAAGAGCCGGCTATGACAAGAGAGCAGGCGATCAAAGGCATAGAGGCAGGTATTGCCATGGCTCAGGAGCTGAAAGAAAAAGGTTATCAGGTTCTTGCTACCGGCGAGATGGGAATCGGAAACACGACAACCAGCAGTGCAGTGGCCTCTGTACTTCTCGGAAAGCCGGTTGAGGATATGACAGGACGCGGAGCAGGTCTTTCCGGTGAGGGACTTGTGAGAAAGATCAACGCTATCAGGAAAGCCATTGCCCTGAACAATCCGGACCGTTCTGATGTCATTGATGTTCTGGGAAAAGTCGGAGGATATGATATTGCAGGAATGGCTGGCGTATATATCGGTGGTGCTGCTCTTGGAATGCCGGTTGTCATGGATGGCTTTATTTCCTGCGTGGCTGCACTGGTAGCTGTAAAGATCTGCCCGCAGATCAGAGATTATATCATCGCATCTCACGTGTCCAAAGAACCGGCTGCACATATGATCCTGAAAGAGCTGGATAAAGAAGCGGTCATTCATGCAGGAATGTGCTTGGTGAAGGAACCGGAGCAGTAACACTGTTTCCGCTGATTGATCTTTCCTGTGCTGTATATAATTCCATGAGCACTTTTGGGGATATCAATGTAGAACAGTATGAGGAGTTGAAATAAATGCTGGTTGTAGTAACAGGGGGCAGCGGAAGCGGTAAATCAGCTTTTGCTGAAGAAACAGTTTTATCTTTCGGGGAAGCCCGGCGGATTTATATTGCTACCATGCAGGCATTTGACGAAGAGAGCAACAGGCGTATCCGCAGGCACAGGCGGATGCGCGCCGGAAAAGGCTTCGAGACAGTGGAATGTTATACAGCCCTGGATGAGCTGGTTCTTCCCAAAGGCAGCGTGGTTCTTCTGGAATGTATGTCCAATCTGGTAGCAAACGAAATGTTCCGGGAAGACGGTTTCCATCCGGAGGTTTCGGAGAAAATCACAGGTGGTGTGAAACACCTTCTTTCTCAGGCAGAACATGTGGTAATTGTTACCAATGAGATTTTTTCAGATGGTATTCTTTATGAAGGAGAATCAGAAAAATATAAAGAGCAGCTTGGTCAGATCAACTGTAATCTGGCTGAGATGGCAGACGACGTTGTGGAAGTTGTTTATGGAATTCCTGTCTGGCACAAAGGAGGAGGTGTGAAAGCATGAAAAGTGTGTGGAACAGCTGCAAGGCTGCATTTGCCATGTTTTCCAAGATCCCTGCTCCGATGGTAGACTGGAATAAAGAGAACATGAAATATATGATGTGCTTCTTTCCTTTTGTGGGAGCTGTGATCGGTGTGCTGACCTGGCTGACTGGCTGTGTACTTGGAAATTATGTAAAGCTGGATCCGTTTTTTCTCACAGTGATCCTTACGGTGATTCCGGTGGTGGTTACAGGTGGAATCCATGTTGACGGTCTTCTGGATACTTCTGACGCCTTAAGTTCCTGGCAGGAGCGTACAAGAAGGCTGGAGATTCTGAAAGATTCCCATGCAGGAGCATTCGCTGTGATCACAGCCTGTGTTTATTTTATCCTGTGGCTTGGGGTCTGGAGCCAGCTTCAGAATAATCCGAAGGGAATCTGCATTATGAGCATGGGATATATGATGTCCAGATGTCTTTCCGGAATCGGTGTGATCACGTTCCCGAAGGCAAAATCAGATGGAACAGTAGCGGAGTTTTCCAGAAATGCATCTGAGATTACAGCCCGCAATATTCTGATGGTAATGTTTGTGATACTGGTGGCACTGATGCTCTGGGTAAGCCCGGTTATGGGAGTACTCGCAGTGTTAAGTGCACTTCTTGTATTCTGGTGGTACCATCACATGGCAATGGAATATTTCGGCGGAACAACAGGGGATCTGTCGGGATTTTTTCTCTGCATCTGTGAGGTTGTAATGGCACTTGTGCTGGCTCTGGCCGGTGCAGTGATCCTGTAGTAAAAGATTCGAATGAGGTAAATAATATGGAAATGATAATCGGTGGTGCATACCAGGGAAAAGAAAACTATGCCAGAAGGAATTTTCCTGATATCACATGGAAAAAAGGTTCAGAGCTTACAGATGAAGAACTTTATCAGGCAGATGGTGTTCTGGGATTTCACGAATACATAAGAAAATCCCTGAAAGAAGGAAGAGATCTCACAGATCTGGCAAGGGAGCTTTTGGAAAAAAATCCAGATGTGATCCTGGTCAGTGAGGAGGTTGGCTACGGAATCGTTCCTGCAGATGCCTTTGAACGGCAGTACAGAGAAGCTGTGGGACGTATTTGCACTGCACTGGCAGCAGGGAGCAGCAAGGTGACAAGAGTTGTATGCGGAATCGGGACGGTGTTAAAAGATGCTTAAAATATATCTGATCCGTCATGGCCAGACTCCCGGAAATAAGCTGCAGCGTTACGTTGGGACAACTGATGAACATTTAACCCAGGAAGGCTGTGAATTTTTAAAGGAGTTAAGTTACCCAATACCGGAAACACTTTATGCAAGCCCGCTTCTCAGATGTGTGGAGACAGCCGGGATCCTTTTTCCGGAAAAAGAACTCCACATTATCGATGAACTTTCAGAATGTGATTTCGGGGAATTTGAGAATAAGAATTACAAGGAGCTTTCCGGAAATGAGAATTATCAGAAGTGGATCGACAGCAACGGAATGCTTCCTTTTCCCGGAGGAGAGAGCAGGGAAGATTTTAAGCACAGAAGCCTGATGGGATTTCAGAAGGCAGTTACAGGGTGTATCCGGGAGAATGTGCACAGAGCGGCACTGGTGATCCATGGCGGAACTATTATGAACATTATGGAAGAGTATGCAGACAGACAGCGGCCATTTTATGAATGGCATGTAAAAAACGGTGGTGGGTATCTGATAGAGCTGGATCCTGTGTCATGGCAAAAGGGTAAATATGAATTCCGGATCTGCGAAGCATATATGGAGGGATGAAAATGAACGGACAAAAAATCAGCTGGACACGTAGTGACCTGAAGTGGCGGGCAAAAGAAGCTTTCCGAAAGAATTACTGGGCAGCAGTTCTGGTAAGCTTTATCCTGGCGATCGTAGTTGCTTCCGGCGGAAAAGGAGCAGCACAGAGCGGTGCTGGAAATGCTGTACATTCTGAGTATAATTATTCTGTCAGTACTTTTGATACAGATGGCGTGAGTTCATATGTGGGACATATGTTCAGCGGAGCACGCTCCCCGTGGATGCTGATCTTTGCCATTGTGGGAGCCGGTGCAGTTGTGACAGTTGCACTGATCGGCATAATTCTGCATTTTCTGGTGGGAAATGTGCTGGAAGTAGGTGCATGCAGCTTTTATATTGATAACTTGTTCTCAGTACCAGGACCCGGAAAGATATTAAGTGCATTCCGTTCCGGAAATTATGGAAATGTGGTGAAAGTTATGTTCTGTCGTGATCTCTTTACGTTTTTATGGTCACTGCTTTTTGTGATTCCGGGAATTGTGAAATCTTATGAATATCAGATGGTTCCGTATCTTCTGGCAGAATATCCGGGAATGGACAGAAATGAAGCTTTTGCCAGAAGCCGTGAGATGATGTACGGACAGAAATGGAATACTTTTGTTCTGGATATTTCTTTTATTCCGTGGAATATTCTTTCTTCCATCACATTCGGACTTGTGGGACTGTTCTATGTATTTCCGTACCAGGATGCAACTTATGCAGAGCTTTATGATACTTTGGCAGCAGGAATGCCAGGAAATGGACAGCAGGTATATGAGAATGGAACTTACTAAGAATAAAATGATTCTGGTGCGGGGCGGCGGTGATCTGGCAACGGGAGTGATTCATAAACTTCATCAATGCGGATACCATGTTTTGATTCTGGAATGCGACCGCCCAAGCGCCATTCGCCGCCACGTGGCTTTCTGCGAGGCTGTATATGATGGAACTTCTGCAGTGGAAGGTGTTGTGTGCAAGCACATTACAGAAAACAATATTCTTGCACAGTGCGAAAGATGCTGGGAAGAGGGAGAAATTCCTCTTCTCACAGATACTGAAGGGAAACATATCCACGAGCTCGCACCGGCGGCAGTTGTGGATGCGATTCTTGCGAAAAAAAATCTGGGAACGGATCGCACGATGGCTCCTCTTACAGTAGGACTAGGACCTGGATTTACTGCAGGGGAAGATGTGGATTATGTGATCGAGACCATGCGTGGACACAATCTGGGACGTATTATCCGGGAGGGCAGTGCACTTCCCAATACGGGAGTACCAGGCGTGATCGCAGGAATTGGAAAAGAACGGGTGATCCATTCTCCTGCAGCTGGTGTTATGAAAAATATCAGCCACATTGCAGATATTGTGAAGAAAGATCAGGTGATTGCCATGATTGGGGAAACTCCTGTGAAGGCAGCGATTTCCGGTGTGATCCGCGGACTGATCCGGGATGGATATCCTGTTTTTCAGGGAATGAAGATTGCAGATATTGACCCAAGGGCAGAGCAGAAAAAGAACTGTTTTACTATTTCTGATAAGGCAAGATGTATTGCCGGTGGTGTTCTGGAAGTGCTTCTTTCACAGGGAATCAGACCATGATCGCGGCATTTACAGGTGGTGGCGGAAAGACCACCCTGATCTATTATCTGGCAGAGAAATTCGCCGGAGAAGGAAAAAAGGTAATCGTCACTACTACAACACATATGGCCTGGGAACCGGGGCGTCCTTTTGCTGATGCAGGGGATGCTGCCGGAGTCAGGCAGCTTCTTGCTCAATATGGTTATGTAACAGCGGCTTATCATAAGGCCGGACAGCCGAAGATTTCCGGTCCTGACAGGGAAATCCTTGAAAAGCTGTCCGGCCTTTGTGATGCTCTTCTTGTGGAAGCTGACGGCTCGAAGCGGCTTCCCCTGAAAGTTCCTGCACAGTGGGAGCCAGTGATACCGGAAATCGCAGATATTGTAGTTGGTGTGATCGGCCTGGACTGTCTTGGAAAAAAAATCGCAGACACTGCCCACAGACCGGAAGATGTGGCCGGATTCCTCGGGGAAAATGTGGAGGATATTGTGACCTGGGAAAATGTGGCTAAGATCGCTGTAGCAAAGACAGGATTGCAAAAAGGTGTCGGTAAGAGGAGATTTCTGGTTTATCTGAATAAGGCAGATGTTCTGGAATCGCTGGATCCTGCGGAGAAGATTGTGGAAAGATGCAGGATAAAAGGAGTTGAAGCTGTTTGCGGGAGCCTGCGTAAGGATTGATCACTTTGTAAAGTAGTGGAAAAGATATGGTGAGGTGAAAGAAAATGAAACTGGGGCTGGTTATGCTTGCTGCCGGAAACAGCCGAAGATTTGGAAGTAATAAATTGTTGTATACAGTGGATGGAGTACCGATGTACAGGCATATTCTTTCAGAACTTGAGAAAGTACGAAAAGAACTGGAATTACAAGGTACACAGTGTTCTATCACTGTTGTCACCCAGTATGATGAGATTGCAGAAGATGTCAGAAAAAGAGGAATCTCCGTGTTCTATAATTTACATCCTGATGAAGGAATTTCTTCTTCGTTGAGAATTGGTCTGAGAGGCAGCTGGGATACAGATGCCTGTTTATTCACCGTATCAGATCAGCCCTGGCTTCGATGTGAGACGATTCTGGAATTGATAGAAAAATTCCGGAAAGAAAAAAAAAGGAATTGCCTGCGTGCAGCACAATGGAAAAACAGGAAATCCCTGTATTTTTTCCGGAAAGTATTTTGATGAACTGATGGAGCTTGAAGGAGATGTCGGGGGAAAAAGAGTGATCAGGAAACACCGGGAGGATACAGCGGTGTTGGATGTGCCGGATGAAAGAGAGTTGCTGGATGTGGATAGTAGAGAGGTGCTCTGACTAACAACAGGGAATCTTCCCGGGTTTCAGGATGACGAAGCCCGGGAAGATTCCCTGTTTACGTTGGTTACAATTATCAAATATTCTACATAAAATGATTCCTGGCAGCCTCTTCCTCCGCCAGGCGAACAGTCTCCTCGGAAGGATTAGAAATTACTGCAGAAGCTACGATCTCACAAGGAGGATTTCCCTTGACACTCTCAACAGCAGCAGTTACGGCAGACACATCACCAGTCAGGAAAACAGTAGCATGGCCACCACATTTTGTCTGCCATGTAAGAAAAGAAACATCAGAGGTCTTCAGCATCTGATCGATCACAAGGATCGCATTGCTGCTTCCAACAACCTCAACTAAACCAAAAGCACCATAATTCATAATCAAACCCTCGCTTCCTACTTGTTGATCGTCATCTTCAGTGCGATCTCTGTATCCTCAGAAGGAGAAGCGATCACAGTATGAGAAACGACTTTGCCAAGAGGTTTAGCTGCTTCAAGCGCAACCTCCATTGCTGCATTGACATCAGAAACAGAACCGCGCATCTTCACACAGGCACCGCTCTTAAGACGGTTACGCTCAACGCTTTGAATCTTCACATTTGCTGCCTTGGAAGCAGCATCAAGAGCAACAAAACAGGCTACCAGGTTGTCCAGCTCAAAGACACCTACAGCCATGCCGCTGTAATTGTTATCCATAAACTATACCTCCATCCGGGCTGATTCCCTGCGATGTGGTTTTTTGACCGGTTGCACGTGGAATCATTACCGTTCTTATGGGTTTATTATAAACGATTACAGCGAAAACACAAGAAATAAATAAAAAGTAACATATCCTTTTTCTTATCTGGATATGATCTTTGCTGCAGAGGAAATCCCTGATTTTCTTAACATTTTTTACAGGAGGCATATCTGGTTTTGGGTACATAGATTTTTGCATTCTTTTTTATTCCGGAAAATGCATTTTTTTCAATCTTTGTAAGAAGACTGGTCTGAATCGTTATTTTACCGAGATTTTTACATCTGCTGAAAGCCTGACTGCCGACAGTTTTGATATTTTTGCTGATAACAGCTTCTTTCAGGCGAGTATTTCCGCAGAAAGCCTTCGCGCTGATTGCGGTTACTTTGTAAGTATAACCGCTGATGGTGACACTAGATGGAATATTTGCCTTCTGTAAAGTTTTTGATGTGGATTTCAGGAGTGTAACTGTTCTGGTAGTCTTACTGGAGGCTGTAATTTTGTACTGATACTGTCCTGAAGTGCAGATTTTTCCTTTTTTCGGAAGTGCAGGTTTTATTTTTGGAACAGTTTTTCCCTGTTCTGCCATGTAGCCACAGGTGCTGCATATTTTGTCACCGGTGTAGCCTGTCTGCTTTACTGTAGCTTTTCTGGTATTCTTTGTGACAAGCTGGTGATTTTTTTTACTGATCACGGAACCACAGGCACATTTTTTCCAATGCTGTTTTTTGTCGTATTTCCAGCTGCTGTATTTATGTGGGGAACTGATACCGGCAGCACTGCATTCACAGGTTTTCCAGTGATTTTTTTTATCCCACTTCCAGTTTACATAACTGTGACTGTGAACAGGTTCCCATTTTGCATACAGGTGCATATCATAGCTGTAATAACTGAACGGAGCTCCCAGTGCTTTGTCACTGCTGTCAAATACACCATCGCCGTTCATATCATATGTCCTGTCTTCATTTATTCCATAATATGGACGTGTGTATTTATCATCCATATACCAGCCGTTAAAAACATATCCATTCTTTGTGATACGTAGACCGGATAAATCCGGTTCTATATACCTGCCGTCTTTATAGTCAACTTCATAGATCCAGGAATCCAGACCATTGATCATTCCGCCTGCGCCATGAAATGTAACAGTTTCTCCGGAAGTGTAAGTTGCTTTAAGAGAAGTATCACGATATGCACAGGTAGACGCATCCCATTCCATTGCCAGATGATCCTGTCCGCTTTTTTTCAGGTTTTCATCAGGATATAGACAGGAACCGTTTCCCCACAAAGTATTGCCTTCCCATCTGTAGAAATGCTGTCCTTCTTTTACGGGACATGCAATATGCAGTGTAAATGGTTCATTGGACAGCTGATATCTGTCAGGCAGTTGTTCGTTCTGCAGGTTTCCACCCTGAAGATCATAGTTTATAAGATATTCCGGTTCATAGGCATAAACAGTAATTCCTCTCTGACGGTATGTATGGCCACGGCTTGGAATAGAAGCTCCGGGGCTGGAGTAAACATTATAAGCTGCCAGAGGTCCTTCACTCCAAGAAATGATCTTCAGTGCCTTGCCTGTATTGTTGTTAAAAGCAACTGCACCGTTGACTGCTTTTACATCTGTCAGATCTGTTTCTTCTTTTTCGGAGTCCATAAAATATGCATCATTTCGAAAAGCCTTCATTTCCAGATTGTCGATGCTGATATCGCCACTTTTCAGTTTATCTGTATTATATGCGTCAATACTGAAGGCAGACTTGGATAAGATATAATTCACCCATGTACCATATAATAACTCAGAATAGCTGGAGCTTTCGCCTTTAAATTCCACACGGTCACCTGGCATCACATAACGGTCAGTGATTGAATAGCCATGTTCGGAATATTCGGAATCTTTCTGCAATAGCCATGTTTTCTGTTCACCGGTTCTGGTATTTTCATTTTTTTCTGCAGCAAATACAGATTTTAATCCTGCACAGCCAGCTGCTGTTTCACCTGCAGGCATTGCCGTTACACTTGTTGATGCTGCCAGAAAAACAGCCAGCAATTTCTGGATCTTTCTTTTTTTCATAGTCTCACTCCTTCTTTTTTTATTTTATTATACAGGATAAAAGTAACAGAAAGTCGTAATTTCCGAACTGTCAATGACAATTCGGAAATTATCTCCCTTTATCAGCTGGGTACTGTATGTTAAAATAAACCAGTATACATCTGGTAAAAATCAGCAGAGACTTATGACATTGGTTACAGGGGGGATTAGTGTGGATTTTAAAGATATATTGAATAGTTATATTGATCTGATCGGCTGCACAGCCAGAGAACTCAGTGAAGCATCAGGTGTTTCTACGGCTACGATCAGCCGATATCGGTCCGGGGAACGAATTCCTGCTCCTGACTCCGGCCATTTTGACAAACTGGTTTCAGGAATTATCCAGCTGGCTGCGTCACAGCCGGAACTTACTTTTACGGAAGAAACTGTCCGGGAGCTCTTTAGGGAATCTGTTTCTGATGTTTTTACTGATATGGATAAACTATGTCATAATTTCAACACTTTGCTTATGATATTTTCCGTTAGTATCTCTGAGCTATCCAGAACTTTGAATTATGATCCTTCTTATCTTTCCAGGATACGTTCCGGAAAACGTCAGCCTGCAGATCCAGGAGATTTCAGCAGAAAAATTTCAGGTTATTTTGTGCACCGGTTTTCAACAGATAATGATATACATCTTATTTCTGAACTTACCGGCGTAAATATATCTGCCCTTTCAACAGAAGCAGATAGAAATGCAATATTGATCCGCTGGCTTCTGAACGGAAATTCACAGATAACTGATCCGCTTACGGATTTTCTGAAAAGACTGAATGAATTTAATCTGAATGAATATATAAAAACAATCCGTTTTGATGAACTGAAAGTACCTTCCATACCGTTTCAGTTACCTGGTTCCAGAACTTATCATGGCCTCAGGAGATAATGGACAGCGAACTGGATTTTCTGAAAGCTACAGTCCTTTCTAAATCTGAGGAATCTGTTATCATGTACAGTGACATGCCTATGGAAGAAATGGCGAAAGATCCGGAATTTCCCAGAAAATGGATGTTTGGAATGGCACTGATGCTGAAGAAAGGGCTGCATCTATATCAGATACATAATCTGAACAGAACTTTTCCGGAAATGATGCTCGGGCTGGAAGGCTGGATTCCGATGTATATGACAGGACAGATTTCTCCGTATTATTTAAAAGATAATCAGAACCGTTTTTTTTCCCATCTTCTGAAAGTGTCCGGTGCTGCTGCTCTTTCCGGTGAAGCAATCGTGGGGCATCACGAAAACGGAATATATTATCTTACCAAAAATAAAAAGGAACTGGCTATCTACCGAAAACAGGCAGAGGATCTTCTTTCAAGGGCAACTCCGCTTATGGAGATTTTTCTCAAGGATTCCAAACAGGCGTATGAGGCTTTCCTTCTTTCCGATTCAAAAACATCAGGAAAACGCCGTGCAATTCTTTCAGTCCTGCCATTATATACGATTTCCGATGAACTGCTTGAAAATATTCTTGAATATAATAATATTCCTGAGAATGAGCAGAATACCATCATCGACTATGTACGTAAACAGAAAAAAAGAATTTCTGATATTTTTGTCCCCATGATGAAATATCTGATGAAATATCCGCTTTTTCTGAAAGAGAATTTCGGAAATTTACACCGGCACTGTCATTATCCGGCCTGTTTTTCGAGAAGGATATATTTTATTCGTGGGATACTTATCAGGAGCATCTGATCCTGACAAAACAATTTGCAGAAAAAAACAGTAATTATAATGCCTCAATCCTCCAGATATCTGCTTACCGTAATATTCAGATTCTGCTCCACGAGGGCAAATGGGTTATTGTTTCAAAAAACAGGACACCGGTAATCCATTTTCTTATACGTCATCCTCAGATGCAGAGAGCCTCGAAAATATGACTATTCCGATCATTGAGGAATAAACAGATTTACATTGATTTTCATCTATAGTATTATTTAATACAAAGAAAACTTTCTGCATGCTCAGCAGAAGGAAGGTGTAATGGAAATGAGAACACATCAGACAAATTTTTCCACAGGAAATGTCTATCGGAATATTATGGAGGTTGCTGTGCCTATGATCATCGCACAGATTCTGAACCTCCTTTACAATATCGTGGACCGGATCTACATCGGAAGGATCCCGGAGATCGGAGCTACCGCACTGACGGGTGTGGGATTATGTTTTCCCATTATTACATTGATCACTGCTTTTACCTATCTGTTTGGAAACGGCGGAGCACCGCTTTGTTCCATGGAACGTGGAAGGGGAAACGAAAAAGAAGCAGAGATGCTTATGGGAAACACATTTGTGATGCTGATCGGAACAGGAGTGATCCTGACAGTAACAGGACTTTTGTTTTATCGGCCGATTCTCTATGCATTTGGAGCCAGTGACGTGACTTTTCCCTATGCGTCCGGTTACATAAAGATCTATCTTCTGGGAACACTGTCTGTAATGGTCACACTGGGAATGAATCCCTTTATCAACAGCCAGGGATTTGGAAATATGGGAATGCTCACCATTCTTATCGGAGCAGTGCTGAACATTGTACTTGATCCGCTGTTTATATTTGTATTTCATATGGGAGTACGAGGTGCGGCAGCAGCAACCATTATTTCCCAGTTCTGTTCTGCAGTGTGGGTGTTACGCTTCCTTTGTGGAAAAAAAGCGGTTCTGACGTTAAAAAAGAGCGCAATGATCATCTCAGGGAAAAGAGTGAAAGATATCATAAGTCTGGTATGTCAGGATTTTTTATGGCATTTACCAACAGCCTGGTTCAGATTGTATGCAATGCCACGCTTCAGACATGGGGTGGAGATATCTATGTGGGAGTTATGACAGTCCTTAATTCTGTAAGAGATATTTTTACCATGCCGGTACAGGGTCTGACTAATGGAGCTTCCCCTGTGATGAGTTTTAATTATGGTGAAAAAGCGTATGACAGGATTAAAAAAGCAATCAAATTTATTACCATTGTTTGCGTAGTTTATACATTTACGGGATGGGGAATCCTGAAACTGGCACCTGAATTTTTTATCCGTATTTTCAATAATGATCCGGAGCTTCTCCGAAAAGGAGTTCCGGCTCTCCATATTTACTTTTTCGGATTCTGTTTTATGGCATTGCAGTTTACAGGACAGAGCGTGTTTGTAGCACTTGGAAAAGCAAAAAGAGCTACATTTTTTTCTCTGCTTCGAAAGGCGTTTATTGTAGTTCCGCTGACTATTTTACTGCCATATGTAAACGGACTGGGAACTGACGGTGTGTTCTGGGCTGAACCGATATCCAATCTGGCAGGTGGCTGTGCCTGCTTTTTTACCATGCTGGCTACAGTGCTGCCGGAGCTGAATGGAAAAACAAAGCCGGAGAAAAAATGATCATGACACCTGATTTTCAGAAGTATTAAAATACAGGATATCATCTACAAATACAGAAAGGGAGACATCAGTTATGTGTACAGCAGCAACCTATAAAACAAAAGATTTCTATTTTGGAAGAACATTGGATTATGAATTTTCCTATGGTGATGAGATTACCATTACACCTCGTAACTATGTATTTAACTTTCGACATATGGGAACCCTTTCCGGTCATTATGCCATTATCGGTATGGCACATGTGGCAGGGGATTACCCGCTTTATTATGATGGGATCAATGAAAAAGGTCTTGGAATGGCAGGTCTGAATTTCGTGGGAAATGCAGTATATAATGAAGTGGAAGAAGGAAAAGAAAACATAGCTCAGTTTGAATTTATCCCCTGGATCCTTGGGAAATGTGCAACAGTAAAAGAGACCAGAGCACTTCTTGCCAACATCAATCTGGTAAAAACTCCGTTCAGTGAAATGCTGCCCTGTGCACAGCTCCACTGGATCATTGCAGATAAAAATGAAGCCATCACAGTAGAAGCCATGGCAGACGGACTTCATATCTGGGACAATCCGGCAGGGGTTCTTACAAATAATCCGCCTTTTAACCAGCAGATGTTTATGCTGAACAATTACATGCATCTTTCAGCGAAGCAGCCGGAAAATCATTTTTCAGACCAGCTTGAACTGAAAGCATACAGCCGAGGAATGGGTGCTTTGGGATTGCCGGGAGATCTTTCTTCTGCATCCAGATTTGCCAGAGTGGCATTTGTTCGGGATCATTCTGTTTCCGGGGATACAGAAGCAGAGAGTGTCAGCCAGTTTTTCCACATTCTGGGATCTGTGGACCAGCAGAGAGGCTGCTGTGAGGTAGAGCCCGGGAAATATGAGATCACCCTTTATACTTCCTGCTGCAACGGAGATAAGGGAATCTATTATTATACGACATATGAGAACCACCAGATATCAGCAGTAGATATGAACCATGAAGATCTGGACGAAAATACACTTGTAAGATACCCGGTACTTCAAGGTGAGAAGATTCACATGCAAAACTAAGCTTGCGAAGCAAGCGATACTTCTTGCGCTGCGCACAAGAAGGCAGAAGTAGAAATTTGCATAAAGTGGATTTGCGAAGCAGACGATACTTTCTGTGTGCAGTGCAAAAAGTCAACAATGGAAATCAATACAGAAACCGATATGCGAAGTTTCCACATTGCAGTGGAAATATCTATGTGCTAAAATAGTCAGGATGGCTCTGGCGGACAGGAAACGCAGAGCAGTGACAGAACACGAAGGGATGAGAAGATTTCCAGGAGTGAAAATACAAGCAGAAAATGAGAGGAGAAACATCATGGCTTTATTTCAGGCATTTCGGGCAGTGAGACCTGCGCCGGAGAGGGCAGCACAGGTGGCGGCACTTCCCTACGATGTAGTGAGCAGGGAGGAGGCCAGAGAGATCGGAGAGAAAAATCCCGAATCTTTTCTCCACGTGGACAGAGCAGAGATGGATCTTGATCCGGCTGCAGACCTTTATGATCCGAGGTTTATGAGAAGGCAAAAGAGAACCTGGACAGATTTCAGGATGAGGGAATTTTAATCCAGGATAAGAAGCCGAACTATTATTTATATGAGCTGATCCGTAAGGGGAAATCCCAGACAGGTATCGTGGGAGTCAGTTCCATTGATGATTATATAAGCGGCGTGATCAAGAAACATGAGCTACAAGAGAGGAAAAAGAGCAGGACAGAATCCACCATGTGGATGTATGCGATGCAAACACAGGCCCTATTTTTCTTGCATGCAGATATCCGGAGGAGCTTCTTGTACTGATGGAAAACTGGAAAACAGAACATGCACCTGTATATGATTTTACATCTGAGGATGAGATCACACACAGGGTATGGGTGGTAGATGAGGAAGCAAAACTTCAGAAGATCCGGGAATTATTTGGAGAAATCCCATCCATTTATATCGCAGACGGCCACCACAGAGCAGCATCTGCCGTAAAAGTAGGCCTGAAAAGACGTGCAGAGCATCCGGATTACACGGGAAAAGAAGAATTCAACTTTTTCCTCTCTGTAGTATTTCCCTTTGACCAGCTGACGATCCTTCCGTATCACAGAATCGTGAAGGATCTGAAAGGAATGACACCGAAAGCTTTTATTGGAAGCATGAAGTTCAACTTTGAATTAATGGCCATGCCTGGTTTTCCGTGCAAACCTGTTGAGAAACATTGCTTTGGCCTGTATGTAGACGGAGAGTGGTTTCATCTTAAAGCATATCCGGATATTTATGCTGAAAAAGATAACGTAGGCCAGCTGGATGTATCCATTCTTCAGGACAAGGTTCTTGGACCGGTTCTTGGAATCCGGGATCCACGTACAGATGAACGCATCCGCTTTATGGGAGGCAACCATCGGCTGAAAGATCTGGCAGCAGCTGCAGATGAGACAGGTGGAGCTGCTTTTGCCATGTATCCTACTTCCATGGAGGAGCTGATGTCTATTGCTGATGAGGGAAAGCTGATGCCGCCGAAGAGCACCTGGTTTGAGCCGAAGCTGCGAAGCGGACTTTTTATTCATAAGCTTTCCTAGAGCGTGTTTGAAAAATCATTTCCGTAATCTGCACGCCCCACTTTGCGGTATATTTTATCCGAATTCAGTTGCCGTAGCCCGCTACGGCGCCCTCATCCGGACAAAATCTCCCACAAATTGTGACGCACATCTTGCAGAAAGCCTTTTTCAAACACGCTCTAATAGGATTTATAAAAATTTCATAAATCAGTCAGGAAAATCTTAGAAATTTACTACAGAATGCTCACATTTGTTTTGTAAAATAAAGACCATGGTGAGCAAATGAGAAAGAGGGGTTTTCATGACAAACGAACAATATTATGATTGCATCCAGCCATACCAGAACGCCTGTCAGATCATGCGGGCCAAGCTTGAAGTACTGAACGGAAGCCTGTATCAGAAGTCTTCTGTATCTCCGATCCACAATATCCAGGAGAGGATCAAGGCTAAGAAGAGTATTGAGAAGAAACTGGAGAAGCTGGGACATTCGGACAGTGTACAGAACGCCAAGGACTATCTCCGGGATATCGCCGGGATTCGTGTGATCTGTTATTTCATAGATGATATTTATAACCTTGTAAATGCACTGAAAAGACAGAGTGAGCTGATCTTTATCCGGGAGAAGGATTACATAAAGAATCCCAAGCCCAACGGGTACCGGAGCTTTCATGTGATCATTGCTGTTCCGGTATATTATCTGGACACGATGGAATATTTTCCGGTGGAGATCCAGCTTCGTACCATGACCATGGATCTGTGGGCGAGTATGGAGCACAGAGTTTGTTATAAGAAGCTTCCGGAACACAGGGAAGAGCTGGCAGAGGCTTTTTGTCAGTATGCAGATATTCTTGGCAGGATCGAGAAGCAGTTTGAGGCCTATAACGAAACAGGAATGCTGGAGGAAATCACACCTTCTGAGGTAGCAGAGGCTCCGGCGGAGGAACGGAAATGGAAATAGAAGAGGAATTTATCTCCGGTTTTTGCCGTACCATGAATAACGGTGAGACCGTATGCTGCGAATATACAATTCAGGATGATGGGAACAGAGAGCTTACATTTATGGACTGTGCACATGAGCGGTGTGTAAACACAGGAGCGTGTGAGATATTCAGGCAGGCACATGCCCTGGAGAAATAATAAACATAAATCGCAGGACAGTTAAGCTGCGTAATAACAGAAGAACAGAATATACAAAATATTCAGGATAAAGGAGAAAGCCATGAAACATACAGTAGATGCAATGGGAAAACAGTGTCCGATTCCAGTAGTTATGACAAAGAAAGTACTGGATCATGCAGAACAGGATGATGAGATCCAGATCCTTGTAGATAATGAGACAGCAGTGAACAACTTAAGCAGACTTGCAGGAAGCACAGGATGCAGTTTGTATCAAAGAAAACAGCGGATGGCTATGAAATCCGCATGGTAGTAAAATCTGACAAACAGGGAAGAAGTGAAGCAGAGCCGGAGATCGTCTGCGCACCGGCAGTACCGCAGGGAGATTATACTGTAAGTATTACCTCTGATAAGATGGGAGACGGAGATCCGGAGCTTGGCGGTATTCTGATCAAAGGCTTTGTCTATGCACTGACACAGCTTGAAACACCGCCGGCAGTGATGCTGTTCTACAATGGCGGAGCCAGGCTTACAGCGAAGGATTCTCCATGTATTGAAGACCTTCGTACACTGCAGGAGCAGGGAACAGAAATCCTTACCTGCGGAACCTGTGTGAACTTCTATGGTCTGGGAGAACCGGCAGTAGGAACTGTTACCAACATGTATACTATTGCTGAGAAGCTTACTAAGGCATCCAGGGTAATATGTCCGTAAATAAAGTGCATTCCCACAGGGAGTTCTGTAAATGTATAAAGAAAGCCTGTGAAGTCATCTGACCAAAGTAATAAATCCCCGCTCAGCTGTTATTATTGCCAAAAGCAATAAGCAGTAGGCGGGGACTTATATTATGCTCTGATTTTACAGATCAATATCAATATTCTGCTCTTTAATATGATGACGTTTGGCATAGCCTGTAAGCATCAGAGTCAGCGCACCGTCACCTGTAACATTGCATGCAGTTCCGAAGCTGTCCTGCAGAGCAAAGATAGTAAGCATCAGAGCTGTACCGGAACTGTCAAATTTCAGCACACCTGTGATAATACCAAGGGAAGCCATAACTGTTCCGCCCGGAACACCAGGAGCACCGATCGCAAAAACTCCAAGAAGCAGGCAGAAGATAACCATAGTTCCCATGGCAGGAACAGAACCGTACAGGATCTTTGAAACAGCCATACAGAAGAAAACTTCTGTCAGCACGGAACCGCAGAGATGGATATTTGCAAAAAGCGGAATTCCGAAATTTACCAGATCTTTTCTGAGCGGTTTTGCCCTGGAAGCACACTGGAGAGCTACAGGCAGAGTAGCTGCGGAGGACATGGTTCCAACAGCCGTAAGATAAGCCGGTGCATAATGCCTGAGAACTTCCAGAGGATTTTCACGGGAATAAACTCCTGCAAGAATGTACAGAAATGCCATCCAGATAAAATGCCCTGCCAGAACCAGAAAAATGATCTTTAGGAAAACAGGAAGCTGTCTGGTAATGGTTCCTTCGTAAGCCAGTCCACAGAATGTTGAGCCGATAAACAGAGGAAGCACAGGAATGATGATCCTTGATACCAGGGACAGGACGATCTTCTGAAATTCATCTAGGATACCGGTGATCAGTCTGGCCTTTGTCCAGGCGGCTGCAAGTCCGATCATTACAGAAAAAACAAGTGCACTCATAACAGACATGATCTGCGGAATCTCCAGCTCAAAGATCACTTCCGGCAGCTGCTTCAGGCCAGCTGTGTAGGAGTGGATAGAAAGATGGGGAATGAGCAAAAATCCTGATGCAGTGGAAAAAAGTGCTGCTCCGACGGAAGAACCATAAGCCAGGACAACAGCAACTCCAAGCATGACAGAAGCATTTTTCCCAAGCTTGGTGATGGACGGGGCGATAAAACCAAGGATGATCAGAGGTACGCAAAAGGTGATGATCTGTCCCAGGATATATTTGACAGTGACGACAATATTGAGAACTGCCATGGAAATTCCGTTTGTGCTGTACTGATTCAGGATCAGACCGGCGATAATACCAAGGAATACAGCAACCAGTAGTTTAAATGGCAGGCTTTTGAAAAAAGATGATTTTTTCATTGGAAAACCTCCTCTGATGGTATAAAATAACAGTAATTGTTCAATATTTTTGTGAATAATTACACAAAACATTATATGATTTTTTTTACAAAAAGCACAAGGAGATTTGAGATGATTTATCTGGATAATGCATCCACAAGCTTTCATAAACCAGACTGTGTGTTTACAGCTGTAATGGAGGCCATGCACCAGGCAGGAAACAGCGGAAGAGGAAGCAGCGGAGAAGCGATGGAAGCATCGCACCTTATTTTTGATACAAGATGCAGGATAGCAGAAATGTTTGAGGCAGACGGGCCGGAATGTGTGGCTTTTACCAGTAATGCCACAGAAGCGTTGAACACAGCATTGTTCGGAGTTCTGCATCCAGGGGATGGTCCGGTCCATGCTATTGCAACAGAGATGGATCATAACAGTGTACTTCGCCCTCTTTATGCCCTGGAAAAAAAAGGTCTGGAGCTGACAGTTCTTCCGGCTGACAGAAAGGGCAGGATATCCCTTACAGATATGGAAGCTGCAATCCGGCCGGAGACAAAGGTGATCGTATGTACACATGCATCCAATCTTACAGGAAACAGAAATGATATTCATGCAATCGGTGAGATCGCGAAGAAACATGATATTCTATTTATTGCAGATGCTGCACAGACAGCAGGAGTTTTTCCGATTTCCATGAAAAAAGACCAGATTGATATCTTATGTTTTTCGGGACATAAAGGGTTGATGGGACCGCAGGGAACAGGAGTAATCTGTGTACGTCCTGGAGTGAAGGTAGAACCTCTGAAAGTCGGCGGAAGCGGGATACTTACCTTTCAGAAGGAACATCCGTCAGATATGCCGGAAGCACTGGAGGCAGGAACTTTGAACAGCCATGGTATTGCAGGACTTCGTGCAGCACTTGGATGGATACAGGAAACCGGAATTGACAGGATCAGACAGCGGGAACAGGATCTGATGATGAGATTCTATGAACAGGTAAAAACAATTTCAGGGGTGACTGTGTACGGGGATTTTTCCCAGAAGGACCGTTCGCCGGTCGTAACACTGAATATTATGGGTATGGGATCTTCCGAGCTTAGTATGATCCTTGGTGAAGATTACGGTATCAGTACAAGATCCGGCGGTCACTGTGCACCATTGATGCACCAGGCTCTTGGAACAGAGAAAACAGGAGCTGTGCGATTCAGCTTTTCCTGTTTTAATACAGAGGAAGAGGTAGACGAGGCGGCGAGAGCTGTGAAAGAGATCGCAGAGGAAGAATAGGCATCAGTGCTGTAAGAGCGGTATTGCTGAAAAGAGAGGATGGAAAAGATGTATCAGAAGATATATGATATTGTAGAAAAAAAAGGACGGGTAAAAACAGGAATATTTTTAAACGGAGAGAACGCAGGCCTTAAATATCTGGCAGAGGAAGATTATTTCGAAGGTTCCGGCACCGCAGAAAATGCATTGCTGCAAAAAGGAAAAGAAGTGCTGAAAAATGCGGTATTTCAGGCAGCAGGAACAGGAGTTGTGAAAGCCAAAGATCAGGAAATCTTTGTGGAAACCTACGAAAAAAATCCCCGTCTGATCATCCTTGGCGGTGGTCATGTATCCCAGCCTGTTGCAGAGATCGGACGGCTTCTCGGATTTCATGTAACTGTGATGGATGACAGAGAGGATTTTGTGACAAAAGAGCGTTTTCCCCAGGCAGATGAGCGGATCACAGGCGATTTTGAAACGCTTTCCGAAAAAATCCCACCATATGAAAATGCCTATTATGTAGTCGTAACAAGAGGACATCTGGGAGACTCCACCTGTGCAAGACAGATTCTGAAACGGCCTTTTGCCTATTTCGGAATGATCGGAAGCAGGACAAAGGTGAGGATCACCAGGGAAAAGCTTCTCAAGGAGGGTTTTACCGAAACAGAACTGGACCAGATCCATGCGCCTATCGGACTTCCCATCGGGGGGCAGATGCCGGCAGAGATCGCGGTCAGCATCATGGCAGAGATCGTTCAGGAGAAAAACAGATATTTCCGTACCTACTGTGATGAAGCTGTGGAGGCAGCTGTACGCTGCGGCGTTTCGGGAACCATGATTACAATTATTGAGAAAAAAGGATCTTCTCCAAGAGGAACCGGAAGTAAAATGTTCGTGTTTTCAGACGGAAGGAGTGCAGGTAGCATCGGCGGCGGAAAAGTGGAGTTTGAAGCTGCAAAGCATGCGGTAAATGTACGAAATGTGGAGACACGTACCTATGAGCTGGGCCAGGGAGTTGGAGATCTGGGAATGATCTGCGGCGGTACAGTAAGAGTACTTTTCGAACGGATCGCTTTATAGAGTACAGGCAGGATTGGCAGAAACCAGAGGCATTTTTTGTCGTGGTTTCTGTTTTTTTCCTGTGATATAATGAACTGGAAATAAAGGAAAAGCAGTTTCTGGAATCGGCACTATTTCAGGACTGTAAAGGAAAGAAGGAGAAAAAGAATGAGAAAATGGAAAAAAGTGATGGCAGCAGCACTGGCCGTTTCTATGATGGCTCCGTCCTGCCTGCCGCAGACATTATGGGCAGCAGAATTTTCCAGTGAAAGTGCAGAGGAAGCTTCCGAGGGTTTTGCAGAGAAAATTGCAGACAATATGGAAGAAAATGAGAACACTGCGGACGATGCTGTGACAGAACCGGATGAGATCGTAAAGGACGAGACCGAGGACTCAGGACCCGCAGAAGATCAGGATTTTGGATCTGATGATGAGGAGCTGACGAATGACAGTGATGCTGCTGACAGCGCAGACGCAGAAGAAGTGACAGAAGAGAATAACGAACTTGATCTGTCTGATGTACCAGAGATGGTCATGGAGGGAGAAGCTGTACAGGATTATCTTATTCAGCTGTACAGCAGCGGAAAACTGGTGAAATCCTACACAGTTTCCAATTCAGCATCTGCAGCGGCGAAAGCTCCTGCAGCACTGAAAAAAAGCGGCTACACATTTAAAGAATGGAACACAAAAGCAGATGGAAAAGGAACTGCATACAAACCGGGAGCATCCATCAGCAAGCTTCTGCAGGAAAGCAGTACGGCAGTGCAGACCCAGAACGTGGAATCAGCGGACAGTACTGTGAACTTGGCAGATTCAGCAGATGAGGCAGAAGCCGAACTGGAATCTGTACAGGATGTTCAGGCACCGGAAGTGCAGAGTGAGGTCCAAGATATAGCCGAAGCTCAGGATACAGCACAGGAACTGCTGGCTGAAGAAGATTCAGCGCAGCCCGTTGAACTGGATCAGCAGAGCGATACAGGTCTGGAAGCTAATCCGGCAGCAGAAGCGTCAGCAGAGGATGACAAGATCACAGTCAGATATATGCGATCTGGACAAAAAATGCTTCCTATAAAATTATTTATAAGCTGAATGGCGGAAAAAATCATGCCTCCAATCCGAAAACCTACACTATCGAAAGTCAGATAAAGCTGAAAAATCCAACCCGTTCAGGCTATCATTTTGTTGGATGGTACAAAGACAGTAAATATAAAACAAAGATCAGCACCATAAAAAAAGGTTCTAAAGGTTCCCTGACCTTATACGCAAGATGGACTCCACAGGTAAGCCCGTCTTCGAAGGCAGCAGCATTAACCTCGGTAAAAGGTCTCAGAGCAAAAACAATCGTAGCGACTGCAACAGTTCCTAAATATGTAAGAAGCTACGACAGCTATTACTATCTTGTATATGTAGATTCCAATACCGGAAAAGTAAAAAGAGCAGCAGCCAAAATAACAAAACCGCAGACTTCAAACCGTAAGATCACTCTGAAGGTAAATATTTCCAAAAATCCCGAATATGCACAAGGTAAATTCGCCATTGCAGTCAAA
>ENA-OQCO01000421-OQCO01000421.1-human-gut-metagenome-genome-assembly--contig:-NODE-421-length-23374-cov-3.995655_pt1 | contig 23374 bp, 19 predicted proteins | sample MGYA00242500_ERZ504582 | MGnify/ENA primary metagenome ERZ504582 (study PRJEB26092, sample SAMD00036346) | human gut metagenome | host: Homo sapiens | study: EMG produced TPA metagenomics assembly of...
CGGAAATTCTCCGTTTTGAAGCTTCGCTTCCGCTTCCGTTTCCGAAATCGATTCAACCTCAAATAAACACCGAAATGCCGTCGTTCCGCTCTGTCCGCAATTTTTTGAGCCATGCTCCCACACTGCCCATATACGGCTTGAATCCGACAACATGCCAAACGTTTATAACGCCCGAAAATTCCTCCTCCTCCGGTTCGAGCCATTCGCGATATTGATCCCGTTCAAGCATCTTTCCCGCACATTTCGGCAGATAGATCATAAACAGCAGCACGGCCGCCAGCAGCACAGCCGCAATTGTTTTTTGAAATCCGTTCATGCCGCAGTTTATGCGCCTTTTGCCGCCTGCATTCCGCAAAAATCAAAAACCGCGAGTGTGCGTCATGCGCATTCACGGCAGTATACAACAGTTATTATTCGCTTTTTTATATTCGCAATGCGTTCTCTCCGCTCGCATATCACTCGAAAAAGCCGTTAAACTCCGGAGTGAATTCCGCGCTTGCGGATGAAAGGCTTTGCGTGTAGATGTTTTCGAATCCGAGGGAAAGTGCATAATCAACGGCCCTTTTGTATTCGCGCTTCAGGAGCCTTCTGTTAAGCGGGGGCTGAAGCTCAAACATCGGTGTATACTGGCTCATCAGTGAAATATGTGTTTCGAGAGGAAGATTCTCCCTGATAAAATCCAGCACTCCGCGCACTTCATCCACCGAACCGGGCAGAACAAGATGGCGAACGATCATTCCGCGCTTTGCAATTCCGTTCTTATCAATCTGCAAAACCCCGCACTGACGCTGCATTTCCCGCACGGCGGCAACGGCAGCGGAAAAGTAGTCCTCTCTTCGGCTGTATTTTTTTGCGGCGGCGGAGCTTACGTATTTCAAATCCGGAAGATAGATGTCAACAAGCCCCTCCATAAGGCGCAGAGCTTCAACCTTTTCGTAAGCATTCGTGTTGTAAACTATCGGAATGCGCAATCCCCGCATTCGTGCAAGCGGAACGGCTTTTGCAATCATGCGCACATGCGGTGCGGGAGTAACCAAATTGATATTGTTCGAACCGAGTTCCTGCAGGCGCAGCATTATGTCCGCAAGCTCCCCCGCATCCTTCACAACGCCCTTTGCAGATTGGCTGATGTCCATATTCTGGCAAAAAACGCAACCCATATTGCAGCCCGAAAAGAAGATCGCGCCGCTGCCTTCCGCGCCGGAAATCGGCGGTTCCTCGCAGTAATGCCGCGCCGCTCTTGCAATGAGCGCAGTTTCGTACGGGTTCCTGTTTCCGAGGCTTTCCGCTGCAAATCCGCCCACACCGCATACGCCCGCATGTTCCGCACGGTTAACCCCGCACTCAAGCGGGCAAAGCCTGCATGATTTTCCGCCGTTTGCAAAAAGTCCGCAGGATTCAATGCCCTCTGTCTGCATTTTTGTTTCTTCCGATGAAATATCCGAAATAATCATTTCATTCCGTTCCGAACCCTCGGCCTCAGGCCGTCGGTTCCCCGTCCTCATTTTTATTCTCCGCCTTCTGCAAGGCGCGGTGTTTTTTCGGCGTGCTGCATTTTTCGGCCGTGAAACGGAACGCAATGATTCCGTTCTCGTACTCGATATCGATTTTTTCGCCCAAAAGGTTAAGCACCTCGGAAACTATCGCAAGGCCGAGTCCGGTGCCGTCACCCGTGTGCGCATGATCCGCTTTGTAGAATCGTTCAAACAGATGTTCAAGGTCGGCAGGATCAACTTCCGCGGGATTGCTGACAACAAACTCATAGCGATTCTTTTCCGCATTTTCGAAAAGGTTCACGCTGACAGTGCAGCCGTCCGTTCCGTGTTTTATCGCATTGTCAACCAATGCTACGAGCACCTGCTCAATGCGGTCGGCATTTGTGTATGCATAGTATTCGCCCTCGGGAGCTTCAAGCCGCACGCTTTTGCCGCGCTGTGCCGCCGCATCGTTCATCCTGTCCGCAACATCGTATGCAATTTCATAAAGTTCAACCCGTCCCTTTGAGAACGCAACGCCGCCGCTCTGAAGCCTTGAAAGTTCAAGCAGGTCGTTGATAAGGTTTGAAAGGCGTATCGATTCGCGCAGGATATAGCCGTAGTAACGTTTTCTGTCTTTTTCATCCTGCACCATTCCGTCGTTAAGCGCATCCGCAAGGCTTCGAATGGATGCAAGCGGCGTGCGCAGCTCATGGCTGACGTTTGCAACATAGTCCTTTCGCGTCTGTTCAAGTCTCTCGCTTTCGGTAACGTCCGTTATCAGCACAACCGCACCGAAAAGCGAACCGTTCTCCTCGTGAATCGGGGTTGCCGCAATGCGGAGCATCCTTTCGCCGATCGTGAAATCACAGCTGCGCACTTCGTCCGTATCAAGAGCTTCTATCGCCACGGCAGCAATTTTCGGATAACCGGCCGCCGCTGCGGGGTGGGTATTTTCCTTCCCGCCCAAAAGCTGCACGGAAGCGGAGTTGTAATGCGTGACAACGCCCGTTTTATCCACGGAAATAATGCCCTCGCCGATGCCGTCAAGCACGGTGCGCAGCCTGTTGCGCTCAACAACAAGGCTGTCAATATTGTTTTGAAGAGCTTCCGCAAGAATATTGAACGATTGCGCAAGGTGACGCGATTCGTTGCTTCCCTCTTCCTTGGCGCGAACGGTCAAGTCTCCCCCCGCCATTTGCAGCGCAACGTTTGAAACGTGCCGAATGGGCTTTGTTACCTTGCTGAATATGATAACTATCGGAATAAGCATCAAAAGTGCAATGCCGAGCATTGCAAGGCCGAGTTCCACCGCAAGCTTTGCAAGCGTGCTTTCAGCCTGTTTTGAACCGACAACAAGTATCACGGAACCGATTATATCACCCGAATCGGAATACACCGGTGTGCCGACAACAATTCCTATATCGGTTGACGGAAGAGCAATTTCTTCTCCCTGAATGACCGTTTGGAAGCAGCGGCGGACGGTTTCAACGCTTTGGTCGTACTCATCCTGTTCTGCCGTTGTAACAACCGCACCGTTAGGTTCGATTATGTAAATTGTTGCATCCGATGCGGAAAATTCGCCGAGATGCAGCATCCTCGCAAGAGTGCGTTTGTCCGTGTTTGATTCATACAGCTTTGTCACGCGCTGCGATATTGACTGCGCTTTCGGCTTCAGTTCGTCAATTTTCATTCCGGCGTACATTTCATGCCCGACAACGGAAAAAAGGCACGCAACAAGTATCACGAGCAGCACCGTGATTGCGCACACAATATAAAGAATTATTCTGAACAGGCTTGATCTTTTCATATCTCTCGTTTTCTGCGGGGCCGTGCGAAAACCCGCCGCACACGCATTTCGGAAAAAACATCAGCAGGCGAACCCGCAGCGTTTCAGCCTTTCGGGTTCGCCCTGAAGTTCATTTTCATTTTTGCAAAACGGTTCAAAAGGGCAAAATCTGTCCGTTTCATTCCGTCGGCTTTTCTTCAACGAAATCGTATGCCTTCGGCGTTTCGGGCAGTTTTTTGCGTTCCTCGTTGTCCTGTCTGTCATCGGGATCGCCGTATGCCTCAAACCTGTAGCCGACACCGTAAACGGTTTTTATCTCCCATCCGCAATCGTCCGCAGACTGCAGCTTCTGGCGAATGCGCTTAATCTGAGTGTCAACGGCGCGCGTATCGCCGTAGTATTCATAGCCCCATACGATTGAAAGGATCTTTTCGCGCGAAAAAACCTTTCCGGGATGTGAGGCAAGCAGCTGAAGGATCTCGACTTCTTTCGGGGTGAGCGGCAGTCTTTCGCCGTTCAGCCTTACGTCGTAGTTATTTATATTGATTTCAAGGTTTCCGTAATGCAGAATCTTTGCGGGTTCCGTTTCCTGCATTGAATACCTGCGCAGAACGGCCTTGACCCTTGCAACAACTTCACGCGCGCTGAAGGGCTTTACAATGTAATCGTCCGCACCGAGCTCAAGCCCGAGCACGCGGTCGATCTCCTCGGATTTCGCCGTCAGCATTATAATCGGAACACTGCTGTTCTGGCGAATCTCGCGGCAAACGTCCATTCCGCTTTTTTTGGGCATCATGAGATCAAGAATAACAAGGTTCGGCTTTTTGCGGTTGAATTCTTCAATCGCCTGTTCGCCGTCAAATGCCGAAATGCTCTCGAATCCCTCGTTTCTGAGGTAGACGCCGAGTGTTTCGTGAATGATATGCTGATCATCGCAAATCAGTATCTGCTGTTTGACTGACATAGTACTTTGTACGCTCCTTTGTTGGTTGGTGCATTTATATTATATTGCCTTTTAAGCAAAGTTTCAAGTACTTTTTTTATTTGACATATCGAGATGCGCACTTTGTCACAATATTCTTTTTTCGGTCAATCAGCGGCATATTCGCGTCGAATGACAAAATAGGTACATATTCTGTCAGGCAATATACACCGATAGGCAACCAAAATTGCCGCATTCGCGTGTTATAATAGGAGCATGAAAAGAATCGGGCCGGCGAGCAGCCCCGCAAGGGTGCTCTGACAGGGATGCGGCGGCGGACTGTTCAACGGGTTTTACCCGCGGAGCAGCATGAACAATGTTTACTCCGAGCTCTTTTCACAGAAACTATCATTATTAATTAAAGGAGTGTAACATCATGGAAGAGAAAAGAAAAATCAGGATGCCCATCGGCGCAGCCGTTGCGTGCCTTCTCATAGTTGCCCTTTTGACCGTCGGTATCGTTGCCGGCGCCAAGTTTATCAACAATTCGCTTTCTGCCTCACAGACCGAAAAGAACGCTTCCGTCCAAGCAACATCGGCACCTTCCGGCTCAAACGGCACCGTCGGTTCATCAGGCGACAAGACCGGCGACCTTCCTTCTGACAAGATTTCTTACGCCGGCAGTTCGGCTCGACCCGATTCGGAATACAAAACCATTGAAAACTGCATGTCCTCCGTTGTCAGCATCGACGTCACGGCGCAGAGCGGGCACAAGAGTGTGCTTGCAGGTTCGGGCTCCGGAGTCATCATTTCGGCGGACGGCTATATCGTGACCTGCAACCATGTTGTTGAGGGCGCACAGAAAATTTTCGTCTACCTTGACAACGGCAATGACTACGAAGCAACTCTTGTCGGCACCGACAGCGTGACCGACCTTGCGGTTATCAAAATCAATGCCTACAATCTCTCTTACGCCAAATTCGGCGATTCCTCAACGCTCAGCGTCGGTGAAGACGTGTTTGCAATCGGCAACGCACTCGGCCAGCTTTCCAACACATACACACGCGGTTCCATCAGCGGCCTTGACAGGAGCATTACCATTGACAACGTGACCATGACCCTGCTCCAGACAGATGCCGCAATCAACCAGGGCAACTCAGGCGGCGGACTGTTCCGTGAATCGGACGGCACTCTCATCGGAATTGTGAATGCAAAGAGCAGCGGCAGCGGTATTGAAGGCCTTGGCTTTGCAATCCCCTCCACGCTTGCCCGTGAAGTTATCGGCAACCTTATGGATTACGGCTTTGTTGTCGGCCGTCCCTATCTCGGTGTCTCCACTCAGGATGTTTCCCTCTCCGGTTACGGATTCTTCACCAGTACTTACACCTATCCCTGCATTGTATCCGTTGAAGACGGCAGTGCGGCTCAGCAGGCAGGACTGAAAAAGGATGATGTTATCATGGCTGTCAACGGCGACACGGTCTCAAGCTCCGACGGACTTTACATCGCTGTCAGCAAGTTCAAAGTCGGCGACACCGTAACGCTCACCATTCTGCGCGGCAATTCGCAAATCGATGTTTCCGTAACTCTCGGCCAGCGCAGCACGGCAAAAACCGCCGAATAATGCAGTCGCTGATTATGCTTGAACAACCAAAACGCACCGCCGCACATTAAAGCGGGGTGCAATATCGAAACAACCTGCCGCGTGCAGGTTTTCAGATAAATTGTTCCGCCTTTTGGAAAGGATCCTTCCCGAAGGCGGACTTTTTTTGAGCATTTTCCTTTCGTTTTGAAATGCAAAATTTTTATTTCTTATTTCCAAAATTCCTCAGGTCAGCGTTTTGTGTGCGGAAATCGAAAAAAAATCGAACATTTCCTTAAAAGGGGCTACCATTTCAGCCCCGATGTGCTATAATGTATTTGGTGGAAGAGTTTTATTTTCCGCAAAGCTGCACAAACTGTTCTCCAAGCCGACTTTTCGGGTCCGCAAAACCTTCCGACGTTTGCGGGACGGATGCAGCGGTTCGCGGATTTCTGTCTGCCCGCAGGGAACTGCCGCGTGATGTTCTCGCGGGCGAAAAAACCGCAAAATGTTTAAAAACAGTTATAAAATTTTAAAAAATTGAAAGGTCGCTCCCCGATGCCGAACCGGTGCGGGCGGGCAGAAAAAAATATGAAGGACGGATTCATCAAAGTTGCTGCATGTTCACCGAAAGTTGTGCTTGCAGACCCGAAAGCCAACGCCGATGCTATAATTGCCGCGCTGCACCGCGCCGCGGCACACGGGGTTCGGCTTGCCGCATTTCCCGAGCTTGCAATGACGGGCTACACCTGCGGCGACCTTTTCATGCACGAATTGCTTTTGGACAGCGTTGAAACCGAGCTTCTCCGCATCGCACGCGAAACCGCGAACCTTCGGCTTGCCGCCGTCATAGGTGCGCCGATTCGCTGCGCGGACAAGCTTTACAACTGCGCCGTTGTCATATCCCGCGGAGTGATTCTTGCTGTCGTTCCAAAAACGCACATGCCGAATTACGGCGAATTCTATGAGCTGCGGCATTTTGCCGTGCCGTCCCGCACGGAACTCGGCTCCGCCGCGCCTTATATTGATTCATTGCAGACTTTTTTCAATCCCGACGGCTGCATCTTCTCATGCACGGATTATCCCGATTTCCGTTTCGGCATTGAAATCTGCGAGGATCTTTGGGTTGCTTCCCCTCCGTCGGATAAACTTGCCGCTGCCGGCGCGCTCGTGATCGTTAACTGCTCCGCCGGAGATGAAATCATCGGCAAGGCGGACTACCGCAAGCGCATCACGGAAGTTCAATCCGCAAAAAACATTTGCGCGTACCTTTATTGCGGCGCGGGTGAGGGTGAATCAACAAGCGATATGGTCTTTTCGGGGCATTGCTTTGTTTACGAAAACGGCACACTGCTTGCCGAAAAAGCACCTTTTGACTACGCGAACGATATGCTTATCACCGAAATTGATTTGGGACGGCTGCTTTACGACAGGCGCCGCGTGAACAGCTTTTGCGCGGGCAATGCTGCCCATTCCGGTCTTTTCGTTGATTTCTCTCTCGGATTCGGTTCATGCGGCCCCGCCCCGCGCGAGGACCTTCCCGAAACGGAACTTACCCGCCGCTTCCCGCGCAATCCCTTTGTTCCGCATGACGAAAACGAATTGAACGCACGCGCAAAAGATATTCTGACGATACAGGCTCTCGGGCTCAAACGCCGGCTTGAACACACTCATTCAATGAGCGCGGTCATCGGCATTTCGGGCGGACTGGATTCCGCACTTGCGCTGCTTGCTGCGGCAAAGGCATGCGACCTTATGGGCATTGACCGCAAATTTGTTCACGCCGTCACCATGCCCTGTTTCGGCACCACCGAACACACGAAACAAAATGCCGTTGCTCTTTGCAATTCCCTCGGTGTAACGCTTCACACGATTCCGATTGCGGATTCGGTGCGTTCGCATTTTCGCGACATCGGGCACGACGAAACCTGTCACAACGTTGTTTACGAAAACGCACAGGCGCGCATGCGCACCCTTGTGCTGATGGATCTTGCAAATGCGCTGAACGGCCTTGTTGTCGGCACGGGCGACCTTTCCGAGCTTGCACTCGGCTGGGCAACCTACAACGGCGACCATATGAGCATGTACGGCGTGAATGCAGGCATTCCCAAAACGCTTATCAAATACGTTGTGCGTTATTATGCGCGGCACTGCGAAAACCCCGCGCTGCACGACACCCTGACCGCAATACTTGAAACCCCAATATCTCCGGAGCTTCTTCCCGCCGATGAAAGGGGCAATATTGCTCAAAAAACAGAAGATCTTGTCGGGCCGTACGAGCTGCATGATTTCTTCCTCTATTACGTGCTGCGTTGGGGCTGCCCGCCTGCAAAGCTTTTCCGCATTGCAAAGCAGGCATTCCGCGAAAGTGAGTTTTCGAATGAAACGATTTTGAAATGGCTCAAAAACTTCTATCGCCGTTTCTTCAATCAGCAATTCAAGCGCAACTGTCTGCCCGACGGGCCGAAAGTCGGTTCCGTCTGCCTTTCCCCGCGCGGGGATTGGCGAATGCCGAGTGACGCCGTTCAAAGGCTTTGGGCGGATGAAATTCAAAAATTGAGCTGAACAAACGCGAATTAAACCGATTAATTCGGAAACGGGGTTTTGGGTGTATTTTTGGTTTTTTGTCAATCGTACCTACCGAGTAATTGAGCAATTGAGGTGTGCAGCATGAGTTACCACGCATTATACAGGCAGTACCGTCCGAGCAGGTTCTGCGAAGTTGTCGGACAGGAGCATATCACCGATGTTCTGCGCAACCAGATCCGCACCGGGCGCATTGCCCACGCTTATCTTTTCAGCGGTTCACGCGGCACGGGCAAAACAAGCACGGCGCGAATACTCGCCCGTGCCGTCAACTGTTTTGACCCGAAGGACGGCGAACCCTGCGGCAAATGCGCTGCCTGCCTTACGGACGTTTCGGAAAGCATAGACATTATCGAAATGGACGCCGCTTCAAATTCCAAAGTTGACGAAATGCGCGCGCTCCTCGAAAAGGCCGAGTTTGCTCCGATTTACCTTAAAACAAAGGTTTATATCATTGACGAAGCGCACATGCTTTCAAAAAGTGCAAACAACGCTCTTCTGAAAACTCTCGAAGAGCCGCCCGCACATGTTGTTTTCATTCTTGCAACGACCGAACCGCAGGCGCTCCCCGCAACGATACTTTCCCGCTGCCAGCGTTTTGATTTTCGCCGCCTTTCGGTTCATAATCTTGCGGCGAACACACGGCGCGTACTTCATTCCGCAGGGGCTGAAATCGAAGACGAAGCGTTGATGTGCATTGCGCGTGCGGCGGACGGCGGAATGCGTGACTGTCTGAGCATTGCCGACCAGTGTCTGAGCTTCTGCGGCGATGCGGACGGCACGGAACAAAAACTTATCACTCAACAGGATGTTCTGTCCGTTCTCGGCAGCATGAATGCGGATTTTCTGTTTGATTTTGCGGATTCCGTGCTGCATTCCGACACGGCGGCGGTCATGAAAAACATCGAACAGGTTGTCTCCGGCGGGCGCGACATCGGCGTTTTCGTTCAGGATCTTTCCAACCATTTCCGCTCGCTTCTGCTTGCAAAAGTTTGCGGAAGCTGTGCGGATATTCTTGACTGCACGCAGGACACGATGGAACGCTACCTTGCACAGGCGGAATCAGCCGGCAAGGCGCGGCTCGAAAGAACGCTTGATGCTCTGATGCAGCTTCAGCCGAACCTTCGCTGGGTCACCATGCCGCGGGTTTTGCTTGAAAGCACGCTTCTTAAAGTCTGCCACCCGGACGAACAAACCGATATGACTGCCCTTGTTGACCGTATGGAGGAGCTTGAACGCAGGCTCAAAAGCGGCGCATTTGTTTCCGCCGAGCCAAAAGCGCCCTCTGATTCGGCTCAAAGTTCGGGCAGCCGTTCGGACAATTCGGGCAATTCGGACAATAAAGAAGCGGGTTCCGCATCTTCCGAAAATGAAAAAGCAGCAGCCGAACCGGCGCTTCCGACGCCGCCCGTTGTTTCCGACAGTTTCGAAGTGCCCGCCGCAACGCCCGAAGCGGAAGAATTGTTCCGCGCATTCATGGCGGCACTGATGAAAACGGATATGATGCTCGGCATTCAGATTCAGCTTGCGGCAGCGCATTGGCTCGAAAACGAAAATCTTTTTATTTGCTTTGACAAATCAAAGCGTTCCAATTATAATTATGCAAACACACCCGAGGTGAAGGCAAAACTCCGCCGCGCGGCGGGCGAAAGCATTGCGCCGCACGGCGTCGAGCTTGTGCTCAAGGACGGAAGCGTCGTTGCAAAAAAGGACGTTCCGACTGAGCTTTTCGGGGTTGAAATCACCGAAGTTTAGCAGAAAAAGTACAGCAGAAAACGTTCTGTATAACGGCATTCGGCGAAAGGTATTATTTTATTTTTATATAAAGAGGTTACACAATGCAGATTCAGGCACCGAAGGGAACAAAGGATGTTCTGCCCGGCGAAAGCTATAAGTGGCAGTATATCGAAAAAGAAATGCGCGATCTGTGCCGCCTGTACGGCATTAACGAATTGCGCACGCCGATAATTGAACACACCGAGCTTTTCATGCGCGGCGTCGGCGACACGACGGATATAGTTCAAAAGGAAATGTACACTTTCAAGGATAAGGGCGACCGCTCCATCACCCTCAAGCCCGAGGGCACGGCGGGCATGGTTCGCGCCTTCCTTGAAAACAGGCTCTTCAACGAGGCTCTTCCCCAAAAGATGTATTATCTCAACGCTCCGGTTTTCCGCTATGAAAAGCCGCAGGCGGGAAGGCTTCGCGAACATCATCAGTTCGGCGTTGAGTTTTTCGGTGCGTCCTCCTTTGAAGCCGATGCGGAAATCATCATGCTTGCGCTCTCCCTTCTGAGAAGGTTGGGGCTTGACGAGTTGACGCTGCACCTTAACAGCATCGGCTGCGGAAAATGCCGCCGGGAATACAACAAGGCTCTTTTTGATTATCTGAAATCGCATATCGACGGCATGTGCAAAACCTGTCAGGACAGGCTTGAGCGCAACCCCATGCGCATTCTTGACTGCAAAGAGGAACGCTGCAAGGAAATCTGCCGCAGCGCACCGCGCACGCTTGATTACCTCTGCGATGATTGCCGTGCACATTTCGAGGGACTCAAGCGCTGTCTCGACACCTGCGGCGTGAAATACGTTGTCGATCCGGATATCGTCCGCGGGTTGGACTATTATACCGGCACGGTATTCGAAATTGTCTCCACCCGCATCGGCTCTCAGGGCACCGTATGCGGCGGAGGCAGATACAATAACCTCGTTGAAGAACTCGGAGGGCAATCCCTTCCCGCAGTCGGTTTCGGCATGGGCATGGAACGCTTGTTGATGGTCATGGAAAACGCAAACGCCGTCATTCCCAAGCCCAAGCCCGTGAAGGTCTATTTCGCCGCAATGGGCGAACAGCCCCGCCTTGCCGCTTTCGGCCTTGTTCAAAAGCTTCGCGAAAACGGAGTTTTTGCCGAGTTCGACCACATGGAGCGCAGCTTTAAGGCGCAATTCAAATACGCAAACAAGATTTTTGCGGAATATGTTGCAATTCTCGGCGATGACGAGCTTGCGGCAGGAGCAGCAAAAATCAAATGCATGGCGGACGGCTTTGAAACCTCCGTCAAACTTGATGAGCTTGTTGACTATTTTGCGGACTGAAACCCGTTCCGCAATTAAATACGAACAGAGCACAAGGGAGCTGTGATGACAGTTCCCTTTTTTGTTGTTTTCTTTCCCGCTTTTAAAGCATGATGCATATCAGCCGTTGCAGCCTTCGTTTACCATTCTTGTTATCGCGTCGCGCAGCTTCATCTGAACATCCGCAGGCAAGCGCGACACCTTGCCCGCCATGCCGTCCTTAACAAGGTCATAGAGCGATTTTCCGAAGATGTTCGTGCTCCATATCTCATCCGGTTTGTTTTCGAACTTGTCAACAAGGTATTCGATAAGCTCCTCGCTCTGTTCGGCGGTGCCGACAAGCGGGTTGACCTCGCTTTCGATATCAACGCGAATGATATGCAGTCCGGAAGCCTTTGCTTTCAGACGAACACCGAAACGCGAACCGTGCTGGACTATCTCAGGCTGATCCAGCTGCATTTCATCTATCTGCGGCGGAACAAGGCCGTAACCCGTTTCCTCCGCCGCCGTGAGTGCGCCCGCAATGCGGTCATATGCCTTTTTTGCCAGAACAAAATCCTTCAGCGAAGCAATAAGCTCGCTTTCGTTTTTAATTTCGCAGCCGCATTCCTCGCTGAGCACACGATAGAACACATCATCATTCGGAACAAGCCGGAACACCGCACTGCCGCTGCCAAGGCTGATGCGAACCTGCTCAACGGGTTTATAATCCTCCATCCCTCCGAACACCTTTTGAATCAATGCTGCATCCCGCATTTTGTTCAGGTTCGGCATTGCCGTTTTTGCCCTTTCAAGCAAAGCTTTAACAAGGCAATGCTCCGTTCCGAGAGCACGCATCCATTTGGGCATTTCAATGCAGATGCTGCCGAGAGGAAATTCCTGCAAAATGCCTTCCAGCAATGAATCAACATCCGAAAGCTCCATTCCGAGAACGTCCAGCGGCTTTACAGGCGCACCGTACTTTTCCGAAAGCTGTGCCGAAAGCTCCGCCGCCGCCTGCCCCGTTGGGTCGGAGCTGTTCAAAATGATGATATAGGGTTTTCCCGTGTTCTGCATTTCGCGCAGCACCGCTTCTTCCGCAGGCGCGTATGCTTCGCGGGAAATTCCCGTGATGCTGCCGTCCGTCAAAATGACGATGCCTATTGTTGAATGTTCCGTAATGACTTTCCGCGTGCCGAGTTCTGCGGCTTCATCAAACGGAATATCGTAATCGAACCACGGTGTTCTTACCATGCGCGGCTGCTCCCCCTCGCTGCTGCCGAGCGCACCTTCCACCATATAGCCCACGCAATCCACCATGCGCAGGCGCAGCTCAATGCCATCCTCGCCGATGGTGAGCGCGACCGCCTCATTCGGAACAAATTTCGGCTGAGTTGTCATAACCGTTTTGCCCGAACCGCTTTGCGGCAATTCGTCCACAATTCGGGCCAGGGCATATTCGTTTTCAATCTTCGGAAGAACCATAAGGTCCATGAACCGTTTGATAAATGTCGATTTGCCCGTTCGAACGGGGCCGACGACGCCGATGTAAATATCCCCTCCGGTACGTTTTTGAATATCCCGATAAATGCCTGTGCTTGCCATAATAACCTCCGATTGCTGTTTTGCCGCTGAATCGGCTTTATCCTTTTGTGAATTGATATGAGCGGCAGCGCGGAAATATTCGCATTTGCGGCTTTTTTGTTTAATTAAAAGCCCCCTCCGCAAACAGTGCGGTGAGAGCTTTTTGCAGGTATTGAATTTTTCGAATTGCATTTACACTGTCAAAAAACCGACGCAGCCGTGCCTGTTTAAAGCAGCTTTTGTCCGTTGATAAACAACGCAAAGCTCAACCCGAGCCTGTTCGCGGCACGCATACAGAGCTTCATGCGGGTCATGAATATTTCGAAATAATCCATAATGGAGCAATACTGCGTGTCGATGGTCAGATTCAGCGAAAGAGTCGCCTTGCTGTCATCGATTCGGATATTTGATTCCGTAACGGAGTAATTTACGCGGTCGTGAATATCAAAAGTCGAGATATTGCGATTGCGCACACGGCTTCGGCGAACATCGCATTTATCCGCAAGTATCAGCGCAGCGGCAACAGCGTTTACGGGTACGCCCGTGCCCTCGTCATGGTTGCCGATCGCCGTTACGATAAGGGAAATATCCTCCGCACTCATTCCGCGCTCTTCCAAAAGCCGGAACGCAAGCAGTGCACCGCTTTGTGAATGGTCAACGCGGTTTATAAGGTTACCGATATCGTGCAGATAGCCGGCAATGCGGACAAGCTCCACTTCGTGTTCGGAATAACCGAGTGTTTCAAGGATATGCGCCGCATTTTCGCTCACCATTGTGACATGCGCAAACGAATGCTCCGTGAATCCGAGCGCAAGCAGGGATTCGTCCGCACGAATGATGTAGGTTCGGATCGAGGCATCCTCCCGCAGCTGTTTATATGTTATCGCCGTCATAAAAATCTCCCCCTTATTTTCGGTTGAAAAACGAACCGTCGGAAACTCCCGTTTGCGTTTTTTTCCGCCGGGAGTGTTCCCGATTCCGTTTGCCGCCTCAGCGCACCTTCAGTCCGCTTGCCATATCGCCCATGGTTGTAAGTGCGGAAAGGTTCTCATCCGATGCATCGCTTGCGCAAAGTATCATGCCGTGGCTTTCAATGCCGCAGATGGTCTTCGGCGCAAGATTTGCAGCAACAACCACTGTTTTGCCGATGAGCTGCTCCGGGCTGTACCATTTTTTGATGCCGGAAAGCACAATGCGCTCTTCCCCGCCCATTTGCAGCGTGCATTTGAGCAGTTTTTTGGATTTTTTAACTTCTTCGCAGGCAATGACCTTTGCAAGGCGCAGATCAAGTTTCGCAAAGTCGTCATAGCTTATCTCCGGCAGCAGCGCGGGTTCGGCGGGCTTTTCCTCGGATTTTACCTCAGATTTTGCCTCCGTGTCCGCGTTCTTCGCTTCGGGCTTTGCCTCCGCCTTCTCCTCCGCTGCCTGCTTTGGCTTCGGAAGCAATGCCTCAAGCTGTTCAAGCTCCTTTTTGACATCGATTCGCGGGAAGAGCGCCTCTCCCTTTTTAACGATCGTGCCTTCGGGCAGTTTTCCGAATTCCGCAACGGAATCGAACTCCTTAAGCGTTTCGTCCGCAACGCCGAGCTGTTCAAAAATCTTCGGCGCGGTGCGGGTCAGGAACGGACGCAGGCAAACGGCGGCAATGCGCAGGCACTCCGCAAGGTTATAAAGCACGGTTCCGAGCCTGTCGCGCTTTGCTTCATCTTTTGCCAGCAGCCACGGTGCGGTAATGTCGATATATTTGTTGCAAAGACGAACAAGTCTGAAAATCTCTGCCAAGGCCTCATTGGGGTGCAGCGCGTTCATGCAGGCATCGATTTTTTCCGCAAGTGCGGCTGCTGCGGGAACGATGGTTGAATCCTCTTCCTCAACGGGAGCGTTGGGCGCAGGGATAACCCCGCCGAAATACTTCTCAATCATTGCAACCGTGCGTGAAAGCAGATTGCCGAGGTCGTTTGCAAGGTCGCTGTTTATGCGCGTTATCAGCACCTCGTTGTTAAAATTGCCGTCGCTTCCGAACGGGAATTCGCTCAGCAGGAAGTAGCGAATTGCATCCACGCCGTAACGTTCGACAAGCTTGACGGGGTCAACAACGTTGCCGAGGGATTTGCTCATCTTTGTGCCGTCCAGAACAAGCCAGCCGTGGCCGTAAACCTGTTTGGGCAAAGGAAGGCCGAGAGCCATCAGCATTATGGGCCACACAATGGTGTGGAAACGGATTATCTCCTTGCCGACGATGTGAACATCGCAGGGCCAGTATTTTTTGAACATTGAATCATCATCGCTCAAATAACCGAGCTTTGAAAGATAGTTCAGCACGGCATCGAACCAAACATAGATAACGTGCCTGTCGTCAAAGCTGACGGGCACACCCCATTTAAAGGTGCTGCGGCTGACGCAGAGATCCTCAAGCCCCGGAAGCAGGAAGTTGTTGAGCATCTCTTTTGCGCGGGAGGCGGGTTGAATAAATTCGGGGTGAGTCTCAATGTATTCGATAAGGCGGGGCGCGTATTTGCCGACGTTAAGGAAATAGCTTTCTTCCTCAACCTCTTCAACCTTGCCGCCGCAATCGGGGCACACTCCGCCGCTCTCCTTGAGCTGCGTCTCCGTCCAGAACGCCTCGCAGGGCGTGCAATACATGCCCTTGTAGCTGCTCTTATAAATATCGCCCTGATCATAGAGCTTTTTAAAGACCTTTTGAACGCATGCAACGTGGTAATCATCCGTCGTGCGAACAAAGCCGTCGTTGGAAATATCCATAAGCTGCCAAAGGCTGTGGAACCCCGCAACGATGTTGTCAACATACTGCTGAGGTGTAACTCCCGCTTCCGCTGCCTTGCGTTCAATCTTTTGTCCGTGTTCGTCCGCACCGGTCAAAAAGTAAACATCATAGCCGCGCATTCTCTTATAGCGTGCAAGCGCGTCCGTGTTCACGGTGCAATAGGTGTGTCCGATATGCAGTTTTGCACTCGGATAGTAAATGGGCGTTGTGATGTAATAAGTTTTCTTTTCTTTCATGATTTCCGTCATAAAAACTCTCCTTCGGAAGTATTCCGGATATTTGCGTTTTGAATATTTTGAAAACAAATTAAAAACGCCCCCATATCCGGTCAAGGGATATAGGGGCGTCCGTCATGCACGATGAACCTTTCCGCCGCAAAAACGGCAGAAACGCTGTTCGGGTATGCGGCGTTGTCGCGGTACCACCCTAATTCCCGACAAAAGGCGTTTGTATGCGCAAACATGCCGTGTCGGCTCATTTTGCGCTGTAACGTGCGCACACGCCGTGTCTTAATGAATTCTGCACGGCTGTATGCAATGCGTGCATGTTTCGGTTCGACCTCGGGGGCTCGGGAGCCATGTTCGGGATACCCCGCTCCCGACTTGCACCGAACGCCGGGTCTCTGAAAGCGGAAGCTGTCCGTACTCTTTCCGTCACAGCCCTATGAAATTCGGCAGAGATTAATGCGGAATTAACCGCTGATAAATTCCCGCAGTTTATATTTTAATCATAGTCTGCACGTTTGTCAAGCGGTTGATACGATTTTTCGGCATTTGCTTTTCCTGCGTCAATTATCGGTTACGCTCGGCATATAAATCCGTCCCTGTTTATCCGCAGTGATTGAAATTGCGGCATAATTATGTTATAATCTCCCGGCACGGGGGATTTCGAACTATGGCTAAACTCTATTTTCGTTACGGCGCAATGAGCTCTTCAAAAACAGCTCAGGCAATAATGGTCAAATACAACTACGGCGAGCGCGGGCAAAAAGCTCTGCTTGTGAAGCGGCTGTTGATATTCGCGACGGTGCACGCATCGTGCGTTCCCGCTGCGGGCTGACCGACGAATGCATTTTGTTCGATGATATTCCGTGGAACGATGTGCATGATCATGTTTATGACTGCATAATCGTTGACGAAGCGCAGTTTTTGACCCGATCGCAGGTCATGCTGCTTGTTGAGGCAGTTGACAAATACAATATTCCTGTGATATGCTATGGGTTGAGAACTGATTTTCAGGGCAATTTTTTGAGGGCAGTCACACTCTCATGGCTCTTGCCGACACGATTGAAGAGATAAAAACAATTTGTTGGTGCGGAAGGAAAGCGATCATGAACGCGCGGCTTGACGGTAAAGGCGGAATTACCAAAGTCGGTGAACAGGTCGTCCTCGGTGCCGACGATAAATATATAGGTCTCTGCCGAAAACATTGGGCAGAGGGCAAAATTAGCAATGACTAATTTTAAATCTAAAAATCGAAGCGATTGCAGCTGTTTTTTCGTTGTGCATATCAAACGCACCGCGAACGGTTTTTTGCAATCTTGAGGAAAGGCTATGAGATTTTATATTGCAACAGGTCTTGTAAATGCCGAGCATGCGCGTAAAGCCGCCGAGGTTCTGCGCCGCAACGGGCATGAACAGACGTACGACTGGACAACCCACGGTGACATTCGTCACGAAGGCGCAGAGCGCATGAGCGAAGTTGCTTTCAACGAACTGCGCGCCGTCCGCGACGCCGAGCTTGTCGTTGCCCTTCTTCCCGGCGGGCAAGGCACACATACCGAACTTGGCGTTGCTCTCGCAACACGCAGCAACAAGCGCATAATACTTTGGAGCGAAACCGGTGATGAATTCGCATTCGACAACCGCACATGCACGTTCTATTTTCACCCTGCGGCGGAACGCGTTGTCTGCCCCTTTGAGGAGCTTCTTGAAATTCTGAACACCGACCGCATTGACTCCGCTTCAAACTTTGCGGATTGATTTTGCGTTTTTACCCGACAAACCGAGATTGACCGGGCTGCTGCAAACGGCTTTTTGCCTGCGGCAGTCCTTTTTCAAAAATTCCGTTACGAATAAAGTTCCAAACAAATTTCTACAGCAGCACCGCAGACAGAGTCCCTTTCCGCAAAAAAAAGATTATTCAGAGCATCCTTTCGTTAATTCGACAGCCGTTTTCTTATTAATTCGGACTTTTGATGATTGAAATTAAACGGATTTCCGTGTATAATATCCTATGAGTTATAATCGGCCGGCAGGTGAAGGGGTGTATGCAGTAAAATCGTTTTATCTCAAATCGTGCCTGTCGAAATCAATAACCCTCAATACAAGTGTTTCGTTGAAAGGAGTAAACCATGAACACACCCGCAACCTCGAACAGTGCCGACTATTCCGGCGAACAAATTGCTTATAAAGACAGCACATATGAACTTGTTTCAAAAGTCGCATTTCTTATAGGCGTCCCTCAGCGCATTTTTGAAAATGAGCACGAAGCTCCGCAGCTCGATGTTTTCAACCGTCTTTCAAAAGACAAAAACGCACGAATCATCCGCAATCTCTGTATCATCCGAACATCCATCGAACGCAATTTTAAAAAAATCAACGATATTATGCGAACGGATTACCGCGGACTTTTGTCCATGCCGGAAATCATCCCTTCCGAATGCATTCAGCAGCTCAGCGAGGACGGAATCTCTTTCATCAAAAAATCCAGCACCAAACTTTGTCATCATATTATTGAAATTAATCGTATTGTCTCCGACAGGATCAATAACTGCAAAAGCCTTTTCCCGATATGGATTAATTGGTCGTATGTCAAAGAGCTGTTTATAATGCCAAACGGATTTGCCGAAGGGGGCACGAGAGATGCCGCGAGTATTTACTATGCAAACCTGCAATGCTATCCGTATCAGATGTATATCAACTGGAAACCGATGGATGAAGGGAACATTCTTTTTAACGATAAAAAATTCGTGACTCTTCTGTATCAATGGCACCACGATGTGTTCACCGAATACAGCCGCGTTTCGGATGCGGGAGCTTTTGTTAAGAATAACATCTATGACTTTATAAACGACAGTCAAAAAACCGTCGTCGTTGTGGACTGCGAAAACTCCGACCCGTACAAGCTGTGCGCCGCCCTGCGAAACCTTGACTATGAAGTCATGCAGAAAATATCAAGAATAATCCTTTTTGACGATGTTCACACCGTGAACGCATGGAAGATTCTTGAATACTCCGTCAAAATCCCTGTGGAACACATAATGACAGAGCGCGTTAAGCAGAACAAATCCCTTGTGGACATTCAGCTGACCGCAAGAGCCTGCCAGGAGCATTATCAAACCAAGTTGATTCCTTCGTTATTGTTTCAAGCGATTCCGACTACTGGGGGCTTATTTCTTCCCTTTCGGATGCACGGTTCCTTGTTATGATCGAGCGCGAAAAATGCGGGCCGGATATGAAAGCCGCGCTTGCCGATTCCGGAATATTCTACTGCTACCTTGACGATTTCTATTCCGGGAATGCCGAAGATATCAAACTCAACGCGCTCTTTCAGGAAATGTACCGCTGGATCGACGATTCAATCAAACTCAATGTGAACGAAATGCTTGATGCCGCGCTGAGAAACACGCGGCTGGAAATGTCCGCTGCGGAGCGCAAACAATTCTATGAAAAGCATATCCGAAATATGTCCCTTGTTATAGATGACGACGGAAATGTTTCAATAGAGTTGAAGCGCAAATGATTTGATTCGGACGTAAAACGAAAACGCAGCCTCAGCCGCCTTTCAAAAAAGCACGGCCGAGGCTGTTTTGTTCTTATTCGGCTGCCGATGTTGTCAAACATTCGGCTGCCGATGTTGTCAAACATTCGGTTGCTGCCGATGTCAGACATTCAACTGCCGATGTTGTCAAACATTCGGTTGCCGCCGAATGTCAGGCGGTTTTGCCCTTTTTCACAAGAGACCAGATATATCCGCCCATTCCGATTGCAGCAAACAGCCACACTCCGAGAACGTCGGTGATAAAGTATTTCCGAAACTCCGCATCCCGAAGCAGCTCGGGCATTACGGACATGCTTTCGAAGATTGTTAATCCGTAGTTCTTTGACATCACAAAGCTGTAAACAACAAACTCCGCAAGAAGAAGCATCAGGAGCGTTGCAATAACCGAAGTCACAATGGAAGCAACGGATGATTTCATGCCCTTGTTTTTGTTTGCGCCGGAAAAGATTCTGTATCCGAGCATTGCAAGTGCGGCGGTTGCAATGCCGCTTATGGCAGCAACGTAACCGAAAATTGACAGTGCGAATGTCAGCGCACCGCCGGGAATTGCGAAAAGAACCGCGCCCAAAACTCCCATGAATACATTTTCTTTGTATATGACCTGCTCCGGTTCGGGCTGTGCGGCGGTTTTATCATAGTGATTCCACTCGTATTCCGAACCGCCTGCCGGCTCACCGTTCGGTTCGGATTCTGCGGCAGTAAATTCGTTTTTTGAGTCCTCACCCGCAGGAGCAAACTCATCGTTTTCATTCTGTTCAAAGCTTTTCGGCTGTTTTATTCTCCGTTAACGGAGTTTTGGTCGTTTTCGTACATTTCTTTCTCCAATATTTTCTTGACCGTGCCGCTGATTCCGCTGCACATTTCGGCGGCAGTGAAGCTGCTCTGTCTGTGTTCAGTATATCAAATTCGGTACAATGTGTCAATATATATAAATTTAATCCTCCGCCCCAACCTTCCGACGAAAAGCCGAAGCGGAGGATTTTTATTTTTTGCTTGCTTTCGGTTCATTCAAATTCTGAACTCACCCGATTTGAATTTTACAATCCGAGCGAAAGCGCGAGTATCGCACTCAAAAATCTTTTTGCCATGGTTTTCCCTTTCAAACTTTTTTTGCAGGCAGTCCGATGCCGCCGACATGCATATATTATAGCACATGTTCGGTACATTGTTAAGCCCAAAACGGGGAGTATTTGTGAAAAAATTTTTAAACAGATGTGTTAAATTGTTGCGTTTTCATATTGTTTTAAACTTTCATTGTTGCAGTTTTATTGCATTTTTCAAACCGAATTCGGGCATTGCAATTCCCGCCGCCGTCTGATAAACTCATAGATATGACTGCTGTGTATATGCGGACTTAAACCAAAAGAAAGGAAATAATCATCATGAACGATATTATTAACAACTGCTCTCAATCTGTTTTGACAGATGAACAAGGCGCTGCGTGCTTTGCGATTGCGGAACGGGTCGTTAATGCGCTGATAAAGCACGGCCTGCATATTTCCTTTGCGGAATCCTGCACGGGCGGGCTTGCCGCCGCACGTATCGTGGACGTGCCGAACGCTTCATATGTTCTCGATGCCTCATTCGTGACATATGCAAACCAAGCAAAGGTGAAATTCGTGAACGTTGCGGAGGAATCCATTGCGGAACACGGGGTTGTGAGCGAATGTGTCGCACTCTCCATGGCAAAAGGCGCAGCGGCGGCGGCAAATGCCGAAATCGGCGTCGGCATTTCCGGCATTGCAGGGCCTTCCGGCGGCTCACCCGAAAAACCCGTCGGAACCGTCTGCTTCGGCTTTTATTTCGGCGGGAAAGCGGAATGCGACATTCCGAAGTTCGAAATTTCAAAAACCATGCATTTCGGTGCGGCGGGAAGGCAGGCTGTCCGCAATGCAAGCGTGAATTTTGTTTTTGAAACGCTTGCGGAGCTTCTCCGCGCGGACTGACATTTGCGGATACCGAAAAGAAACTGTTGACATTTTCTGTGAAGTTTGCTATATTATGCGTTAATTAATTACTGCCGTGAAATATTTAACTGCGGCAAAACTTTGATTAGGAGGAACCTGCAATGAAAGCCGTTCTCAAAAAAATCTTCCTTTTTCTTGCCGCAACCGCACTTCTGCTTTATATCAGCGCAGGCACGGCATACCTGACTTACAGCCTCCACCTGAAAGGAAGTCCCCTTTTTTATGCGTCGGAGGCGCTTGAAATAGCCGTTTTTGCCTGCGTTCTTCCGTTTGCGCGAGAAGCGGCTCTCCGGGTGGGGATAAAATCAGCCTTCTTACTGTTCTTACTGTCGGGAGTTTACGCAGTTGCAACAGCCGTCGGAGGCGTTCTTCTGATTGAGCTTCTGCTTCCGGTTCTGAATTGATGCCGCAAGCTGCTTTTTAAATTGTTTAAATCGTTTTGAGCGGGGCTGTGTCAAAGCCCATGCGCGGCGGAACGGGTTCGATATTGCTTATCGGCCCGCTCCGCCTTTCTTTTTTCAAATAATTTCATTTTTTGCCATTTTTTTAAAAAAAGCTGTTGACATTTGCGCTATAATCTGTTATGCTTGGTATATCATATCAAGGAGGCGTTCTATGAAAAAACTGCTTGCTTTTGCTTCCGTGCTGATGCTCTTTCTTTGCTGCTTCAGCATTGCCGCCGTTGCGGATTCGCGGCGGGATGCGCCCGTTTCCGTTTCGCTCGATTTCCCTGCGGAGCAGATAATCGTTCACGACCCGGAGGAAAGCTTAGGCTATGATGCTGCCGACGAATACTGTCTTGCGCATTCATCCGAGGTCACGATCCGCTTCTCCCTGCCCGCCGCCGCGGACCCCGCACGCAGTTTTGTTCAAATCGCCTACGACTTTTATGAACCACATTATTTCACCGACATGCCGACCGAAAACGGCTGCTATGTTTTCACAAGCAGCATAGACACAACGGACACAACGGGCTACCCCTTCAGCGATCTTCAGATTTATATCAATCAGGATTACGCTCCCTACGAACAATGGCCGAATCACCTTGTGAATATCTTTGCCGATGAAGCCAATCTTAACGAATGGTGTTCGTATTTCGACGGCGTAAGCTGGGAATACCCCGAAGATACACCCGAAAATCCCACATATGTTCCCGAAGACCCGACCGATGCTCCCGAAGACCCGACCGATGCTCCCGAAGATCCGACCGATGTTCCCGAAAATCCGACCGATGTTCCCGAAGATCCGACAATCGAACCCGCTGCTCCGACAGATGTTCCATTCCCGTCCGTTCCGTCAACAGGAACAGGTGCAATCATCGCATACGGCATCGCTTCAATCGTTTGCGGTGCGGGAACGGTTCTCTGCGGCAAACGCCGAACAAGAGGCTGATCGTTCCTGCACGACTGCTTTTTCATGGCCTTGAAGTTTTCAGTCCAAGTTCTTATTTTCTCCCTTTCGGAACTATGCTGTTGCAAATCTTCAAAGGCTTCTGTCTCCTTCAATAAACCCGCAGCACGACTTGACCCGCTGCGGGTTTATTGTTTTTGCGGCGGCTCTGCCCACGCTTCAAATAATCCGTTTTATGCATGTTTTCGCAAAAAAACGGATGCAAAGGCTTCTTCCGCCCCGCATCCTCTGACGTATACTTTTTTTATTGCTTAATCATTTTTTCAAAATCAAAGCCGCCAAGGCCTCCGTCGCTGCTTTTTGCGCCGCTTGCGGCTCGGCCTGAGCTGCCGCAAACCCGAGAATGAATTGGAATTGCCGCTTGCGAAAGCTCCGTTTGCCCTCCGCTGCGCGGCGAAAGGCGAAAGTGCGGCAACTCAAACATCACGCGCCATTCTT
>ENA-OQCO01000422-OQCO01000422.1-human-gut-metagenome-genome-assembly--contig:-NODE-422-length-23232-cov-7.465354_pt1 | contig 23232 bp, 14 predicted proteins | sample MGYA00242500_ERZ504582 | MGnify/ENA primary metagenome ERZ504582 (study PRJEB26092, sample SAMD00036346) | human gut metagenome | host: Homo sapiens | study: EMG produced TPA metagenomics assembly of...
CACCTGCCACCACGCACTGGCCGAACGCCAGCTCGTAGCCGGCCGGTGCCCAATCGCAAGCGTTGCCAAGCTGCTGCGATACCTCTAAAACCAGCTCTTCGGCGTTGCTGCGGTAGTCATCAACCGGCCAATCGACTTCGAATGAAGCGCTCTCGCCGGCGGCCACGTCGAAACGGCGCGTAGTCGACCATACCGGCTTGCCGTCGGCCAAAATCCGCAGCACGAAGCGATAATCGCCCGTAGACACGAACAGATTGTCGTTCGTAATACGCGCTTCATCGACCGAAACCACAATTTTCACGTTCGCATACAGCTGCTTGACTTCCTGCGCTTTCGGCGAGGGGGTGCGGTCTGCGAACAGCAGGCCGTCGCCGGAGAATTCGTAATCGCTTGGACGATCGCCGAAATCGCCGCCGTAGCACATGCGTGTCGTGCCGTCGGGCAGCTTGGTCTCGATTGCCTGGTCGATGAAATCCCAAATGAAACCGCCCTGGTACATCGGGTAGCGTTCCAACGCCGTGTATTCGTCCATATTGCCGCACGAATTGCCCATTGCGTGCATGTATTCGCAGGAAATGTACGGCTTCTTTGGACCGTCCGTATGTGCCGGGCTGCCGTCGTTCAGATAGCGTTCGATTTCGTCAGCATGCGCGTACATACGGCTTTCGATGTCCGTCACATCCTCGAATTCGCGCATGTGCACGGAACCCTCGTAATGTACCGGACGATTCGGATCAATCGTGTGCGCGTGGCGATACATCGCACGAAAAACCTCGCCCGCGCTCGACTCGTTGCCAAGCGACCAGATCAGCACGCTCGGATGGTTGTAATCGCGGCGCATCATGCTGTTGATGCGGTCCACGCACGCGCCCTCCCATTCGGGGCGGCTGCCGGGGATGCCGTCTTCAGGACGCTCGACATTGTTTGCCACCCACGTGCCGTGCGTCTCCATATTCGTCTCGTCGATCAGATACAGACCGTACTCGTCGCACAGGTCGTACCAATACTCCTGGTTGGGGTAGTGGGAGGTGCGGATGGCGTTGATGTTGTGGCGCTTGCAGAAGACCACGTCGGAAAGCATGTCCTCGCGGGTGATCGCACGCCCGCGCTTCGCGTCGAATTCGTGGCGGTCCGCGCCCTTGAACACGATACGCTTGCCATTGAGCGTCATAATGCCGTTTTCGATGCGGAATGTGCGGAAGCCGATCTTCTGCGTCACGGTTTCGATGATGGCGCCGTCATGTCCGACGACGCGTACGGTCAGCGTGTACAGCGTCGGCGATTCCGCGCTCCACGGCGCGATGTTCGTCATTTTGCCGGAATTAAGGGCGATTTCGCCGTTGCAGGCCTGCGTTGATTCCCATACGACATTTCCGTCGCCGTCGCGCAGCGTGCTTTCGATAGTCATCGCGTCGGCGGGGTTGCGCAAGGTGAGTGCCGCGTTGAGTTCGGCGGTGTCGGCCGTACCGGCGGTGTCGGCTGCGGTGTAGTCGGCTTCAAGCTGCACGGTTTCGACGTGCGTATGCGGCTGGGCGGCGAGCTCGACGGTGCGGAACAGGCCGTGCAGTCGCCAGAAATCCTGGTCTTCCAGCCAAGAGGCGCTCGAATATTCGTAGCAGGCGACGGTGAGCGTATGCTCGGCTTCGGGGGAATCGGCGGCGTTGCCATTGCCGTTTCGCAGCGCTTCCGTCACATCGAATTCGCTCGGCGTGAATCCGTCCTCGCCGTAACCCACGAACGTGCCGTCAAGCCATACGTAGATCGCGGTGGCGGCACCGTGGAAGGTGAGGCTGACCGTGCCGTCGTTTTCCAGCGTGCGCGCAAGCTGCGCGTCGAGCGCGAATCGACGGCGGTAGATCGCCACATGGTTGTTTTCCGGAATATTTGGCGCCTGCGGATCCTCGTGACCGTCCCACGGATATTGGATGTTGACGTACTTGTTCTTGAGATAGCCGGCCATCTGCAAGTGGCCCGGCACCTCGATCGCGCCGAAATCGCCATCCTCGAAATCGACGGCCGCGAACGGAGCGCTTTCCACGTCCACGTTGCGCGCTTGTTCGATACGAACCTTCCATTCGCCGTCGAGGCTCTGCTTCGGCTCGCTCGTCTCGCCGATGACATATCGGTGGCTGGAATGTGCCGGCTTGCGGTTCGCTGCGAACACCGTCGGATCGGTGAGCCAGCTTGCACTTGCCGTGGTTGCATGTACGATTGCGAGTTCGGCTGTATCTGCCATCTTGCATCCCCCTGTATTACTTGATGTCACTGCATCGTTGCGGTTGCGCCGTGCGATGTTGCACGACCGTTTAGTAATGAATTTTACTAACTACCGATAATATATCACACTTCATGGTATCGTGCACCCGTCGCGTGCCATGCATCGTTCCGCCACATGTCCATTTTTCACACGCCGAGGATGTGCGATAATAACAGGATGCGCCGATGGCGTCCGCCCGGTGCCCACAACCGCGCAGCGTTGCCTCGCCTTTGCAAAATGCTTGCGATTCCGCGGATTTTCGATTTCCGCGATTCGAGGCATACGTAAGACGGGGGAGAGCTGACTACTCCGCGGCGCTCCCAAGGAGATCACCATGGATGATCGCAAGAAAGATCAGTCCATCCAGTCCCATGCCAATTTTGACGGCGATTCCGCTACGGGCGATCGCACGCAGATTCGGCAGGAACAGCAAAACCAGCAGCCGCCACAAATCGACCCGTCGCTTGCCGACGCGCAAGCCGTGGCCGCATCGCTCGGCGTCGATCCGAACACCGGTCTGAGCCAAGCCGAAGCTGAACGCCGACTCGCGCAATACGGGCCGAACGAGCTCGCATCCGCACCACCCGTGCCAAAATGGAAGAAGTTCCTGGCGCAGTTCAAAGACCCCCTCGTCTACCTGCTGCTCGCTGCCACCGGCATCTCGCTCATCGCATGGTTCATCGAAAAAGCCAACGCTGCGCCAGGCGCGGAAGGCGGCGAAATACTGCCGTTCGACGCCATCGTCATTGTGCTTATCCTTATCGTCAACGCGGTACTCGGCTACATTCAGGAATCGAAAGCGGAAGAAGCCGTCGAAGCGCTCTCCCAAATGACCGCGCCGCAAACCAACGTGCTACGCGACGGCAAAATCGCACGCATCAACACCGTCGACGTGGTGCCGGGAGACATGGTCGTGCTCGGTGAAGGCGACTCCATTCCCGCCGACGGACGTCTGCTCGCCGCCGCCAGCCTGCGCGTGGCGGAAGCGAGCCTGACCGGTGAAAGCGTACCGGTCGGCAAAAACGTCGACACACTTGCCGAAGCCAAGGCCTTGGGTGATCGCGCCAATATGGTGTTCAACGGCACGTCCGTGACGCAAGGCACCGGCCGCGCAATCGTGACGAGCACCGGCATGCACACGCAGGTCGGTAAAATCGCGGACCTTCTGCAGGCCACGGATGATGATGACAGTCCGCTGCAGAAGGAAATGAACTACGTTTCCAAGATTCTCGGCATCGCGGTGTGCATTATCGCGGCGGTCGTGCTGGTGGCGCTTGCGCTGACCGAAGGCTTCAACGACATCCACGACGTAATCGATTCGCTGCTGCTATCCGTTTCGCTGGCCGTCGCGGCCGTGCCGGAAGGGCTCGCCGCGATTCTGACAGTCGTGCTCGCGCTCGGCGTGCGCCGCATGGCCGAACATCATGCGATCGTCAAGAAACTGCATTCCGTGGAAACGCTCGGTTCCGCGTCGGTGATCTGCTCCGACAAAACCGGCACGCTCACCCGCAACGAGATGACGGTGGAACGCGTGGTCACGCCGAGCGGTGAGGTGCAGCTGACCGGCACCGGCTATGCTCCAGAAGGCAGAATGATTGCGATTCCCGACGCTGCTCTGTCTGGTTCCGCCGCTTCCGCCGCACAGGTCGAAGCCGTCGCCACGCTCGCCGTGGGCTCGCTGGCCAACGACGGCGAATTGCGCGAAACCGTGACTTTCGGCGCTGCCGAAGCTGCTGGCGATTTAGTTGCGTCCTCATCGGCATGGGAGGCTGTCGGTGATCCGACCGAAGTGTCGCTTATCGTCGCCGCACGTAAGGTGAAGGCCGATCGCAAGTACGCGAACTACACGCGCGTGGGCGAGATTCCCTTCACTTCCGATCGCAAACGCATGACCGTCGTCGCGCAGGATAACACTGATGCCGGGCGTCTCACCGTCTTTGCTAAAGGCGCCCCCGACGTGCTGCTCGGCTACTGCAGCCGCATCGCGGTCAACGGTGCCGTACGACCGATGACGCAAGGCGATCGCCAGCAGATCCTCGCCGCCGTGGAACGCCTGTCCGCCGAAGCGTATCGTACGCTGGGCCAGGCGTACCGGCCACTCGGCACCGCGTCGCTCGCCGCAGTGCCGGGCGTGCGCATCAACGCCGCCGGTCACGTCGCCGACATCGCCGACCAAAGCGATGTGCTGGAAAGCGACTTGATCTGGGTCGGCATGGTCGGCATCATCGATCCGCCGCGTACCGAAGTGCGCGATTCCGTCGCCGAAGCGCATCGCGCCGGCATCCGCACCGTCATGATTACCGGTGACCATCCGCTTACCGCGGCACGCATCGCCAGCGATCTGGGCATCATCGAAACAGACCGGAACGGCAGTGCGGCCGGCGTCGACGACCTGAGCGGCAAAGTGCTCACCGGTGTCCAACTCGACGAACTGCCGGATGAGCGGGCGTTCGACAACGCCACCCGCGAAATATCCGTGTACGCGCGCGTTGCGCCGGAACACAAGCTGAAAATCGTCGAATCGCTGCAACGGCAAGGCAATATCGTGGCTATGACCGGCGACGGCGTAAACGATGCTCCCGCCGTCAAAACCGCGGACATCGGCGTCGCGATGGGCATCACCGGTACCGAAGTTACCAAGCAGAGTGCCAAGATGATCCTCGCCGACGACAACTTCAGCACCATCGTCGAGGCGGTACGCGAAGGCCGTGGCATTTTCGACAACATCCGTAAGTTCCTGCGCTATCTGCTGAGCTCCAACGTCGGCGAGGTGTTCACCGTCTTCGGCGGTGTGATGCTCGCCGGATTCCTCGGCATCACTCAGCCTGGCAGCCAAGGTGTCACCGTGCCGCTGCTCGCCACGCAGCTGCTGTGGATCAACCTGCTTACCGACGCAGCTCCGGCGCTCGCCATGGGTGTCGACCCGTCCACTGACGACGTGATGGCACGCAAACCGCGCAAACTTACCGATCGCGTGATCGACGGACAGATGTGGGGCGACATCATTTTCATCGGTTTGATTATGGCTGCCGTCACGCTGATTGGCATGGACATGCACCTCGCCGGAGGTCTGTTCACGGACCGTTCCGTGGATGCTGTCGGACATGATGCGCAAATGACTGAGGCGCGTACGATGGGCTTCACCATCCTTGTGTTTGCGCAGATGCTCAACGCGCTGTGCTCTCGCTCGCACGACCAATCGGTGTTCGTTGGACTGTTCGCTAACAAATGGCTGTGGGGTGCGATTGCGTTGTCTGCGCTGTTGCAGGTGGTGGTGATTTACGTGCCGTTCCTCAACACCGCGTTCGGCACGATGCCTCTGTCCGCCGGCGCGTGGGTCGAATGCCTTGGATTGGCGATGGTCGTGCTCGTCGCGTCCGAGTTGCGTAAGTGCGTTCTACGTGCGATGCGTGAGTAGCCTGTCGTTTTCCGGCCTCCAATCCGCATTTTGCTGTGTCGTGAGCCGTTGCAGCGGCAAAATGCGGATGGGTGCTCGTTGCATCCGTCTTATAGCGCCGCCGCGCTAGACTGGATTGCGATTGGCGGGCGCGCATTGGTTGCGCGTCCGTTCGTATGACGATTGTTCCGGCGTTTTTTGGAGGAATTTCGATGCTGCTGTCCGATCGCGACATTCTCGCCGCACAGGCCGACGGTCATATCTCACTCGATCCGTGGACCCCGGAGATGGTGCAGCCGGCGTCGATTGACGTGCGATTGGACCGTTTCTTCCGTTTGTTTAACAATCATGCGTACACGTACGTGGATCCGGCTGAGAATCAGGGCGAGCTGACCGAACAGTTCGAAGTCAAACCGGACGAACCGTGGATCCTGCACCCGGGCGAGTTCGCGCTCGGGTCCACATGGGAGTATGTGAAGCTCGATGCATCCATCGCGGCTCGTCTTGAAGGCAAAAGCTCGCTCGGTCGTCTCGGCATCCTTACCCACTCCACCGCGGGCTTCATCGACCCTGGCTTTGAAGGTCATATCACGCTGGAATTGTCCAATGTGTCGACACTGCCGGTGAAGCTGTGGCCGGGCATGAAGATCGGCCAGATGTGCTTCTTCCAGCTGAGCTCGCCGGCCGAGCATCCGTACGGTTCCGCCACGACCGGTTCGCACTATCAGGGCCAGCGCGGTCCGACCCCGAGCCGTTCCTACGTGAACTTCTATAAGGCCGACATCACCGACTAATCCGACTGTTCTAACTGACCCGGATCTACAGGATGCCCGGCGCGATGTTGTGCGCGGCAAGCCAATCGCGCAAATCGCTGAACTCCTCCATACTTACGGAATGGTCGAGCCCACGATAGCTTTTCTCCGTAAGGAACGTGTGCTCGTCCAGCCACGCGGCGGTCGCGAACAGTTCCGGCATGGGAATCACGGTATCGTTCTTGCCATAGCCGAAGAACGTCGGAATGTTGAGTTCAGCCACGCGATCGTCCGCCGGCGCGGTTCCCGCAACAGTGCCGGGCGCAAGAAAACCGGACAACGAAATCGTCGCCGCGTAGCGTTCCGGGTGCACGCGCAGCAAGTGAATCGCCAGCAGACCGCCCTGCGAAAAACCAATCGGCACCACGGCACGGTCGTCGGGAATGTTCGCCGAAACCCAATCGTCGATTGCTTTCGCTGCGGCGAATGCGTCACGGTCCAAATCCTCGCCGGTATCCACACAATCATGCAGCCACGAGTACGCGCCGGGTGCAAAGCGGCCAGCCGGCTGCAACGTCAGCGGCGCGCGCAACGAGGCGAAATCGTTGTATGGCGCGACGTAGCGCATCATGTCGGCCAAGTCCGTCTCGTTCGACCCCCAGCCGTGCAGACACAGGAACAACGGTCGTTTCGGCGCGGTGTTGCCGCCGCCGCGCGAATACTGCACATGCGTGATTTGCAGCGGTTCACCGAAACGTCCCGGCACCACGTCCGATTCGCGGCCGATCAGCTTGGTCTTATTATTGCTGTCTGCGCTGCCTGTTGTGTTTTCGATTGCGTCGCTCATGATTTCCAATATAGCGTGCGATTGTGGCGTACGCTCGCAGTGCGAAAAGATCCGTGAAAAGGGACGTGAAACAAGCCGTGAAACAAGCTGGGAAAGGGAGGCGAAGCAAGCGGCGAAAAAAGAAGACCCCGGCGGGATTGGCCGCCGGGGAGAGAAAGGAGAGAGAAGAAGAAAGGGTTCAATTGTCGGGAACTCTTGTGTTCCTGGTCGGCTCGTTGTGCTGACAGTTCATATATAACCATTCGATGCTGAGCGCATGTCTGGTGTTTTCTGAAAACTTCCTGAGAATTCGGCGGCATATGTCCAGGCGGATCAGAATTCTGATGAGCCGTCTTTATCTTCCGCGTCAGAAACTCATGCAGGATCACGAGTAATTGGTGACTTGAACAGCCGTGACAGGAGCGTTCATATTGGCCTTGGTGTGAGGTCCGAACTTAGTGCCCCATCCAACAACGTCATAGCCATGTCTGTACCAAGCTTTTGCCGTATGAGAACCAGTCTCCCAAGAGATGCGGTAGGGCCAATTCCCGGTCTTCGTTCCGGTCCCGCTAAATCCGAAGTCCGCATAAGGAACACGATTGTGGATAAGGCATGAGTCATGGCCATTGCAAATATTGTTGACCGTAATCCTAGGCTTCGTTATACCTTCGCTCACGGCGGTAATTTTCCCTGTTTCAGCATCGATGTCAACAGTTTTCTCTGCATCGGATTGGAGGAAGTCGTACAGATCTTCCGCGGTCATAACGCCGCGTGATTGTATTTGCACGTCGATGACGGACATATCCAATGATGCGATGTCTTGCTGATCATCGTTTGTAGACGCATGAGCGGTGACAGGCAGAGCCACCATAAGTGCTAGACCAATGAAAAGGGCAGATATTCTCTTGACTATTTTCATTCAATCCCCTTTCTTTGCAATGCCGATGAAGCATGACTGAACAATAGGCTATTAGGGGGTATTTGTCAATCATCCTTCGAAAGGAGCATTCGTGTCTAAATGAAACAGACAATTCTCATCTTTGCAGAGTTATCCACATTGTTTTCACTTCGGCTTATTTCCGACCGGATGAAGTGAAAAACCTCGTCTTTATTCCAAGATACCTACTTTGTCTCAAATATTCATGCGTTATCATATGCAAAAGTTTTAAAGGCGCTCTTGGGTTCTGTTCCGATGATTTTCGGATGCGGACGCGTGATCCCTGCTCTTCCGTTCCTTGAGGTGTTCTTCCTCGGTAGGAGGGATACCTGGGGATCGGCTGTTCGCGCTGGTAATACAGGTATATGCCGTGGCCGCTAAGCACGATGAACGTGCGAGGGAAACGTGTATCCTGAGCGCGCAACCCGGGTCAGATCTGCGCGTCCGCATCCACGCTCATCACATATACGTTGCGTCGCAGCTGTTTGCTTTGCGCACGCGTGATGTCGCCTGCCTCATACATGTCCTGGATGACACCCAGCTCGATGCCGTAGCTTTCGCGCTTGACCTCCTCGGCCTGTTCCTGCGCTTCGGCGCTGATGCCCATATTCGGACGCGCCCTCAACGCGGATTCGCTGCGTCGGTAGTCCAACAGCAGGCCGGAGCAATGCTCGGTGTTGTACGTGTCTCCGCCCATCTCCTCATACAGTCGGTCGATCACATGTTCGATCGCATCCACCTGCACCACACGCGTATGCGCGAACAGCTCATCGTCGGAGAACAGCGGGGTCGTGCGCCGGATACGGCTGTTCACGCGTTTCGCCAACGTGCCCATGCGCCGCTGCAGCGCCTTGTACCGGCCTTTGACGCGCCAGATCATACGGCCTGAATTGTGTGCGGTTTCGATGTGGCGCAGCGAGCTCATGATCTGGTCGAGCAGGCGCTCGCAGGCCTCGGCCTCCAGATCGTTCGCGGCGCGGTTCTCGGCGGGATTCGCCTTGATCGCCGCGCGCACGCCCGCCAGACGGTTCTTGACGTACTCCTTCTCCCAGTTGAGCGCGTCGATCTGCAGCTGCATATACCCCTGCGGATCGATTTCGCCGGTGCGCTGTTTCAACCGCGTGATGCGTTTCGTATAGGAATCGATGACCATAAGCACCGCCCGACGGTTGTCCGGCGTGACACGGCCCGACAGCTCTTCGACCGTCCGCCGCAGCACTTCGATGGTGATCTCCGTCATTTCCGTCGACGTGTCCTTGTCGCGATTCGGCGCGAGCAGCGGCAGCAGGAAATTCGCCAGCAGCAGCGTCACCACGATCACGCCGGCGGCTATAAAGATCAGTTCGTCGCGCATCGGGAAGTTCGCGCCGGCCGCCAGCGTGTAGGGGATCGTGAACATCAACGACAGCGTGATGGTGCCCTTCGGTCCGCCGAATGTCATGACCGCGGCGGAACGCCAGCGCTGCGCCGTCATTTTGCGCCGCTTGCCGGTGGTGGTGTCGCGCGCGAGCCGGAGCATCAGCGAGATCCACAGGAACCGCATGGCGATCACCACGGCGGAGACGGTGAGGATCGCGCACATCAGCAGGCCGTTGCTGATGTGCGGATCATCCCAGCTGGCCGACATCGCGTTCGGCAGCAGCATGCCGAGCAGGATGAACACTGTGCCGTTGAGCGAGAACGACAGCACGCCCCACACGCTTGACGATACGATGTTCGTGCGTGCCACATTCGGTCCGATGCCGGTGCGGTCGAATCGGATGATCAGGCCCGCGGCCACGACCGACAGAATGCCGGAGACGTGGACCGCCTCTGCACCCAGATACAGGATGAACGGCAGGAATAGCTCCATGAGAATGCGGCTGGTAGTCGTTTCCCAACCAAGGGATCGCAGTGATTCGAACAGCAGGTCGGCCATGGTGCCCACCACAAGGCCGAAGATCGCGCCGCCGAAGAACGAGATCACGAATTGCGCGGCCGATTCGCCCACTTCGAACACGCCGCTGACCGCCGCCGCGATGGCGAACTGGAAGCCGACGATGCCGGAAGCGTCGTTGAACAACGATTCGCCCTTCAGCACGCTCGTTTGGCGTTCGGTCAGCGCCGCCTCCTTGCCGAGCGACGACACCGCGACCGCATCGGTCGGCCCGAGCGCGGCACCGAGCGCAAGTGCCGCAGCGAGCGGAATCGCCGGCCAGACGGTGTGCAATGCGAAACCGACCGCCACCATGGTCGCGATCGCCAGGCCGATCGCCAGCGACAATGACAGTTTGACGGATTTCAGTAGCTCGGTTTTGTCAATCTCATGCGCTTCCAAATACAGCAGCGGTGCAATGAACAGCACCATGAACAATTCCGGATCGAGTGTCACATCTGGAAAGAACGGCAGCTGCGATGCCAATGCTCCCAACGCGATCTGCACAAGCGGTGTGGACACCTTGGGTATGAATCGGCTCAGGAACGAGGACAGTACGACGGCAGCGATGATGCATAGAATCAACTCGAATACCGCCAACGTGCCTCCTTTGCGCGTATTTCCAACCTTTTCCAGCCTACCAAGAGGCGGTTATGAGCGTGTTTCGCCATGGGCTGACGTTCGTGCCGCTTCGGTTGGGCGCGCAGGTCGGGCATGCAGGTCGGACGTGCGGACCAGTCGTGCGGAGCGGTCGTATGGCCGCCGCTACACTGTGGCGTATGCGATGGGACGATGATATGGAACCGGCGATCGCGCTGGCCCGCGAAGCCGCCGCGGATGGCGAGGTGCCGGTCGGTGCCGTCGTGCTTGCCGCTGACGGACAGGTGATTGGCCGCGGGCGGAACCTGCGTGAGACGCATGCCGATCCGCTTGCCCACGCCGAAGTCAAGGCGATGGCTGAAGCGGCCGCCTCGCTTGGCACTTGGAATCTCGCTGATTGCACGCTTGTCGTTACGTTGGAGCCGTGCCCGATGTGCGCCGGTGCCTGCCTGCAGACGCATATCGGACGTATTGTGTTCGGTGCGTGGGATGCCAAGTTGGGTGCATGCGGTTCGGTATGGGATATTCCCCGCGATCCGCACGTCGGACTTGTACCGGAAGTGATTGGCGGTGTGCGCGAAGCAGAATGCGGGCGATTGATGACCGATTTCTTCGCGCGCCGACGCTAATTACTTTCCGAAAGAAACAAACACGCAGGGCGACGAGAAGAAAAGCGGTATGCAGTATCATCAAAGCGTCATACCAACCAAGAATCGCAAGAAAAGGATGCTGCAATGACGCTCATTCAGACTTTCCACGGCACCGCTTCCAACGGCACACCCCTTACCGCCGTGTATGCCGAGCAGCCGGCTGCCGTCGCAGCTTTTGCTCTGGTGTTCCCCGGCAGCGATTTGCCGAGATTCGTGCATTGGGGTCGCCCGCTCACCGCACCGGAAACCGTGATCAACACGTTCGACGCGCTCGCTCCGCAGCGTGTTTCCGGAGCCCTCGACTACACCGCATGGCCGAGCGTGCTGCCGACACAGTCCGAAGCGTGGTCCGGCTCTGACCGTTTCGACGTGCGCCGTGACGGCGTGGAACTGTTCTGCAAGTTCCAGGTCACCGACATCAAAGCCGAAACCGTGGCCGCCGGCAAAACCTACACCATGGCCGAAAAAGACGGCTACCCCAGCTGGAGCGTGGCCTCCGAGCCCAAGCAGACGCCTACCGTCACCGTCACTGCCGAGGACGTGGAACAATGCGTGAAACTTACGTGGACCTGTGAGCTCGATGAAACCGGCCTCATCCGCCAGCATGCGGAGGTGACGAACACCGGCGAGGGACGACTCGAGATCGGCAAGATCGAACTTGCATTCAGCGTGCCCGCCGACGCCAACGAGATCCTCACCACCACCGGTCACCATCTGCGTGAGCGTTCCCCACAGCGCCAGAACTTCACCATCGGACGCTTCGCCAAATCCTCCATGATCGGCCGCCCCGACTTCGACGCCACCCTGCTGCTCAGCGTTGGCGAACACGGCTTCGGTTTCACCCACGGCAACGTCTACTCCGCGCACGTGGCATGGAGCGGCAACAGCGTGCTGTCCGCGGAACGACTGCCCTACACCACTGGCGTGATCGGTGGCGGCGAAGTGCTCTTCGGCGGCGAAGTCGGTCTGGAACACGGTGAAAGCTACACCACGCCATGGCTCGTCGGCTCTTACGGCGAGGGGCTCAACGAAGTCGCCTCACGCTTCCACGGTTACATCCGCCGCGTGCACCGCGACTGGCTCGTGGACCATGGCATCGCGCCCAAGCCGCGTCCGGTCATCCTCAACACGTGGGAAGCCGTCTACTTCAACCACGATTACGACACCCTGACTGCCCTCGCCGACAAAGCCGTGGAAAGCGGCGTCGAACGCTTCGTCGTGGACGATGGCTGGTTCGGCGCCCGCCGTGACGACACCGCCGGCCTCGGCGACTGGCAGATTTCGCAGGACGTCTGGCCCGACGGAGACAAGTCCCTGAAGGCGCTCGCCGACTACGTGCACGGCAAGGGCCTCGAATTCGGCCTGTGGTTCGAGCCGGAAATGGTCAACCCCGATTCCGACATGTTCCGCAACCATCCGGACTGGGTGCTGAAGCCCACCGCCGGTCGTCTGCCGATGCAGGGCCGCACCCAGCAGGTCGTCGACCTGACCAACCCGGACGCGTACGACTATATTTACGGTGCGATGGACAAGCTCGTCAGCGAGCTGGGCATCGACTACATCAAGTGGGACCACAACAAGCTCGTTACCGAAGAAGTCTCGCCGCTGACCGGCCGTCCGGCAGCGCACGCGCAGACGCTCGCCGTATACCGCATCTTCACCGATCTGAAGGCAGCGCACCCCGGCCTGGAAATCGAAAGCTGCTCCTCCGGCGGCGGCCGTATCGATTTGGGCATTCTTGAAGTAGCCGATCGCGTTTGGGCGTCTGACTGCGTCGACCCGGTGGAACGTGCCGACATCCAGCGCTACACGTCGCTGCTGGTGCCGCCGGAAATGATCGGCGAGCACGTGGGCGCTTCCCCGGCGCATTCCACGCATCGCGCCACTTCGCAGGAAATGCGCATGGCCACGGTCTTCTTCGGACACATGGGCATCGAATGGAATCTGCTCAAGGAACCGCAGGAGGATATCGACAAGCTCTCCGAATGGACTGCCGAATTCAAGAAGCATCGTGAATGGTTCGCTGTCGACACCGTCGTGCATTCCGACGCGGCTGATCCGGCCGTGCGCGTGGACGGTTGCGTCATGCCGAACAAGGCTGCCGCGATCTACCGCTTCACGCAGCTGACCACATCGCAGACCTATCCGTCCGCCCCCGTACGTCTGCCTGGCCTCGACCCGGACGCCGTGTACGTGGTGTCCCCGCTCGACGTGAGCCTCGACCTGGCCAAGCAGGACATCGGCAACGGACAAAGCCCGCTTGGCTGGTGGAACGCCGATGGCGTGAGAATGACCGGTCGCGCGCTCACCACCTACGGCATCCGTCCGCCGGCGCTGCATCCTGCGCAGGCCGTCCTTTTCAAAGTAGTCCGCATCTGAGTATCTGTTTTGTATGGTGAGGCTGGTACTTTCGCGTACCGGCCTCACACTGCGACAGCGATTCCGAACGACTTACCCTACATACTGGCGAATGGCTTGCGCTGCGGCCGCTTTGCTCCACAGCGACCAGTCGTGCTCGGCGATTTCGAAATCGACCGGCGCGGCTTGACTATGCCGATACATATTGATGCCGTTACGCAGGTTGTCTATGCCGAGTTTCGCAATGAACGACGATTCGCCAGCGATCATGATTTTGTCGGGCATGGCAAGATTGGCGATGGTCGCGATCAATGTACCCAAACGGAAACAGGTGCGGTTCACCAGATTCGTGGCCTGCGTTTTGCTGGCGCGCGCTGCGGCCGCGAATTCGTCGAACGTCGCCGGATGTCCGATCATTTCCGAATATTCTGTTGCGATTGAATTGTCAGTTAGGCACGTCGCGCAACCTTTATGTCCGGAAATGCAGCGCGGCCCGTCGGGGTCGACCAGAATATGCCCGACCAGGCCATAGCTTTTGTCGGGATTGTCGATCGGCTCGCCGTTGACGGTGAGCGAATATCCCACGCCGATGCCGATCGTCACCACGGCGAAACTGTTCAATCCGACGCCCGAGCCGAACATGCACGCGTCCACCACCAATGAGTCGATGTCGTTGTAGATGCCGGTCGGCAGGCCGGTCGCCTCCTGGATCAACGCCGAAAACTCCACGGGCTTCGACCAATGCAGGAACGGCGCGAACGTCACCATCGAATCATCCACGATGTGTCCGCCCAACGAGACGCCGACCGCGCATGGCGAAGGCAATCCCGCCATTATCGCCTCGTCGGCGCAGTCCATGGTCAGCTGTTTGATGACGTCGACCACCGATTCCGGCGAATCGTCGTCGAGCGGCAGGTCATGGCAGCCGGTCACGATCTGCCCAAGCGCGTTTACTGTTACGGCAGTGATATGGGTGGTGTTGATTTTCATGCCGACGAACGTGCGCGCATTGGCGATGATGCGCAGTCCGGTCTGCGGACGGCCGCGACGTTCCGTATTTTCTTTCTGGATTGACTTTTGTGCCGATTTCCGCAAGAAATCTTTCGGTAACTTGCCGCCATGCCCCGCTGCCATTGGCGTCTCTTCGATCACGCCAGCGTAAATCAAATCACTGGTGATGCGCGATACCGCGCCTTGCGAAAGGCCAAGGATCTGTGCCAGCGTGATGCGCGAAATCGGACCGTACTTCATAATGCAGGCCGCAACCTTATGCGTGTACTCCGAGCCTTCAAACCAGTGTGGAATCGGGGAAATCGCCATATCGGACCGTCCTTACCGTCTATTTTCTTTCCAAGAATAACAAAATAACCGTTTTTTATTTCCGTACAGTGCGGGCGCGCGGAAACTGGGAATGAAAACAAGCCGATTCTACAATTAAAAAGCAACGGAGGCTGGTAATGAAGCCGGCCTGCCGTGAAAAAGGAAAATACAAAGGAGTCGAGAGAATGAAACCTGATTCCAATGCCAACACAGGCACCTTCAGGCGGATCGCGGGCCGTGCTATTACGGCTGCATGCGCGATTGTGCTGACGGTTGGGCTCGCGGGCTGCGGCAACAGCACCGCCGGCACGGTCACCTTGGATTTCTTCCAATTCAAGTCCGAGGCGGCGGATTGGTTCACCGCCAAGGCGCGTGAATTCGAGAAAACCCATTCCAACATCAAAGTCAATGTCAACAATTCGTCGGACGCCACCACCGATCTGCGCACGCGACTGGTGAAGAACCGCGAACCCGACGTCATCACCATCAACGGCGACATCAATTACGGCATGCTCGCCGAAGCGGGCGTCTTCCACGATTTCACCGACGACGAGATCGTCGACGAGCTCAATCCGGGCATGGTGAACATCGCGAAGAGCCTCGTGCAGACCACCGACAAGTCCAAGAAGCGTCTGTACGGTATTCCGTACGCGGGCAACGCAAGCGGCTACATCATCAACGCCGATGTGTGGAAGCAGGCCGGCGAGGATCCGGACAATCCGCCGCAGACGTGGAGCGAATTCATCGCGCTGCTCAAGCGGCTCAAGGCCAAGGGCGTCACGCCGGTTGAGGCGAGCACCGCCGATCCGTGGACGTTGCAGGCGCCGCTTGCATCGCTGAATTCGACGCTGGTGCCGGAATCGGAATACGCGTATCTCAAGGACGGCAGCAAGACCTTCTCCGACTTGTGGACGCCCGTCAGCGGCAAGCTGATTGAAATTTACCAGAACTACACGCAGAAGAATCCGGCCGTCACCTACCAGCAGGCCACGCAGGACATCGCTTCCGGCAAGGCCGCGATTCTGCCGCTCGGCACGTACGCGATTCCGCAGATCCGTCTGATCAACAAGGACGCCAATCTGCGGTTCGCGCAGATGCCGGCCACCGACAACGTCAAGGAACAGCAGCTGACCGCCGGCGACGACGTGATGCTGACGATCGGCGCACATACGAAGCATTACACCGAGGCTCGTGAATTCGTCGACTTCCTGATGAGCGAGGAGAACGTGAAGGACTACTCCAAGCAGCAGTCTGCGTTCACCCCGTACAAGGATACGTACGTCGGCGATGACGCGCTGAACGGCGTGCTCGACTTCTACAAGGCGGGCAGGCTGACCGATTTCTGCGACCATTACGTGCCGGCCAGCATCAACATCGCCGGTTTCCTGCAGACGCTGGTGCAGTCGGGCAATACCAAGCGATTCCTGAACAGCATGCAGTCGGAATACGACAAGATCGAAGCCAGGAACTTCAGGTGAGGGGAGGAACGACAATGACTGGCAATATCTCGGCCAAGGCCGACAAGGCCGCCGCAAAGAAGCCGAAGAAGGTTTCGAAATACTCCAAGCGCAAGGTCGATCCGGCGTTCTACTGGATGACCATTCCCGCGATGATTCTCGTGTGCATCTTCCTGTACCTGCCGTTCCTGCAGGGCGCGATGTACTCGTTCACCAATTCGCAGGGTTACGGCGATTACAAGTTCATCGGCTTCAAGAACTACATCGCGATGTTCCAGGACGCACGCGTCGGCCACGCGTATCTGTTCACGATTTTCATCGCGATTCTGATCACGCTCGGCACGAACATCCTCGGCATGTTCCTGGCGGTGCTGCTGAACTCCAAAATCGCCTTCAAGAACGGCTTCCGAGCCATCTTCTTCATTCCGTACACCCTGTCGGTGCTGGTCATCGGCTACGTGTTCAAGTACATCTTCATGACCCCGCTGCCGGCCCTCGGCCAGGCGCTGCACATCGATTGGCTGTCCACGTCCATGATCTCCAATCCGGATCTGGCATGGTTCCCGATCGTGTTCCTGTCCATCTGGCAGGGTGTGGCCTACTCCACGCTGCTGTACTTGGCGGGTCTGCAGACCATCGACAACGAAATCTATGAGGCCGCGTCCATCGACGGCGTGAACGCCTGGCAGAACTTCTGGCAGATCACGTTCCCGTTGATTGGCCCGTTCTTCACCATCAACATGGTGCTGAGCCTCAAGAACTCGCTCGGCGCGTTCGACCAGGTCATGGCATTGACCAAGGGCGGTCCGGATTCCAAGACCGAAACCGTCTCCTACCTGATCTTCCAGAACGGCCTGGGCAACGGCGAATACTCCTACCAGATGGCGAACGCGGTCACGTTCTTCATCGTGCTGGCAATCCTCGCATTCGTGCAGCTGAAGTTCTTCAGCGGCAAGGAAAAGGTCTGAGAGTAAGGGGAAGAAATCATGACTAGCGCAACTGTTGCAACCAAGCCGGCCGCCGCGCAAAGCGGACAATCGCAAGCGAAGCCGGAGAAGATCCGCAAGGACCACAGCATCAACTGGTGGCTGACGGCGGCCGTCGCCGTGCTGAGCCTGACGGTGCTCGTGCCGCTGTACTTCGCCGTCGTCACCGCGCTGAAGACGCCGGGCGAAGCGGGCACGTTCAGCCTGCCGACCACGTGGGAATGGCATAATTTCGCGGACGCGTGGAACAAGGTGAACTATCCGAAGGCCGCGCTCAATTCCGCGATCATCACCGTGTGCGCTGTGGTGCTGACGCTGCTGACGAACACGTTCGTCGCGTACGCCGTGGCAAGGAACATGGATAAGCGGTTCTTCCGCTTCCTGTACTACTTCTTCCTGGCCATGATGTTCGTGCCGTTCACCGTCGTCATGCTGCCGATCGCCAAGGAAATGGGCACCCTGCACCTGGACAACCAGCTCGGTCTGATCATTCTGTACACGATTCTCGGCATCGGCACGAACCTGTTCATCGCGATCGGCTTCATCCGTTCGATTCCGATTTCGTTGGAAGAGGCGGCGCGCATCGACGGCGCTTCGACCTGGCGCATTTTCTGGACGATTATTTTCCCGTTGATGGGCCCGATTAACGCGACGATTGCGATTCTGACCGCGCTGTGGGCGTGGAACGACTTCCTTCTGCCGTTGATCACGCTGACCGATCAGAGCAACCAGACGATTCCGTTGGCACAGTACGTGTTCCAGAGCCAGTTCACGTCGAACTACCCGATGGCTTTCGCCTCCTACCTGATGGCCATGGCCCCGGTCCTCATCGTCTACATCTTCGCCCAAAAGTGGGTCGTCGGTGGTGTGATGAGAGGAGCCGTTAAGTGAACAGTCCTGTGGACTGTTCATAGGTTCCTCCTGAGCGAGCCGATAGGCGAGCGAAGGCAGGAACAACGCGGCCGTAGGCCGTCTGCTTGTGAAGTAAAACTTCTTCACAGCGCCGAGCGGGAATCCTCGTTTCCCCTTTTTCGAGGATTCCTGCTTTTCGTATGCATTGATGTGATTCCGAAGGGCGCATCCCGCTTGCAATATATCTTTCATTTCCTGCTTTGCAAAACGCGCCGCAGGCAAGAAAGAAAAAACGCTTTACGTACCATGGGATATAGCAAAGTTCATCCATTCCACTTAGGCAAAGGAGCTCAATCGCGATGACGAATTTCAATCGTTCCACTCTTCCTGACAACGTCCGTTCGAATGGCGCCACCCCGAATCCATGGTGGGCCAACGCGGTGGTCTACCAGATCTATCCCCGTTCCTTCCAGGATTCCAATGGCGACGGCATCGGCGATCTGAAGGGCATCACCAGCCGCCTCGACTATCTTGCCGACCTTGGCGTGGACGTGCTGTGGCTGTCCCCGGTCTTCAAGTCCCCGCAGGACGACAACGGCTACGACATCTCCGACTACCAGGACATCGATCCGCTGTTCGGCACGATGGCCGATATGGACGAGCTGCTTGCCGAAGCGCACAAGCGCGGCCTGAAGGTCATCATGGACCTGGTCGTGAACCACACGTCCGACGAGCACGCCTGGTTCCAGGCTTCCCGCGACAAGAACGATCCTCATGCGGATTGGTATTGGTGGCGTCCCGCCAAGCCGGGCCATGAGCCGGGCACTCCGGGCGCCGAGCCGAACCAGTGGGGCTCCTACTTCGGCGGCTCCGCATGGGAGTACGACCCGAAGCGCGGCGAATACTTCTTCCACCAGTACTCCAAGAAGCAGCCCGACCTCAACTGGGAGAATCCCGAGGTGCGCAAGGCCGTCTACAAGATGATGAATTGGTGGATGGATCGCGGCATCGACGGCTTCCGCATGGACGTGATCACCCAGATCTCCAAGACCGTCGACAAGAACGGCAGGCTGCCGGGCGAGGACGGTTCCGAAATCGCCGATCTGCCGGTCGGCGAGGAAGGCTATTCCAGCCCGTTCCCGTTCTGCTCCGACGGTCCGCGCATCGACGAGTTCCTCGCCGAAATGCGCCGTGAGGTATTCGAAGGCCGTGAAGGCTACATCAACGTGGGCGAGGCTCCGGGCATCACCCCGGCCCGTAACGAGCACGTCACCGATCCGGCCAACAAGGAACTTGACATGCTATTCCTGTTCGACCATGTCGGCATCGACCAGGAAGGCTCCAAGTGGAATACCGTGCCGTTCGAGGTCAAAAACCTGCGCGACCGTATGACCGAGCAGCAGGAGGCCGTGAGGAAGGCCGGTTGGGCCAGCCTGTTCTTCTGCAATCATGACCAGCCGCGCGTGGTCTCCCGTTGGGGCAACGACTCCGACCGCGATTCGCGCGAGCTGAGCGCCAAGGCGTTCGGCATGGTGCTGCACATGCACCGCGGCACCCCGTACATCTACGAAGGCGAGGAACTGGGCATGACCAACGCCCACTTCACCAAGCTGGAACAATACCGCGATTTGGAGGCCCTCAACGGCTATCGCCAGCGTGTGGAGGAAGCCAAGTGCCAGTCGTCCGAATCCATGATGGCCGCTCTCGCCTCATCGGCCGCGACAACGCGCGCACCCCCATGCAGTGGGACGCCTCCAAATACGCCGGCTTCACCGCGCCAGACGCGCCCGTCGAACCATGGATCAGCGTCAACCCGAATCATGTGGAAATCAACGCGGCCGAGGAATTCGACGATCCGGATTCCGTGTACACGTTCTACAAGAAGCTCATCGCCATGCGGCACAACAGCGCCACCATCTCCACTGGCGAATGGCATCTGCTCGCCGCCGACAGCGATCAGGTGTATGCTTTCACGCGCACCAATGGCGACGACACGATTCTTGTCGTGGTCAACCTCACCGACAGGTCCGCGGCGCTGCCTTCGGACGTGGCGGAGCTGCTTTCCGACGGCGTAAACGAATCGCAAGTACTGCTTAGCACCTATGATGCTATGCATAGTGTTAAATCGATCGCTCGTGGCGAGCTCGCTCGCTGGGAGGGAGTCGTGATTCAGCTCTGATCGATCTTTCCCTATAACTCTCTGCGGAACGTCCGGCAGGTTCATCACGAAACCTGTCGGACGTTTCTTTTTCCGTGCGATTCTGAGGCACGGCCGGGATTCGATTGCGATTCGGCAATCGCACGGCATTTTCGGCAGACGTGCGCTTACAATAACGTCCATGGAACAAAACGAGGTGCTCAAAGCATTGCGGCGTGATCATGCCGCTGAATTGAAACTGGCCGCCGAACGACTGAAGGGCACCGCACGCCACACGGAGATTATTCCGTCCCCGGTGCTGTCCGAGATGACCGGACATGAGATTCTGCTCAAGCCGGAGAATCTCCAGGTCACTGGGTCATTCAAGATTCGTGGCGCGTACAACAAGATCGCATCGCTGACCGACGAGCAGCTCGCTCACGGCATCGTCACCGCTTCCGCAGGCAACCATGCGCAGGGTGTGGCGTACGCGGCCCGTGAACGTGGCGCGAAGGCCACCATCTGCATGCCGCAGATCACTCCGCCGCTGAAGGTGGATGCCACCAAAGCGTACGGCGCGGACGTGGTGCTGTGCGGCGAGGTGTTTGACGAATCCGCAGCGCACGCGCAGGAACTGAGCGACAACGAAGGCATGATTTACGTGCCGCCGTTCGACGATTACGAAGTGCTGTGCGGACAGGGCACCATCGGTCTTGAGATTCTCGAAGACGTGCCTAACGTCACCGATGTGGTTGTGCCGCTTGGTGGCGGCGGTCTGGGCGCGGGCGTGGCGCTCGCCATCAAGACGTTCAAGCCGGAAGTGCGCGTGATCGGCGCCATTCCGGAAGGCAGCCCGGCATGGAAGAATTCGTTGGCCGCCGGTCATGTGGTGCCGGCCGACCAGGTGCGCACCTCCGCCGAAGGCGTTGCCGTGAAGCGTCCGGGCGACCTGACCTTCGCGCTGCTCAACGAGTTCCTCGACGATCTGGTCACCGTCACCGAGCGTGACATCAACGAGATGATTCTGCTCATGCTGGAGAAGCACAAGCTGGTGGTCGAGGCTGCTGGTGCCGTGTCCTTGGCTGCGCTTGAGCACCTGAATCTGCGCTCGCGCAAGTTCGCCGAAGCACAGGGTCCGCATGTGGTGGTGCCGATTCTTTCCGGTGGCAATGAGGATACTGTCTCCATCAGCGCGGTGATTCAGAAGGGCATGATTGCCCGTGGCCGCATCATGAACTTCGAGGTTGAGCTTCCGGATACCCCTGGCCAGCTTGTCAAGGTGGCCACGATTCTGGCCGAGCAGCGCGCTAACGTCATCGCACTCGATCACGACCAGTTCAAGGCTTCCAGCCATTACACTGATTCGGTTTCCTTGGGCGTCACCGTTGAGACCAACGGCCCTGAGCACATCGACCGCATCCTTGACGCGATGCGCGCGGCCGGTTTCCAGCCCAAGCGCATCTACTGATTTCCCACGGTGGATAAGCGCGGATTCTCGCATATCTTCCGCATCAAAGAAGGCTCCTCAAACCCAATCAGGTTGAGGAGCCTTGCTTGTTCATTCGGTGTTATTTGCCCTGTTCTTCAGCGATCGTCTCATCAACCAACTGCGGCAGCGCGGTCGCAATATCGTCGCGGATAAGCCGTGTGGCCAAGCGATCGTATTGCGTGCGTCCCATGTTCATGATGGTGATCGGCACGCCCGCCTGCGCGGCTACCGGCACAATGCTCGCCGCCGGCATCACTTCCAGCGTGGAGCCGATCACCCACAATTCGTCGGCCTGCGTGGCCAGACGGTATGACTTTTCAATCGCACCATCCGGCAGCGCTTCGCCAAAGTAGACGACGTCGGTTTTGATCAGCCCATTGCATGGCATATTGCCGCTGTATGGCAGCTTGCGATGGCAGTGCGGATCCGGCTCATTGTCGAGGTTCGCCATAATGTCCGCCGTGTTGTATTTCGCATGGCATTTCATGCAATGCGAAGTGCCGATGGTGCCGTGCAGGTTGACGATGACGTTGCTGCTGTTGCCCGCCTTCTCATGTAGCGCGTCAAAATTCTGCGTGGCCAGCAAGGTCAGCATGCCCGCTTGTTCCAGTTTGACGAGCGCTTTGTGTGCGGTGCCCGGCTGCGCGTTCCATACTGGCGATTCCTTTTGCCAGCGCCAGGAATACTCGCGGTCTTCCTTATTGGCTAGGAACGCGTCGATGTCGTACACGTTCATTTGCTCGGGATGTTTGGTCCAGACGCCGTCCGGGCCGCGGAAGTCAGGGATGCCTGCGGACGTGGAGATGCCTGCGCCCGTCAATACTGCGATTTTTTTGCTCATACCTCCATACATACCACCGCGCGGTTTCCTCCGTATGCGTCTTTTTCGGCTTTCCGACCGTATTTGGAAGCTGTTGCAGGCTCACGACACGCCCGTAGACAGGTTTTTCTGATGAATTTCAGGCCGTTTTGAGGCTTGTTTGAAGCATTTCTGCGATGATGTGGCGTGCGATAGGCGGTTTTCGACACGCCGATGAATGCGTTGCGCCGCAAGGGTTTTTACGGGGTTTGCGGAATGCCGATTTGCGCAAGTGGACGGGTTCGTGTAAGTTAATCCCTTGCTGCCGCTCAGCGAGTGGTCCGGATGGTTCCGGATTGCGAGGTGGGTGAGTGGTGGTGGTTTGAGAACTCAAGAGCGTATTTGTACTACTTCTTTATAGTCAATGATTGCCAGTTCGTTGCCGGCCACGCTGACGCGTGGTGCCGAGGGATCGGTCAAACGGCGGCGAGGTTTTTGTG
>ENA-OQCO01000424-OQCO01000424.1-human-gut-metagenome-genome-assembly--contig:-NODE-424-length-23169-cov-5.302231_pt1 | contig 23169 bp, 25 predicted proteins | sample MGYA00242500_ERZ504582 | MGnify/ENA primary metagenome ERZ504582 (study PRJEB26092, sample SAMD00036346) | human gut metagenome | host: Homo sapiens | study: EMG produced TPA metagenomics assembly of...
CGCAGCTGAGCGATACTAATAGGCCGAGGGCTTGATCAAAGTGAATTTACCGAACTTATGCAGGTTATCAAGGTTTTATGAAAACCAATCACCTTTCCGGTGGTTAAGCTGAGGGGTTCCACCTGTCTCATTCCGAACACAGAAGTTAAGCCCTCATACACCGACAGTACTGTGCTGGCGACGGCATGGGAGGATAGGCAGCTGCCGGATCCCAAAGAAACAGTCAAATGACTGTTTCTTTTTTTGTTCCTGTTTTTTAATTGAATCCTTAATACTTTCAAGCGAAGTTTTCATACGGTTGGGATGCATTTTAAATAAAAAAAGCGATACAGCTCATCTGCCGTACCGCTTTGTGTTTGAATGTTTAAAATAACAGGTAAATACTAACTTTCCGAATTGAAATCGTTTTTATCTGTATCGGGTGCGCAGTCCGAATCATCAAGGCTGCTCATAAGATCAAGCAGACCCGATCCGAATTTGTCCGCAAGCGTATACGGTTGACTTAACGTCTCCTCAGGTGTTGCGGAAACAAGCGAAATGCGCTCACGAACCTTGCGAAGTTCAGCGGAATTCTGCGAAATCTTAAGCAGGGTCGCCGTATTTTGAGCGTCTGTCAGCGCATCGTGAGATCTGCCGATATAGACTTCGCCTATATCCCGCAGTGCACGCACCAACGAGGCCGATCGTTTCTTCCGTATCCTGCAAGGCGAGCATATTGTGCCTGAAAATCAACCCAATGTGCATGCAGATCCTGCGGAATTATATGCATTAATTCTTTTCCGGCAAGTTCCCTGCTGAGTTGGGTGTAATCAGCCGTGCTCCATGCATAAACAGTGAACTCACCGTCGCTATCCATGCAAACAGGCTGCTGACCGCTTCGCTGATAAGCGGTGCATCGCGAATATCGCTGTCTTTTATTCCGGTAAGTATTGCGATATTATCGGGGAGTTTTCCATAGGAAGGATGAACATAACTCTTGAATTCACTGACGAATTCGAATTCGTCGTTCAGCATAACCGCGCCGATTTCGATTATCTCTGTTTGGTAAACATTCGGCGCACTTTGCAGCAGCTGCATTTCACCGTGCTGCATTTCAAAATCGATTACTATATGCTTCATGACTCACCTCAACTTCATTTTCAAGTCATTATAACATATATCTGGAACAGAAAACATATATAATCAATCGAAATGCACGAATTGTGCATTTTTATGTACGCAGTGCGTTCCATTCCTCGCGCGTTATGGCATGGGCCTTCAGCCTTTTTCCGTCTGTGTCCGTGTATTCGTCAACGAGCTTCATTCCGTTTTTGACAGCGACGCCGGAGGATGCCGCATTATCGGCCGTCGTGTAGGAATAGACAGTGTTGAACGGCGTGTTTTCGGAAATATAATCATGGCAGCAGCGTGCCGCTTCGGAAGCAAGGCCCATTCGATGATATTTTTGTTGATATGACAGCCGATTTCCGGGCGAATCCACCTGCCGATGCGCTGCATTGTTATTCCGCAATCGCCGATAAAAGTATCGTTTTCGTCATTTGTATTTAAACATTCGTTCACCGTAATCACCTCAGTGCCTGCATTCGGCATGTGCTTTCTCGGGGCTGAGCATTAAGAGAAAGGCGCAGCGGGGGATGCAGGCATTAAAAACTAAACTTGTACAGCCAACCGTGCGGAGGCATCAGAACTTTATCAAAACTTCACTGCCGTCGGCGGACTGAACCTCGACCGCGATCCAACCCGGATGCTTTTTACGCATTTCGAGTATAATCTTCATAAGCTCGGATACTTGAGCGCCGTTCAACTCGTGCATTTTATTTGAGCTTGCAGGCGCATCGGGTTTTTCGTTGTCTGAAAGTGCATCGGCATTTTTAACGGCCTGTTCAAGCTGTTCTTCTTCGTCAAACATATCGAATGACGTTGTATCGTCCAACTCGGCCATGCCGAGACCGTCCGCGTCAATATTTGTATCTGCAACGCATTCTTCATCGGAGGAATTGTGTTTCAGCTCACTTTTAATTGCGCGCTTAACAATTGCCTGTCCTAACTTTCCGAAAATAAGGCGCGACGGAAGCGCAAGGCGGATTTTGTGTCCCGTATTTCCGTCCTTAACATAGATTTTCATAGGTCATGCTCCGAACACCGATTATTCAACGGTTATTTCAACGATATCCCCGTCTGCGGATTCGACTTCAACAAGTTTTCCGATAACGCCGCTGTCGATAAGCGCGATAAGCTCTCCGAAATCGATGCTTTCAAGCGCAGCATTGCCCTTGACCTGAGGCATTCCCATGCCGATGCGCAGTCCGGCCTTAACGAGGGGAATCGGCAGATTGACCTTGACTTTGTCGCCTTCATGGCTGTTGACAATGATTTTGAGCATCATATCGTCAACGCTTTTGCGTTCTTCATCTGCAAGAATAAGCGTCTGAGGCTGCTTTTTTCCGCTCAGCAATTCGTCAACCGTAATTCCGAGAAGCTCTGCAAGTTTGGGCAGAGTCATAACATCCGGACAGGTAATGTCGTTTTCCCACTTGGAAACAGCCTGAGCCGAAACGGCGAGCTTTGCAGCAAGCTCCTCTTGTGTCATGCCGATCCTGCGCCTGTTTTCTGCGATTCTTGATCCGATTGTGTTCATTTGTTTTTCCTCCGAGTGTTGTTTTTGATGAAGGATGCTGCTGCCGGGCAGCGGTGTCCGCAATCCTTATCATGGTGAGATTATAGCACTGTGTTCAAGGAAGACGGAAGCGATGAACGGTTGAAATTCGGCATTTCTCTCAACCTATGGTTGCGAAAAGACTAAACTTGCGGTTGAGTCGCCGCAAGTAAGACAATGAATCATGCTAAGTGCCTTTTAATTCCATGCAAACAACCGAAACAATGGCTCAGGAGAAAACGGCAATTTCGTTCAAAGGAAAGAGCCGCAGCCGAATTTCGCCGATTATGCGGCTGCGGGGAATGATGAATGCCTGCACCTGCTGCGGTGCCAACTCGGAACGATCGTCGGGCAGCACGAGAAAGCAGTCGGTCGGAATCAATTCCGACAGGTCGATTTCGGAATCAAACGGCACGGCATAGTCCGATTCATCCAACAACTTGTTATCAATATAGATCAACCCGCCGCGAACGGTGAACCGTTCACCGGCAAAGGCAACGATTCTTCCGATTTCGCGGGTGTGGCTGAGTTTGTTCCCTGTTTTGTAAATCACCGAATCGCCGCGGGAAAATCCGAAGACATATTTGCCGACTCTGTCCGCAAGCACGCAATCTCCGGCGACGAAATCACAAAGCCCGCTTTCGGTAATGAAAAACGGGCTGAAGATAACATAAAAAACAAGTGCTGCCGCAAGGGCACAACCGCAGACGGCAGCACAGATATTCAACAAACGATATTTAACCGCAGTCGATTTGTTAAAACGCCGGGCAGGCATCAGTATATACTCCCGCCGCGGTCAAGGGGCCAAATTCGGCAGCGCGCCTTGCCGAGAACGTTTTCAATGGGGATTGCGTTTACATCTTCCGCACGGCTGTCATGTGAATTGTTGCGGTTGTCGCCCATCACAAAAACACAGCCCTCGGGCACGGTGTATACGCCGTTAATGCTGCCGACGGAACGAACGCGCATACTCGGACGGATTTTGCCGTACCACTCGCCGGCATATTCGGTTTCGTCAAGCATTTTGCCGTCGATGTAAACAAAGCCGTCGCGTATTTCGATTGTTTCGCCGCCGAAGGCAATGATGCGCTTAACGAAGCATTCGTTTCGGTTCGGAAAGCGAACAATGACAATATCCCCGCGCTGAGGTTCATTGAACCAGTAGCTGACCTTTTCAACAAGCACGCGTTCGCCGTCCATGAGCGTTGTCTGCATGGATTCGCCGTCAACAATGGTGGGCTCAACGATAAAGCTGCGCAGCGCAAGTGCGCCGATAATAACACTGAGCAGCGTCAGCAAAAAGCGAAAGTAGGAAATGTTGCGGTAGCTGCTGTCTTTTTTGTGCAGTTTATCAACTGCATCGGAAAAAAGCTGTTTTTTCTGCGCGTGCGCTTGTCGGCGCGTGTTTTAGTCGGTTTTTCCTGTTCCTGTTCAATGAGCTTTTCCATATATATTACCAATCCTGTTCAATTTGAAATTTATTTATTCAAGTTCCGATGATCGGGCTGCGGTGTTTGTCCTTACTTCAATCGGGGAGGCTGACTGCTGTCGCGGCGCCGTCCGCATCGGAAGAAGCCGATCGGGCGGTGATGCGCTTTGCACTGCGCATGAAATCCATGCGGTCAAGCATGATAACCCTTCCGCAATGCGTGCAGCGCAGTTTAATATCCGCTCCGCAGCGCGTAATTTCCCACTCATTCGCTCCGCAGGCATGGTTCTTTCGCATTTGAACTTTGTCACCGAGATTGAATTCCGTCAGCATTTGCATGTTCTCCGATCGTTTGGCCGTTGCACGGCGTCCGCAGACTGCCCGCAGGAATCGCCGCAAGCGCCTGCAAGCACTCTCCGCACGGGGTGTCGGTTCGGCTGTTCGTTTTATTATATCACATCTATGCAAAAAATGGAACACGAATCGCGGCAAAGATTTGACATTGGTGAAAAAGAATAACGGGGCGGGCGGCATCCGGACATGCTCTTCGGCTTTCGGCTGAGCTTTAAATGTTTTGCGCACCCTGTCGATCCGAAGACCGACGAGGGTGCGCTATCAATAAGGAGGAGTCCCATATAACATTATTTGCAGTTCGGGGTCAATAATTCATAAAACGGATTATATATTATTGCCGATGAATCTACTGCGTTGATGGATAACCGGGCTGCTTTTGAAACGGCGTTATTTCCCGGGAAATAGCAGCAATTATGGCGGGAAATTTCCTGCTTCAATCAGGCGCGGCTCGCGGGTGCAAGCTTCATAAGCTCAATCGCATGATCTTTACCGTCGAAAATCAAAAGCTGAAGACCGACTTCGGGTGTTATCATGCCCGCTTCAACAAGGCGGAAGACGGTATCATTGTTATTGATTACCGAAAATGCGTTTTCTTTAACGACTTTAACGGTGACGCGGAACTCGGCGGGCAGGTTCTTCATGCTTTTCACGGCATCGTCAATGGCTTTTATTCTTCCAAGGTCAATGCCCATATCGCCCGTAATCGATGAAGGCTCACGGAAACAGCGTTTCGAAAGCGCAAACTCACGTTCTACTTCAAGCTCCTGACTCACGGCCTTGCGGAATGCAGCATGTATGCTGCGCGCTGCCATACGGGAACGCTTGCTGCTTGCTTCCTGAAGGGCAGCTATCGCAGTGCCGCTTGTGACGCCTGCGTGGGTCATGCCGCGCGCAAATTCGTTTGCACCGGATTCTTCCTTGATGGAATTGCGCATTTCCGAAATGTATTGCAGCATATAAGAAGGGAGCGGAGCCGTGCTGAACCATGTTATGCCGTTCAGGTTATCGCCTGTGTGGACCTCTTTGGACCAGTCGCGCAGGTCGGCGGGGTCAAACCCGCTTGCGCCCGTTATCAAAAGCTTGTTGTGACTTGCAAGCAGGGCGTTTTTCATCACGATTTGATCGAGCTTATCGGAATAAATCTGTGCCGTGCAGAACATGTCAACAAAACCGTAACCGAGGCAGCTTCCCTTGCGTTCAAAAAGCGTTGTGACAACAAACGGATATTCGCCGTGTGCGAAATAGCCCTCTTTTTTTACTCGGCGGCTGTCCTCAAGCTTCATTCCGCCCGCAAGCTTGACCATATGAACACGGTGTTTCCCCGCTTTGGAATCGTATTCACGCAGCCAGCATTCGATTAAAAGTATGCTTTTTGAAAACGCGGGGGAAATAATTTCGTCCGTTGCGGTGTCAAGCATGAACCCGTCCTCCCGAAGTTCCGCCGCCTGCTTCGGGTAATGCTGCATGAACCAGTCGCGCGTGTGATGCGTGAATTTGAACACGGCGCGGCTGTCCTGAAGGTCACTGCACAGCGGGTCGAACATAACGGTGCGATTGTCAACGTGCTTTATGTACGCTCCGCCGATTCCGCCGTTCGCATCCGGATCAAAGCCGACTTGCTGCACGCTGTACCCGCCGACAAGCAGGTCGTGAGTCAACTTTGCATATTCATCGTCATAGGCGCATCTGAGGTGATTTTCGCGTATTATTCGGGTCATAAGCTCTGCAAGCTCGTCATATTCCCTGCTGTCCGCACTGATTATCGCCTCCGGCAGATAATCGATCAGATCCGCCCGAACGTTTTCAACGGTGCTTTGGATTATCGGCGTCACGGGACGCGGCTCGCCGACATCTTTTTGGGGAATATCGCCCCAATGGTCGCCGCGGTACATTCTTTCGCATCGGTCAAGCCGTGCGCGTTCCGCTGCGTATGCATCGTAATATTCTCTGAAAAGCGTATAAAGCTTTTCCGTTTCTTCCGCTTCGGCGGGCTTCGCCGCTGCCGGCGGAGGAAGTATGATATTGTTCATTTTAAGTATCCTTTCCTGTTTTTCTGTATCGAGAGATGAATTTACAGCCAGCCCGAAGCTCGTTCCGGCACGGAAAGAGGGTCATATGCGCGTGCCTTTTTAACGATCGGCTGCTGACTTCGGCGCGGGCGGCTCATAAGGCCGTAGCGCAAAGCTTCCGGCGCGTGGTCGTTGCCGTCGGCCGCATCTTCGCAATTACATTTGTCGTATTGCAAAAGGGGAAGCTGACGAATTAAGTTTTCGCAGGTGCCGAAGCATTGCCACATGGGTTGTTTGCCGTTTTTTTCCGTTTCGAACCGTGGCGCAAGGTATTCGCGGAGGCAGTTCCAGCCCGCGATCCTTGAATTGTCCGCAGGCGTGAGCGGCATTCCGGCGGCTGCAAAAAGCTCTGCAAGCGTTTCGCCTTCAAACCCGCCGTTTGCGGAAAGCACCGCGCCGCGCTTTTGCCACATATCGGGTGATGCAACGGTGTAGGCAATGTTTTCTCCGCGGCTCAGTTCAACGGCGCGCCGTGCGACATCGCCCGCAAGTGTTTGCCGAACATACAGTTCACGATAGGTGAAAACCCTGCCTTCGCCGTCCGCCGCGTGCCAAAGCACGCAGCAGGGGTCGTTATACCCCCAGTCCATCGAACGGAATCGGCGCCACCAATGCGGAATTTCAAACGGGGCAACAACGTGCTTTTCACGCGAAAACTCGCGGAAGTATTGCCCTGCGTGAACATCCCAGTCGCCGTCAAGGTGCGCCCTTCGCAAATCTTCCGGTAGGGCAAGAAGCTGCTTCACATAATTCGGATCGGCATTCATAAGAATCTTGTTGTCATAGATTTTTGCGGGAATGAAATTGTAATCCTCTGCATTTTCACCCTGCTGATACTGTCTGTCGATAAACAAACGCTTCACCCATGCATGGCCGACGTTGCCGGGGTTGCAGGTGTAATACATGCGCGGCGAAATATCCGTTCGTGTCGTGCGGTTGCAGGTTGTCAAAAAACGCATTTGTTCTTCCGTAAAGTGCGTTGCTTCTTCCATGCCGATGATTGCATATTCCTGCCCCTGATATTGGTAAACATCCTGCGCCGTGTCGCAATAACCGAGTTTGATTCGCGACCCGTTGGGGAACCTGAACACGCGCTCGGTTGAATTATAGGCGCAATGCCGTAAAGCTCCCTTTGCAGAGGAATGATGTGGTTCTCGCGCAGCTCCGGCAGCGTTCGACGCAAAAGCAGAAGGTTCAGTTCGGGATATCGCAGCGCAAGAAGCACAAATTTGCGGCGCATGGCCCAGCTTTTGCCGCCGCCGCGCGCTCCGCCGTAGGCCGTGTGCCTTGCGCGGGAAAGAAAAAATTCACGCTGCCGAGAATTCGGCGTGCCGTGAAGGATAAGTTTCATGCATTCGGTGCATCCTTTCGGTTATGAATTTTTGCAGAGAACCGGCAAAGCCGCGCCGCCGTTCCGCCGCATTTTCGGGGTATGCGATCCTCACCTTCGGGGCAGGGAGGTTTTGCGGGTGAAATTCGGCACGCCCGACGCCGCAGAGCCGCACGAGTGAACGGAGTTCCGATTCATTCGAACGGCTTGCTCGGCAGAAACTCTGTCTGCTTGGAACTGCTCTGCTTCAGATTCCACGGGCTTTGCGTTGGCTTTTTCATATTTTGGGAACCCTGAACGGTTTAAAATCAAAGTTCCCCGGGCAAAGGCAAAATCAGCGCATCCGCACGGCGGAAGGCCGCATTTACTGCCCTAATAATATTATAACACTCTGCTCTTGCAATCGGCAATTGCAAAAAGACCGAATGCTATACATAAAGCCGTACAGCAGACCTCTTGATTTTTTGATTGAAAAATGATATGAAAATCGCAATTCGCTTTTTTTAATGCTTTATTTCCGAATGAAAACAGTGTATAATATTATTGTCGCGGGAGCAGGCGAAAGGAATTATAATGGCAAAAACCAATGCCGAAACAAAAATTGCGAACGCCGGCGGCACTGCCGTTGAAACGGGCAAAACTGCCGCACGCGCTGCGGCAGGCAAATACTCCGCACCGCGCCTGAGCAGGCTTGCGCTGAAAGCGCTTGTTGATATGGTCACAAGCGAGGAGCTGAAGCCCTCCGACAGGCTCAGCGCAATCAAAACCATTCTTGATTATGCAGGCAAACAAGCTCCGCCTGAAGATACCGATGCGGAGCTGCGCGTTGTGTTTGACGGGCTTGAAGAAGGGTTCTCGGATTGAGCATAAGCCGAAAAACGCCTCAAAATCAAAGCCGAGCAGCTTTTGATTGAAAGTGCAAAACCGCTTTAACGGCAAACAGCCCGAAGGATGAAATGTCCTTCGGGCTGTCGGTTATCAGATTATAAAATTTATACGGCAGAAGTCTGAAAACAGCTTATCGCCTTCCTGCACCGCCGCCGCGCGAACCGCCACCGCCGCCGAAGCCGCCACCGGAGAAGGAGCCGCCAGATCCACCGGATGACGATGGAGCCGCAGCGGAAATCGTGGAACTGACCGAAGCGAAACCGGAGCTTATCTGCGAGCCGATATCGCCGATGCCGCCCATGAATTGCGTACCGCCATACATACCACCCGGCATCATGCCATTCGTATTGATCGGACCGTTCCACGCCTGGGAACGATAGGTCCAATAGCCCAAGGAGTCATAACCGTAGGTGTCAAGCCATTGCGGGTCGTTGACTTCGGGGTAGGCGCGGGCGAATTCCCTCGCTACCTTCTCGGAGATGCCGAACGCCGCCGCGTAGACCATGTACCAGTTCCATAGCGTCAAATCAAGGGCTCCGCGATTGGAGAAATTGGAGAAATCTTCCATATAGCGTTTGAGTCCCAAGCATTCGCCGGCATACTGCTGGCCGCGTTCGGTGATGCCTTCCGATCGGCCCGCGGCCATGCAGAAGACGCCGATACAGATGAACGGCACGCCCAAGCACAGCGCCATCGCGATATTGCTCGCACCGTTGGCGAATATACCAATAGCGCCGATGACCATCAGACATAGGCTCGGCACCAACCACCGTCCGTTCACGCTCTTCACCGCGCCAAGCGCTCCGAATTCGAGGTCACAGGCGCTCTTGAACCGATTCAGGGACTGGTAGCCCTCCTCCCAGTCGGAGCAGGCCGTGTCCATCTGGTTGAAGTCGAACACCGGCGAGCCGACGCGCATGGAGATGCCGATCAGCAGTTCCAGACAGGCTTCCTCGGTCTGGGCCAGTCCGAGGGTGTTGCGATGGGAAAGCGCGGCCGGCATGATCACCAGAGTGCTGGTGGAAGCCGTGGCCTTGGCTCGATTGGGATCGGAAGCAATCATGCGGGCGAGGTCGGAGGCGTTGGCTTGGCTCAGGTCGATGCCTTGGTACAGGCTGGATGGCCCCGGGTAGACGGCAAGCGCCTTCTTGACCACCAACGCCAGTATCGTCGCCGTCATGGCACGCGATGATCGGTCACCTACGGATTCGTCCACCACGTCGATCAGATACGCGCTGGCCGCAGGGCTGACCTGCGGCGGATCGCGCCAATATTCGATGCCGCCTTGGTAACGGGCCTCGCGGTTCGCCGACAGCACGCCACGAATCGCCAGCACGCAGCATAGCACTCCGATTATCAGACAAATCAACCAGCCTGCGACGGTGAGCTGCGCCTTCAACCGTTGTCGGTCACGCCACTGCCGTTCCTTGGCGGCCTCCGTGGATTTCAGTTCGTCGAGATAATCGCCGGACTGCGTACGTTCGACGCCGGCAGCGCCTGTGTTGTCGAAGGCCGCGACGAGGTCGACATATTGGTTGGTGCGCAGGTCGCTGATGGTGAAATGCAATGTGCCGTCCGCATCGCGCGATGTCTGGGAGGTGGCTTCGGTATGCAACCACGCCCACGAATTGTTGGAGGCGATGCCTTTGGGGAAACGCACGGTGCCGGTGACCTTGCCGGCCGGCACCTGGTTGTTTTCAGGGAACATCTCCCACATGAGATTCGTCACGTCGCTATGCTGCGTGGCCATGTTGCGGAACGTCATGCTCACGTCGAATTTGAGGCTGCTCTGGTTGACGGTGGCGGGAATGTTCCAGCCGATCTCGATGTTCTTCTGCTCGCCGGAACCATTCGGGTCGATGCCGTCGGTAGTGGGATCGAACGGCTGCGGCGAGTCGGAACCGGCCGTGGTGTCGGCGATGTACCAGTGGCCGGCATAGGTCGAGTCCCATGTGCCGTCGGATATGCCGGATGGCAATTGTGGATCGGTCTGCGTATATTCCTCGCCTGTGGATGCGTTGGTCACGGAGATGTCGGTGATGTTCGTCAGATCTTGGTTGCGCAGTTTGAACGTCAGATACAGCTGTTTCCACGGCTTGGTGTCACCGTTGCCGTCCTCGCGACGCTTCAGCTGGTAGTCCAGATGCTCTGTGAATCTAATGTCGCCGTTGCTCTGGAGCCGTGCATCGAAGTCGACGGAGCGGTAGCTCAGGTCCGCCTCGTCGCCGGATATGACGAATACCGCAAGGATGATGGCAACCACCGCCACCAGCGCACTGAACGCGGCGATTAGCCCGCGTCCGTACCGTTTACCGTTCATTGTTCACCCCTTCCTGCTCTCTACGACTGGCCAATGCGGCCATGGTGCGTTTGCCAGTACGTCTGTTTCATCGGCCTCCGAACGAACCGCCGCCGGAGCCGCCGGACGATCCTCCGAAACCGCCGCCGGAGAAGGAACCACCGGAACCGCCGAAGCTTCCGGAACCTCCGGATGAGGAGGATGGGGCCGCCGCGGAGATCGTGCTGCGCACATCGGCGAAACTGGAACTCAGCTGCGCACCGAGATCGCCGAAATTCGCGCTGAATGCGGCCGGATCAATCGTGGAGGCGCCAAGCGACGTGCCGACGGATGCGCCAAGCAGGCTGCTGGAACGCAAGGGCATGTACATGTACGAGGTGCCGGCATGCTCATCCAACCACTGCGGATCGGCCACTTCGGGATATGCTCTGGCTAGCTGGACCATCGCCTTCTTGGAAATGCCGAACGCGGTGGCATACACCATGTACCGGCCCCACAACGTCATGTCGAGCACGCCTCGGTCGGTGAAATCGCTGAAATCCGTAAGATAGCGTTTCAATCCGGCGACTTGCCCACCATAGCGTTGCCCCTCATCGGTCAGCACATAGCGTTTCCCGTATGCTGCGGCGAAAGCGCAAAGCGCGACCACCGGAACGCAGACGACCAGCGCCACGGCAAGCTCACCGTCCTGCACGTATTTCAACGCCAGGAAGAAGGCGAACGCAATACCCAGCCCACTGAACAGATAGCTGAGCAATCCCATAGGCTTGACGGCATGTAAGTCATCGAATTCCATGGAGCACGCGTTGTCGAAGGTTTCCAACAGCTTGTAACCGCTCGAATAGTGTTTGAAGGCCTTGCTCATCTGTTTCAAATCAAACACCTGCGCATCATGCAGACACGATGACGCTTTAAGCAGGATGTCAAGCACCGCTCTTTCGGAGGAACTGAGCAGCAACGAACCGATGTCGTCACACACCACCGGCATGATAGCGATGGTGCTGGTCTTCTTCAGTTTGCGCGCGGACGCCGCATTGGAACCGAGCATGCCAGCCACCGAAGCCGCGCTCGTCGTGGTCAAATCAATGCCGTTATACAGGTCCACCGGCCCCGGATAGATGGCGATCGCGCCTTTCGAGGCAAGCGACATCACCGTGGCGGACATCTGTCTGTTGGCCAGTTTGTCGGCGTTCTTGGTCTTGCCGGAACCGAATATCGAGGAGGATGCGCTCATGATATCCTCCATCTTCGCGGCGGCTGCTGGACTTAGGTCAGGCAGGTCCCGCCAGTATTCGATATCGCCCTTGTATTGCGATTTGCGGAAGCTGACGATGGCGAAATACAGCGCCGCCACAGCAAGCGCGATGCCGACCAACGCCGCGAATATCCAGCCGGCCACCCGTTTGACGGCCTTCGTATGCTGACTGGACCTCCATTCCCGTTCCTGTTTGGTTTCATCGTCGATAAGCCGTTGCTTGTATGCGCCGGACTTGGTGCGTGCCACGCCTTGCGCTTGCGAGGCATCGAACATGGCCACGACATCCAAATAGTCGCCGGCGCGCACATCATTGGCGGAGAACATCAGGGAACCATTATCGCCGCGGTTCGTGGTGGAGGTATTTTTGGTGTGCAGCCATGCCCACGAATTCTTGCCGTTAATGCCGTCGGGGAATGTGACTTTGCCCGTCACCGTACCGATGGGAATCTGGTTTTCCTCGCCGAACGGCTCCCATTGGAAGGAGACGACGTCGTCATAGGCGGTGCTCACGCCATGCAGCGTCATGGATACATCGAATTTGAGACTGTCCTCGGATACGGTTTGTGGAATATTCCAACCGATTTCAAGTGTTTTGTCGGCCTGACCGTCATCACTTAACCCATCGGTCTGCGGATTGAACGGCTGAGGATCGTTCTCATCCTCAGTGACGTCCACGATGTACCACCGTCCCGCATGCTCGTCGTTCCAGTTGTCGGCATTGTCGGGGAAGACGAAGTCGCCCTGGCGGTATGTCTCGCCGTTGGATACGTCCTTGACCCCAATATCGCTGATATCCGTGAGATTCTTGGATTTCAGCGTATACCGCTGATACATCTGCTTCCAGTCACGGCCACGGTCCTTCAGCCTCATGTCGATATGCTGCGTGACTTTGAGATCGCCGTTCCTCTGCACCGCCACGTCGTAGTCAAGCGTGCGGTAGCTTAAATCGGGTTCCTCATCGGAGGTCTGCGCATTGATGAGCACGATGCCCAACATCGTCAACGTGACCACAATCGTGGACAGCAGACTGACCAACGTACGTCTGATATTCATCGGCGGTATCTCTGTTTTCTCTCAAGGGTCCTCAAGCACCAACGCATGGTCTCGGCGTCAACGGACCGTAATACAGGAAAGGGAGTGCCGGCAAGACATCACACCTCGTCAGCGCTCCCCTTTCTTGTATGGAAACGTTCAGAACTTGACTTGCGGAGCCTGACGGTCCGCTTCGTCGACCTGGAAGTACGCCGCCTGCTCGAAGTGGAACAGTCCGGCGATGATGTTGGTCGGCACGACCTCGATCTTGGTGTTGTACTTCTGCACCACATCGTTATAGAACTGGCGGGCGTAGGCGATTTTCTCCTCGAGCGCCTTGAGCTGGGCCTGCAGGTCCAGGAAGTTCTGGTTGGCCTGCAGCTGCGGATACGCTTCGGCCACGGCCTGGAGGTTCATGATCGCGCGGCTCAGCTGGTTTTCGGCTTGGATGCGCTGTGCCACATCACCGGACTGCGCCGCCTGGAGTGCGCTGGCGCGGGCCTGGGTCACCTGTGTGAACACCTGCGATTCATGGGCAGCGTACCCCTTGACGGTCTCCACGAGATTCGGGATGAGGTCGGCGCGCTGCTTGAGCTGCACGTCGATCTGCGCCCAGCCGTTTTTGACGCGGTTGCGCAATGTGACCAGACCGTTGTAGGCGGACACTCCCCACAGCACTATCAGGACGATGACAATGAGTGCAATAATGCCGAATATCATGTGAAAATCCTTGCTTCTTTGCTTGTTTATTTGTCTAATTTTCGCATGAGGGCTACACAATTCGGAGTAATGTCTATTATTCCGCGCATCCGTAAAACGATTGATGCCAATGTTTGCAAAGCATGTCGAAATACACGAAAACCCACCCCTTACGGAGTGGGTTTTCATTAGATTACCTGTCGGCTCGCACTAAGCCCAACAACAGCTCTGCTGCGAAGGATCCGTGAGAAGACGTCAATCTTCGAATGCTGAGCCGTCAAGCGAGAAGCCCAGTGGGCTTCTCGTAGGTGAAGTGAGCAGCTTCGCTGCGAAGGATCCGTGAGAAGACGTCAGTCTTCGAACGGATCGAAGTCGCGGCGCACGCGGCGACGCGGACGCTCGGAGCGCTCTTCGCGATCGGCACGGTACTCGTCGTAGTTCTCGTCGGCGGCGTAACGCGGGTTGCGGTCGTCACGACGGCTACCACGGCGACGGTCGGAACGGCGGTCATCGCGATCGTAGTCGCGGTCATCGCGGTCGGAACGACGGCGACGCGGACGATCATCATAATCGCGATCATCGCGATCGTCGGAACGACGGCGGTCGTCACGACGGCCACGGCCGCCACGGCGGTCATCGCGATCGCCACGGTCACGACGCGGAGCGGAGGATTCCTGATCCTCGAAGCCCGGGATGGCAAGGGAGATCTTGCCGCGATCGTCAACACCCTGCACGACCACCTCAACGGTGTCGCCTTCCTTGAGCACGTCTTCGACGGCGTCGATGCGCTCGCCGTTGGCGAGGTTGCGGATCTGGGAGATGTGCAGCAGACCGTCGGTGCCCGGGGTCAGGTTCACGAAGGCGCCGAAGGAGGTGGTCTTCACGACCTTGCCGTTGTAGGTCTCGCCGGCTTCCGGCACGTGCGGGTTGGCGATCTGGTCGATGATCTCCTTGGCCTTCTCGGCGGCCTCGCCGCCTTCGGAGGAGATGTACACGGTGCCGTCATCCTCGATGGCGATTTCGGCGCCGGTGTCTTCCTGGATCTGGTTGATCATCTTGCCCTTCGGTCCGATGACCTCGCCGATCTTGTCCACCGGAACGGTGGTGGTGATGATGCGCGGCGCGTACGGGCTCATCTCGGCCGGGCCGTCGATGCACTCGTTGATGACTTCGAGGATGGTGGTGCGGGCTTCCTTGGCCTGCTGCAGGGCGGACGCCAGGATGTCGGCCGGAATGCCGTCGAGCTTGGTGTCGAGCTGCAGGGCGGTGATGAATTCGGAGGTGCCGGCCACCTTGAAGTCCATGTCGCCGAAGGCGTCTTCGGCGCCGAGGATGTCGGTGAGCGTCTTGTAGATGTGCTGGCCGTCGACGTCGCCGGACACGAGGCCCATGGCGATGCCTGCGACCGGAGCCTTCAGCGGAACGCCAGCGGCGAGCAGGGACAGCGTGGAGGCGCAGACGGAACCCATGGAGGTGGAACCGTTGGAGCCGATTGCCTCGGAGACCTGACGGATGGCGTACGGGAACTCCTCACGGCTCGGCAGCACCGGCACGAGGGCCTTCTCGGCGAGGGCGCCATGGCCGATCTCGCGGCGCTTCGGGGAGCCGACGCGGCCGGTCTCACCGGTGGAGTACGGCGGCATTTCGTAGTTGTGCATGTAGCGCTTGGACTGCGGGCCGGACAGCGCGTCGATCTGCTGCTCCATCTTGAGCATGTTCAGGGTGGTGACGCCCAGGATCTGGGTTTCGCCACGCTGGAACAGCGCGGAACCATGCACGCGCGGCACGATGTCCACTTCGGCGGACAGGGTGCGGATGTCACGCAGGCCACGGCCGTCGATGCGGTAGTCCTGGGTCAGGATGCGGCGGCGCACGATCTGGCGCTGCAGCTCCTTGAACGCGTTGCCGATTTCCTTGTCCTTCTCGGCGTCTTCCATGTCGGTGACTCGCCGCGAGGGTGGCCTTGACGCCTTCCTTGATCTCGTGGATGCGGTCCTGGCGCGGCAGCTTTTCGGCGATGGACAGGGCTTCGTCGAGGTCGGCGTGGGCGATCTCGTCGATGCGGTTGTACAGATCCTCGGTGTACTCCGGGAAGAGCTGGAATTCCTTGGTTTCCTTCGCGGCGATCTTCTTGAGCTCGGCCTGGGCCTCGCAGATCACCTTGATGAACGGCTTGGCGGCTTCAAGACCGCCGGCGACGACTTCCTCGTCCGGCTTGGTCTGGCCTTCGTCGTAGATGAGGTGCCATGCGTTCTTGCCGGCACCGGCTTCGATCATGGCGATGGCGACGTCGCCGTTCTCGACAACGCGGCCGGCGACCACGATTTCGAACACGGCACGTTCGCGCTCGCTCCAGCGCGGGAAGGCGACCCACTGGCCGTCGATCAGGGCCAGACGCACGCCGGAGACCGGGCCTCGAACGGCAGGCCGGAGATCATGGTGGAGGCGGAGGCGGCGTTCAGTGCGACGACGTCGTATGCGTCATCCGGGTTGACGGCGAGCACGGTTTCGACGACCTGCACTTCGTTGCGCAGGGTGTGCGGGAACAGCGGACGCAGCGGACGGTCGATGATGCGGCAGGCCAGGATGGCTTCGGAGCTCGGACGGCCTTCGCGGCGGAAGAACGAGCCCGGGATCTTGCCGGCTGCGTACATCTTCTCTTCCACGTCCACGGTCAGCGGGAAGAAGTCGTAGTTCTCCTTCGGGCTGGAACCGGCGGTGGTCGTGGACAGAATCATCGAATCATCGTCAAGATAGGCGGCGACGGCACCATCCGCCTGCTGGGCGAGACGACCGGTCTCGAAGCGCAGCGTGCGCTTGCCGAATGAACCATTATCGATTACGGCTTCAACAGCCTTGATTTCGGGACCCTCCATAGGGTTCCTCCTTTGTTTTCTTTTCTTGTGTACCTACTATCGGCAGTCCTCTTCAGCGGACTCCAACCGATTCCTACATGCGTGACGCGGCGTTACCTCCGCCGCTTCCTCATCTCTAGATTCTAGACCTCGTGCGCCCCAAACCTCGGGCCTTCAAACTGTCTGTTCCTTGAACTCGGCTGTCATGCAAAAAACGCCCGGGCGCCATATGACGCTCGGGCGGAAGAATGTTATCGGCGCAGACCCAGACGCTCGATCAGGGAGCGGTAACGGTTGATGTCAACGCGCTTGAGGTAATCAAGCATACGACGACGGTCGCCGACCATCAGCAGCAGACCACGACGGGAGTGGTGATCGTGCTTGTGCTCCTTGAGGTGCTCGGTCAGATCAGCGATGCGCTTGGTGAGCAGAGCAACCTGGACCTCCGGGGAGCCGGTGTCACCCTCGTGGGTTGCGTAGGTCTTGATGATTTCCTGCTTTTCCTCAGCCGTAAGTGCCACGGCATCCTCCTTATATTGCTGCGCGGTGCTGCCGGCCCAATACCGGCGCGCTCTCTATCCGCGGGCGAAACACGCCAAGGGAATATCTTACACGACGTCCGGACCAAAATCGCCGGCCGATATTTCCGGTCCCCCCGCCGACGGCCGTTCTTCACGTCACGCCATGGACGCGAGCAGACCGCCGAACAACACCACGGCAAGCGCGACGAGCTCGATTGCGAAGAACAATAGGAACGAGGCCCAGCTGCGTGTGAGGACGTTGAGCTTCGATTCCTTCTTGATGCACACCAGCAGGCCCACCCAGAGCACCGCGTAGACCGCGACACCGAAACCGGCGGCGATGATGCCGAGATTCGCGGCGTTCGCCAGTCCGGCCGCCTCACCGTACATCACGTAGGTGGCGTTCCAGAAGTTGAAGCTCAGCAGGCACATGCCGGCGACGAATTGCTCCGCGGCAAGGCCGATCACGAAAATGGTCCCCCACAGCCATTTCTTCGCGTCCGCGACCATCAGTCCGAGTCCGGTGAGCGCCACGATGGTCACCGTCCATGAAATCAGCGCCACGCCTTTGGGATCGAGGAAATTCAGGTTCGCCACCATCCATGAGGCGTCCCGCACCGCGATGTCACGTCCCCACCAGTACGGCGCGATCATGGCCAGCAGCACCAATGCCATGAACAGAATCCAGCGGACCGGATGCGATTTGCGGCGTTCGATGTCGGCCAAGGACAGGTCCGACGGTTCGATGGACGCCGTCGGGTGCTTGGAGACGTCGACGGTCTCGACCACGCCATCCACGACTTCCGTTGCCTTGTTGCGTTCCTTCTGACCCATGTTCCGCTCCGTATATATTGCGATATCTTGCGATTGCGCCGCCGCACGCCGCGGCCCGTTCCAGCATACCCGGGCAATCGTATGCCCGGGCATACGGATATACGAAAGGCGTGCCTTGAGGCACGCCTTCTTCTTCTCTGATGCTGTTGTGGAGCGGATGACGGGAATCGAACCCGCGTAATCAGTTTGGAAGACTGAGGCTCTACCATTGAGCTACATCCGCGTGTTGCCGCTACGTCCGAATCCGACACGAAACGACTCGAGCTATTATACACATCCCACCAACTTTTGCAAGCGGGAATGGCATTTCAGATTTCGAGCATGACCACGGCGGAGGCGATCGGCCCGTCATGGCTTATGGATATGGAGATATCGTACGACTGGCGCACCGGATCCAACGGCAGGCCCAACGACTGCTGCACCTTGCGTTGCACTTCGGAGGACAGTATGACGCGCGGCACGCCGTGGGAATCGTCGAGAATTTCGATGCGCACCCATGGGAAGTTGTCGAGCGTGTACGGATATGCGACTTCGGCGCCGTCTTTCGCATGCCGCGAAATGGCCGCGCACCACGCTTTCAGGAACGCCTCCTTGCCTGCCCAGCGGGCGGCGAGGTGCACCGCCTCGTCATCATGCTTGAGCTGCGACCGTTGCGCCGTCTGCCATATCTCGCGCATGGAGAACAGATTGCGCATACGCGTCCCCGGCTCATTCAGCTGCTTGGCGAACGCAGGCACGTCAACGACGTCATGCCCTAGACCCAGCATTCCTCCGCCTTCCTAGGAATTATTAATCGGGGTTACCCCGGGAATGCCCCGACCATGTCATATGGAAAAGGGCGATACATCTGTGCAGAAGTATCACCCTTTTCTTATCAGGCCGTCATCATTTGCCCATATTTAGGACAGATTTCGACGTAGCCGTCTCACGCTTCGAAATAGCCGGTGGACGCAAGGCGCGCGTTCGGATCGAGCAGCATGGCCTTCTCCACCTCGTGCGCGTCGTAGCCGCGGCCGTCCTCGTGGAAGCGGCGGTTGTCGATCGGCTCGTAGAGCGCGGCGCGTCCCATCATGCCCTCTTCAAGGCGACGCTGGCCGGCGGCGAGACGCGCGTTGGCACGGTCGCGCCATTCGCTCAGCGCGTCCTCGCCGACGGTGTTCGCCACGGAAGCCTCGAAGGCGCCCCGGGTTGACGATCGCGGCGAAACCGGACACGTGGCCGAAGCCGAGCGACGTGGCCAGGCCGGCCTTGACGGAACCGACCTTCAGCGGCTCGCGCAGCCAGACCATGTGGTCGTCGCGCTTGAGCTTCGGGTCGACGCAGTCGAGGGCCGCGTTCGCCGGAACGACGCCGGACTTGAACAGCTGGGTCAGGCCGTTGACCTGGAAGATGCAGGCACCGCCCTTGGCATGGCCGGTGAGCGACTTCTGGGAGATCACGAACAGCGGATTGCCGTCGGTGCGGCCGATGGCGTGGGCCAGCGTGTTGTGCAGTTCGGACTCGTTCGGGTCGTTGGCGTTGGTGGACGTGTCGTGCTTGGAGACCACGGCGATGTCGTCTGGCGTGACGCCGAGCTTGGCGAGGTCGTGCACGAGCTTGGAGTCCTTGCCTCCCATGCCCGCTGCGAGCGCGCCCAGTCCCGGAGCCGGGATGGAGGTGTGCGCGCCGTCGGCGTAGGAGTGGACGAATCCGACCACGCCGGCGACCGGCAGGCCGAGCTTCAGCGCGATGTCACCGCGCGTCAGCAGGATGGTGCCGCCGCCCTGCGATTCGACGAAGCCGCCGCGACGACGGTCGTTGGCACGGGAGAAGAAGCGCGCGTCGATGCCCTTGGCGTACATCTCCTCGGAGTTGGCGGTGGCGTTCATGTTGCCGAAGCCGATCACGGATTCCACGCCGATGTCGTCGATCGCGCCGGTGACCACGAAGTCGGCCTTGCCGAGGGCGATCTTGTCGGCGCCTTCCTCAAGGGAGACGGCGGCGGTGGCGCAGGCGGAGACCGGCTGGATCATGTTGCCGTAGCCGCCGATGTAGGACTGCATCACGTGGGCCGCGACGACGTTCGGCAGGGCTTCCTGCAGGATGTCGGTCGGAATCTCGTGGTTGAGGAACCGGTCGAGGTACAGCTTCCTCATGGAGGCCATGCCGCCGAAGCCGGTGCCCTGCGTGGAGGCCACCATGGACGGGTGCACGGCTTCGAGGATCTCGGCCGGGGTGAAGCCCGCGGACAGGTAGGCGTCGACCGTGGTGACGATGTTCCACAGGGCGATCTTGTCCACGTCGCCGACCATGGAGGCCGGAATGCCCCACTTGACCGGGTCGAAGCCCTTCGGGAACTGGCCGCCGACGGTGCGGGTCATGGCCGCGCGGCGAGGCACGCGGATCATGGAGCCGGCGTGGCGGGTGACGTTCCACTCGCCGGATTCGGCATCGGCCGCGTAGCTGGTGTGGGCTTCGTCGAGCTTGACGTATTCCTCGGCGATCTCACGGGTCGGAACGGAGAAGGTCACATCGTGGTCGAGGAACACCTCGGCCTCCTCCTCGTCGGCACCGTCCTTGTAATCGTTGCCCATGCCCTCTTCGAACGGACGCACGCCGGAGCGGGCCACGACCTCGTCGTGGTAGCGTTCGGCGATGTCCTCTTCGGGCACCAGGTTGCCGTCGGTGTCGTACCAGCCCGGCTTCGGACTGTCGTTCCAGGTCAGCAGGCCCATGTTCCAAGCCAGTTCGAGCACCGCGCCGGCGGACAGGTCGACCTTGCCGTCGGAGTGGATACCGAGTTCGGCTTCGAAACGGGTGCGGCCGGAGCCCCACGGGCCCAGCTCGCCGATGGAGACGATGACGATCTCGTCTTCCGGACGGGCGGTGACGTGCTGCCAATCCTTCAGATCGACCTTCGCCTGACGCGGGGCGCGCGGGCTCGGCAGCGCCTTGATCAGCGTTGCCGCAGCGGCACAATCGCCCTGCTTGTCCTCATCGCCGGCTTCGGCGGCAGCGGCCTTGGCCGCGTCCTCCATGGCTTCGGCGCGCAGTGCCTTGATGTCGATCGGCTCGCTGCCGAGGCCGCCGGTCAGGTCCACGTCGAGCGGGGCCTTGACGGCCTGCTCGCGGGATTCCTTGGTGGACAGCTCGAGCAGCTTGACCGCGATTTCGGCGGTGGAGTAGGTCTTCAGGCCGTGACGTTCCACGACTTCGACCAGCGGATCGTTGCCGCCCATCAGGCCGGTGCCACGCACCCAGCCGATCTTCGGGTGGGCGAAGGTGACGCGGCTGGACCACACCTTTTCGGCGCGGGCGCGGTTGACGATCGCGTCGAAGGCGCTCTTGACCTCGCCGTACGCGCCGTCGCCGCCGAAGACGCCACGGTTCGGGGAGCCCGGCAGGATCACATGCAGCTTGTGCTGCACGTCGGTGTCGGCGCCGATCTTCGCGAAGCCGGTGATCGCGCGTTCCACACCCCACAGCATGAGGCGCGCCTGCGATTCGAACAGCTCGCCGGAATCGGCCAACGTGCCGTGCACCGGCGGAGCGGCGAACGGGAAGAACAGGCTCGGCTCGTAGGCGGGCTTCAGGATCGTGGTGGTCGCGCCGGAGGTCTTCTTCTGCACGTTGCCGACCCACGCCACGAGAGCGTCCACGTCACGATAGCTGGACAGGTTCGCCGGAACGAGCCACAGCTTGGCGTCGCCTGCCGCATGCTCGCGGTAGGTCTGCTTGGCCCAGGCCTTCACGCTCTGCCTGAAGCTGTGCGAAGTGGCCACGACGGTTGCGCCTCCGGCGAGCAGGCCGTTGACGACCTGTGCGGCGATGGAGTTCGGGGCAACGCCGGTCACGACGGCGATATCGCCTGCGAAGCGGCTTGCTTCGGCGGAATCGTTCGTCTGCTCGAGCGCCTCGTCGGCCACGCGCTTGAACGCGGCGGCAAGCTCGGCGTCAGCGGTCTTGCCCGCATACCATGCGGCTTCATCGGCGACGGCCTTGCCCAGGCCGATGAAGCTGCCGTCCAGTGCGGAGGCGTCGTTGTCGTAGTAGGCGCGGGACAGGTCCTCACGTGCGGATGCCCAACGGTCGTCGAACAGGATGGCCTTGCGCTCGTCGAAGCGCGGCTCGACCTGCTTCGGCCAGTCGGAGCCGAGCTCGGCTTCGACGGCGGCCACCACGGCGGCGTTCTCGTCGGCAGAGTCGTCGGCCACCGGAGCGGTGACGCCCAGCTGGTTCAGCACGAACTTGGCGGTGGAGGCGAGCACGCCGTCGGCACCGGTCACCTTGGCCGCGAACGCGTCCAGGGCTGCGGAATCGACCACGGCACCGCCGGCTGCGCCACCTGCGCTCGGCATGGCGACGGCCACGCCCTTGTCGGAGGCGACCTTCTGCACGGCCGCGTCGATCAGCGCGTTGGCGCGCCGCGTTGGAAGCGGCTTCGGTGCTCAGCGAGGCGAGGTCGCCACCGCGGGAGCTGGCGCCTTCGCGGGTTTCCAGCACAAGGGCTGCGACCACGTGGGAGGCCCAGCCTTCGCCGAGCTGCCAGGTGTCGGTCACGCGCTTGGTGATCTGGCCGAGCTTCACGCCGGCGGCGCCGAACAGGCCGCGCACACGGTCGCGGACGATGTCGGACAGCACCGGACCGAACGCCTTGTAGTTCGGAGCGACCTTGTTGACCAGCGCGCTCAGCGCCTTGACGGTCGCTTCGGCGGCGCCGTCCACGGAAGCCACGCCCAGCTCGGAGCTGATGTCCATGAGCAGCTGGTTACGGCGAGAGGAGACGCCGTTGGTCAGGGTGTCGGTGGTGTCGGATTCGCCGATCTGGTCCGGACGCACCTTCGCCGAATATGCCAGCAGCATGGCGATCGCGTCGGAAGCGTTGAACGGAATATCCGCGACGGCGGCGCCGGACGGAGCGCCGGCAGGTGCGGCCGGTGCGGCGGCAGCCGGGACTGCGGCGACG
>ENA-OQCO01000425-OQCO01000425.1-human-gut-metagenome-genome-assembly--contig:-NODE-425-length-23149-cov-3.589523_pt1 | contig 23149 bp, 26 predicted proteins | sample MGYA00242500_ERZ504582 | MGnify/ENA primary metagenome ERZ504582 (study PRJEB26092, sample SAMD00036346) | human gut metagenome | host: Homo sapiens | study: EMG produced TPA metagenomics assembly of...
CTCATGCGCGCGAATCACGGCTGAAAGGTCAATATCCGTAATTCCGTCACCGCTCAGAACAAGGACGCTCTCCCCCGCCCCTTTTTGAGCAATTTGACCGACGGAAGATTCTCCGTCGGAGGTCTTCCCATGAGAAATCCCTCCCAAAGCCGCACGGACGCTCCCTGCGGTGCCGAGTTTTCTGCCAGGCTCCGAATAGCTTGCGGAAATTCCCCATGCTCCGCCGCTTCCGATATGTTTTTTAATCATATCACCAAGGTAATGCAGCGTAAATACCGCCTCGTTGATATTGTGCTTTGCAAGAAGATCCATTGTGTAATCAAGAATGGGTCTGTTGAGCAAAGGAATGAGGGGTTTCGGTTTCGTGCAGGTCAACGGCCGCAGACGCCTGCCGTCCCCGCCTGCCATTATAACAGCTTTCATAAAAATAATACCGCCTTTCGATTGAAATTGCGGTATTATTGTATGAATCTTTAATAAATTGAATCAGCGGTAATTATTTCCTGTCCTTGCGGCGCAGCGACTTCGCTCGATTTGCAAATTTGCATGAAACAGGCGCAGCCGAACCCGCTTAAGTATTAAAAATACTTAATGCCGTAGAAATAGCAGTTACCTTCAATCGTTGCGTAATATTTTGTGTAATCCGTCCATTCCGTGCCGAGATATGCGGCGCGATAAAACAGAACTTTTTTCGGCAGAGTGCTGCCGTGCTGCAAAAACACGTATTTTGCGGCAGCCATCGCCTTTGAATTCGGCGTTATTGAATTCAGATACGCACGCGAATAACCAAACTGACCGGATTGGAAGATGACCCCGGGAACACTGTTCGGGAATTTTCCCGATTTGTTCTTTACACGGTTATAAACTATGCTTGCAAGTGCCCTGTATCCGATGTAGGAACTGCCCGGGCCTTCTGCGTGAATAAGTGCGGCAACAAGGCGAATATCGCTGTCCGAAAACTCACTCGGATTCGGGTCATACATCGGCGGCTGAGTCACAACAGGTTTCGGTGTTGCATATGTGCCGACGGTAACGAACTGACGGAAAATATAACCCGTCTGCCCGTCAAGATCCACTTGGAACCACTCGCTCGTTTTTCCTGTTATGTAGAACTCCGTTCCAAGCGTGCAGATTCTGAGAATTGCAGCGGATGTTGACGGCTCCTGCCGCATATTCACAAATGTTTCGTTCGTGTAACCCGGAACATAGTTAACTTCCTGCATAGGTTCCGGGGTCGGTGTGGGTTCCGGAGTCGGTGCAGGCGTCGGCGTCGGCGCTGCCGTCGGTGCAGGCGTTGCGGTTGGTTCCGGCGTGTCTGTCGGAATCGGCGTGCTGCTCGGCGAATCCGTGCTGCCGAAATCCGTTCCATGCGGCATTTCATCCGCTCCGCTTATGTTTACAACATAATCGTCGTTACCCTTGCTCTCGGCGCCGGATGCCTTTCCCGTGCACCCCGCCGCAATTGCGGCAAGCGCAATGAACAAAGCCAAGACAATCAGCAGGTGTTTGTTTTTTTCAAAACTTCACAACTTGCTTCCTCCTTCGGGTAGAATTTATACCTTTTGGGATAGTGTTCCTTTCAGATGATATACCTATTCATATCATCGGCATTATTTCGGGAAATACGTTCTGAAACGTATTTTTCATCGATCACAACATCGATCATCGGGTGATCTCCCGTTGCATTAAAGGAAATATCCTCAAGAAGATTCTCAATTATTGTGTGCAAACGCCGCGCACCGATATTCTCACCGGTTTCGTTTGCGTGGAAAGCCGCTTCTGCAACGGCGCGGAGAGCCTCCTGTTTGAACTCGATTCGGATATTATCCGTTTCAAGCAATGCGGCATACTGTTTTGTTATTGCGTTCTGCGGAGCGGTCAGTATCCGCTCGTAATCATCCGTTGTGAGCGCATTGAGCTTCACAACGATTGGAAAACGCCCCTGAAGCTCCGGAATCAGGTCGTTTATCTTCGAAACATGGAACGCACCCGCTGCGATAAACAGCATATAGTTCGTGCGCACGGGGCCGTATTTGGTTGAAACGACAGAGCCCTCGACTATCGGCAGGATGTCCCTTTGTACGCCCTCTCGGGAAACATCGGGGCCGCTGCCTGCGCCCTTTGCGGCAATCTTGTCTATTTCATCGATGAAAACAATGCCGTCCTGCTCCGCTTTGTCTATTGCATCGCGCACGACCGCATCCATGTCAACAAGTTTTTCCGATTCTTCATTTGAAAGAATGCGCCTTGCATCGCGAACCGTTACTTTGCGTGCTTTTGTCTTTTTGGGAAGAACCCCGCCGAACATTTCATTCAGATTCAGATCTATTCCCATTGCAAGCATGGTATCGTTACCTGTTGCGGTTTCCGCAACCTCGATTTCGATCATTTCATCCTCAAGCCGACCGGCCTGCAAATCGCTGATTATTTTGTTTCGTTTGGAGATATGCTCCGCCGTCTGTTCCTCTGTCGGCTCATTCTTTTTAACCGCAACTCCTGTCTCGCCGCCGGGAGTCAGCGAACCGAACAGCTTTGCAAGCCCGTCGGAAAAGCTGTCCACAGGGTTCGGAGTCTGCTTTGCGGGCTTTCCGCAAAGGATATCCACAATGCGTTTCTCGGCAGCAGCATCGGCTGCAAGCCTGACTTCCTCTGTGCGTTTTGCTTTCACAAGGCGAATGGAAGCCTCCACAAGGTCGCGAATCATGGAATCGACATCGCGCCCGACATAGCCGACTTCGGTGAACTTTGTTGCTTCAACCTTCACAAACGGGGCATCCACAAGCTTCGCAAGCCTGCGGGCAATTTCTGTTTTTCCGACGCCCGTCGGGCCGACCATAATGATATTTTTCGGGATGATTTCCTCGCGCATTTCCTCGGGAAGGCGGCTGCGGCGATACCTGTTGCGCAACGCGATCGCAACGGTGCGCTTTGCTTCGTCCTGTCCGATAATGTACTTATCAAGCTGTTCAACTGTTTGTTTCGGAGTCAATACGTTCATCTTTACACCTCTTCCGTGACAATGTTGGAATTTGTGTACACGCAGATGCCGGAGGCAATTCTGAGAGCCTTTTCCGCAATTTCAACCGCGGGAAGCTCGGTATTTTCCTTCAGTGCGCGCGCCGCTGCAAGCGCATACATGCCGCCGCTGCCGATTGCGGCAATGCCGTCATCGGGTTCAATAACCTCGCCCGTGCCGGACACAATGAGCAGGTCGGAAGCATTTGCACAGATAAGCAATGCTTCAAGCTTGCGCATGACCTTATCGCTGCGCCAATCCTGAGCAAGCGCAACGGCCGCACGGCGCAAACTTCCGCCGTACATGGTCAGTTTGGCTTCAAATCTTTCGCAAAGCGTGAATGCATCCGCAACGCCGCCCGCAAAACCGACAACAACGCTGTCGTTATATATGCGGCGAACCTTTCGCGCCGTGTGTTTCATTATTGTTGCTTCGCCGAGAGTGACCTGTCCGTCACCCGCAAGAGCGCATTTGCCGTCTTTTTGCACGGCAACAATGGTTGTTCCTTTTATGTCCATTTTGTTTCCTCTTTAATTTTCCGATTCAAAACATATTATTGCAGCTTTTCATGTTCGATGCCGGCCTTTTGGCGCATCAACTCAAGCCTTTATCATTTTTCCTGTTGTTTCAGTTCGGCCGCAATGCTGTCAACCGTTTGCAGCGCACGCTGCGAAAGTGCCTCGAAACGGCGGCGTTTGTCGCGCGGCGCATTCGGCAAGGTTTCCATAATGCCGAAGTTCGCATTCATCGGCTGAAAGCTGCTCCCGTTATATTCGCTTACATAATGTGCAAGTGCTCCGATTGCCGTTCGTCTTGTAAAATCGATTTGCGGTCGATTGTTTACAAGCCGTGCCAGATTGATTCCCGCAGCAAGCCCGGATGAAGCACTTTCAACATAGCCCTCTACACCGGTGAGCTGCCCCGCAAAGAACAAATCCTCACGCTCACGCAGGGAGTAAAAAGGAGTCAGATGTTTCGGGGATTGAAGGAAGGAATTCCTGTGCATAACGCCGTAACGCACATATTCCGCATTCGCAAGCCCGGGAATCATTCCGAAAACGCGCTTCTGCTCGCCGAACCTGAGATTGGTTTGAAATCCCACGATGTTAAAAAGCGTGCCCTCGGAGTTATCCTGTCTGAGCTGCACAACGGCAAACGGTTTTTTGCCGTCGCTTGCGGTGCATTCTGCAAGACCGACGGGCTTCAGCGGTCCGTATGCAAGGGTCAGGTCGCCACGTTTTGCCATGACCTCAACCGGCATACACCCTTCAAAAACGTTGACGGTTTCAAACTCGTGCAGCGGAGCGGTTTCCGCCGAAACCAGCGCGCGCACAAAATCATAATACTCACGCATTGTCATAGGGCAATTCAGATAATCACTGCCGCGTCCGTAACGCGAGGCTCTGCTTATCCGATTCATATCAAGCGATTCGAGCGTTACGATCGGAGCAGCCGCATCAAAGAAATGCAGGCTGTCTCCAAGCAGGTTTTCAATGTTTCTCATCAAAGCACCGTCTGTAAGCGGCCCTGTGGCAATTACCGCAGGTTCAGCCGGGATTTCCGTTATTTCCCGGGAAATGAGCTCAATATTCGGATGTTTTTTTAGCTCTTCCGTGATTCGTTTTGAAAAATCAGTGCGATCCACCGCGAGCGCACCGCCCGCCGGAACGCGCGTTTCGTCCGCAATTCTCATTACAAGAGAATCCATTCGGCGAAGTTCTTCTTTCAAGAGGCCGACGGCATTATCCAGCTTATCTGAGCGAAGCGAGTTCGAGCAAACCAATTCGCATAAGTCATCAGTTTTGTGTGCAGGCGAATGCTTGCCCGGCTTCATTTCAAAAAGGTTGACGTGTATGCCGCTTTCGGCAATCACATACGCCGCCTCACAGCCGGCCAATCCTCCGCCGATAACAGAAACCGATTTCATTGCTTTCCTCCTCCTTGTTCGCGTTTGATGTTTTTATGCCTGTCGGCATCATGCTGCATTAAGAATAATTCATCTCCCCTTCCTGCTCTTGCGAAATCACCGGGAAATGAAATAACTCCCTTTTCAGTCCCGTGCCTCCGCTTTATCCGCAAGGTCGGGATAAGTGTTTTTAATCTCTCCGCTCGGAACAACAAAGCCGCATTCCTTTTCGGAACAGACAATATAGCGTCCGTTCGGGCCCATTTTCCACACGGTCATCCTTCCGCAGCGCGGGCACGGTTTGCCTGTCGGCAGATACCACGATACGTAATCACACTCCGGATAATTCTCGCAGCCGTAAAACGCTCTGCCTTTTTTGCCCTTGCGCTTAATTATTTCCCCGCCGCATTTGGGGCATTTCACGCCGACTTTTTCAACAATTGGCTTTGTGTTTTTGCACTCCGGATAATTCGGGCAGGCAAGGAACCTTCCGAATCTGCCTGTTTTATATACCATCATTGCGCCGCATTTATCGCAGGGGATATCCGAAACCTCATCGGGAATTTCAATACGCTCAACGGTCTTGAATGCCTCTTCAAGAGATTCTTCAAACGGAGGATAGAAATCTTCAATCAGGTTCTGCCAGCGTTCTTTGCCTTCTTCCACTGAGTCCAATCGTGACTCCATATCCGCCGTGAACTTGACGTCAACAATATTGCGGAAATTATCCTCCATAACTTTGTTCACAACGAACCCGAGATCGGTGGGCACAAGCTGTTTCTTTTCTTTTCTACGTACCCTCTGTCGATAATTGTCGAAATTGTCGGGGAATACGTGCTCGGCCTGCCGATTCCCAGCTCTTCAAGAGTTTTCACAAGGGATGCTTCGGTGTATCTTGAAGGCGGTTCGGTAAAGTTCTGCTTCGGGTTCAGAGAAACAAACTTAGGTTCACTGCCGACTTCCATAGCGGGAAGGGTCGTGTCCTTTTCGCCTATGCCGTCATCCTGCGACGGGTTCGAAACGGAATAAACCGCCGTGAATCCGTCAAAGATTTTTTTTGAACTGTTGGTTCGATATGTGCATTTCGGCTGAGTCTGCGTTTCAAGCGTAACAGTTGAAGTTTCGTAAAGCGCATCACTCATCTGGCTTGCAAGGAAACGTTCGTAAATCAGTTTGTAAAGTTTATACTGCCCCGGTTCGAGATACTGTTTCACCGATGCGGGCGTGTTTTTTACATCAGTCGGACGAATTGCCTCATGCGCATCCTGGGAACCCGCTCTGCCCTTAAAAACATTGGGCTTTTCGGGTACGTAAGCTGCGCCGAACGCTGTCGCAATGTATTCTCTCGCACTCTGCTGCGCTCCGGCGGAAATTCGAACCGAATCCGTACGCATATACGTAATCAAACCAACGCTGCCCTTGGTGCCGATATCAACGCCCTCATAGAGCTGCTGAGCGCAAAGCATGGTTCGCTTCGGCGGCATTGAAGCGCGGTTCGATGCATCCTGAAGCATGCTGCTCGTTGTGTACGGTGCAGGCGCATGACGTGTTTTTTTGCTGTTTTGATGTCCGCAACGCAATAAACCGCTCCGGTGGACAAATCCGCAACGCGCATTGCATCGGCTTCCGTCTGAAGCTCCGTCTTTTTGCCGTCAAAACCATAGAATTTGGCTTCGAATGTACGCTTGGCAAGATGAAGTTTTACCGTGACAGTCCAATACTCTTTCGGCACGAAATCAAGTATCTCGCGCTCTCTGTCGCAGATGAGTTTTGTCGTAACCGACTGCACACGGCCCGCCGAAAGTCCTCTTCGAACCTTTGCCCAAAGCAGCGGGCTGATTTTGTAGCCGAGCAAACGGTCAAGCACGCGCCGCGCCTGCTGCGCATCAACAAGGTTTCTGTCAATGCAGCGCGGATTTTTGACCGCCTTTTGAATGACTGTCTTTGTGATTTCGTTAAACACAACACGACAGGGCTCGTTTTCATCCAGCTTCAGCATTTTTGCAAGATGCCACGAAATCGCTTCTCCCTCGCGATCAGGGTCGGTTGCAAGCACGATATGCTTTGCGTGCTTTGCTTCTTTGCGTATTTTTTCGATAACTTCGCCTCTTCCGCGAAGGGTAATATATTTGGGTTCAAAGTCGTGTTCAACATCAACACCGAGCTGGCTTTTCGGCAAATCGCGAACATGCCCGTTCGATGCAATGACCCTGTATTTTGAGCCGAGATACTTTTCAATCGTCTTCGCTTTGGACGGCGATTCCACGATAACCAATGTCTCTGCCATAATCCTCCTTCGACCGTTTGGTCGTTTACAGTTAATTTACAGTAAAATCCGATTCTGCCGCACCGCGGCGGCAGTTCAGCAACAGCTTTTTTTCACAAGAAGCGAATTGTTCAAACTCTTCCTGATCGGGTTTGCGATTCTGCCGGTGATACGACTTACGGATCAGCTCAATGTATAGATTCTGCCCGGCAATTGTTTTATTAAACCCGAAAATTCCAATTCTGTCAAGTGCAAGTTTAAAACTTCGACCGGGAATTGCGTAAGCTCGCAGATTTCGTCAAAGTTTTTTTCGCCCAATTCAATCAAATCAAATAATATCTTTTGATTACCCGTCAATTTCAACTCGCTGCTGTCCCTGCCGCGCAGCTTTGATTTTTTGCTGCACTCAGGATTGATTCCGAGATGAAACAGCAAATCCTCTGCACTGAATACAGGTTCCGCCATGCCTTTTCGTATCAGTTCGTTCGTTCCGAAGCTCATCCTGTCCGTGATTCTTCCGGGCACGGCATACACGGTTCTGCCCTGTTCCAACGCGCAATTTGCAGTTATCATCGTTCCGCTCTTTTCACCCGCTTCAACAACAAGCACGCCGCAGCTCATTCCGCTGATTATTCTGTTTCTCATTGGGAAAAAATACGTTGCAGCACGCGTGAAAGGCAGGAATTCGCTCATCACGCAGCCGTTCTCGATTATTGCTTCCATAATCTCCGCAGTGCCGTCGGTTTTTGCCGTGCAAACACCCTGTCCGAGTATCGCCGCCGTTGGATATTTTTGTTCGGCGGCACTCAACGCTCCCTGCGCCGCAAGACTGTCGCAGCCGTAGGCAAGCCCGGAAACTATGGTAACTCCGTTTTTTGCCAACTCACAGCCCATATGAGCGGACACTTTTTTTCCGTAATCCGAACACCTTCTTGCGCCGATTATTGCAAACGGCGTTTCGGCCTGCAATCGTGCGCATTTGCCTCTTGCATAAAGCACAAACGGCGGATCCGCAATATATTTCAATTCGGTCGGATAAGCTTCACTGTTCGGAGTCAATGCTGAAACACCGTTTTTTTCAAGGTCCGAAATGAAATCATCAATATAGACATCCGATGCCGTGAGCCGCAGTTTTTCGGCCTGCTCTCGTTTTATCATGGTTAAAATATCGGAATCAACGTTTTTTACCGCTTCAAACAACTCCGAAATCGAATCAAAATTTCGCAGCAGTTCGTTTGCCTGCTTCGCCCTGCCTTCAAAAGCAATGCTCAATCGGATATAATCCCTGTCCGCCTTTTGATACTCCATTTGCCCTCCGTTCGGCTGCCGCAGTGCCGATTACGTCACAGTTTGCTCCAATATTTGCTGTCCAAAGAGCGATATTGAAGGGCTTCCGCAACGCATGCCCCTGTAATTTTTTCCTCGCCCGCAAGGTCGGCAATGGTTTTGCTAACCTTAATCAATCTATCGTATGCCCTTGCAGACAGCCGCAGCCTGTCGAACGAAAGCCTTATAAGCTTTTCCGCATCGGGCTCCAGTGCGCAATACTTTTTGATATGTTTCGAACTCATCTGCGCGTTGAACATTATGCCGTCGTTTTTAAAGCGCTCACGCTGAATGCATCGCGCTTTCGAAACCCTTTCACGAATTGCCGCCGAGCTTTCGCCCGCCTGTTTGGACGCAAGATCTTCATACGCAACCTCCGTCATCTCAACATGAATATCTATCCTGTCCAGCATGGGGCCGCTGATTCGGTTTCGATAACGCTCAATTTGGGACGGATTGCATCTGCATGGGTTGATTCTTGAACCGAAATTTCCGCACGGGCAGGGGTTCATCGCCGCAACGAGCATAAAGTCCGCCGGATATTCCGCTTTTGCCGCTGCACGGGTGATGGACACAAAGCCGTCTTCAAGCGGCTGCCGCAATGCTTCCAGCACTGACTTTTGAAACTCCGGGAATTCATCCAAAAACAGCACACCGTAATGTGCAAGGCTGATTTCACCCGGAAGTGCTTTTGTTCCGCCGCCGACAAGCGCGGGAATGGAGGCCGAATGATGCGGCGCACGAAACGGACGCTCCCGCACAATTCCGCCGCGTCCGCGCAATATGCCCGCAACGGAATGAATCTTTGTTATTTCAAGTGCCTCTTCGTTTGACAAAGTCGGCAATATTGAAGGAATGCTTCTTGCAAGCATCGTTTTACCCGAACCGGGCGTTCCGATAAGCAAAATATTGTGGTTGCCCGCTGCTGCAACTTCGGCTGCACGTTTCGCCGCCTGCTGACCCTTTATTAACGAAAAATCACTGTCAAAACTCGGATGGTCGTCTATATTTGTTTGACTGCACGGCTGCGGATTGATGATCTTCATTCCGCGCAGGAAAAGCACAGCCTCTGTAAGACTCGTTACAGGAATCACGACTGCATCGTGTATGAAAGCAGCTTCCTCCGCGTTTTCCTTTGGGAGAATGATATGGTTGTATCCGCGTGAGCATGCATCGATTACCATCGGCAGCACCCCGTTAACACCGCGAACGCTGCCGTCCAAAGCAAGCTCACCGATTATAAGCCATTTTTCCGCCGCAGTGCGATCGATATCCCCGCTTGCCGCAAGTATGCCTATCGCTATCGGCAAATCGTAAACCGTACCCTCCTTGCGGACATCCGCCGGCGCAAGATTTACAACAAGCCGCACATTTGGAAAAGGAAAGCCCGAGTTGCATATTGCAGAGCGGACGCGCTCCTTGGATTCCTTAACGGCATTATCCGGAAGACCGACGGTTTCGTAACCCGCAAAGCCGAAGCTTATATCCGTTTCAACCGTCACGGGATAGCCGAGCAGCCCCGTCAACCCATAACTTGTGATTCTTGCCAGCATATTTCCCCCTTTGTCCGAATAAAGCCATACCGAGTGATTTTTTCACTCGGTAAGCCGTTAAACGAGTATTAACATTTAATCTTCAGTGTTCAGATTGACTTTTTTCCCTTTTCCGTCGTTTTTCACGGAAGGAGCCTCAGCAGGTTTGAACACAAAAAGCTTGTTGCCGACGAAGTTTACGATTATGCAGATGCAGGTCGAAAGCAGCATGCACGCTCTTTCGCCGTTAATTATCTTTGTGATCCACTGCGGAAGCCCAAGACTCATCCACCAATCATCAATATGCAAAGCATTGGTAAACAGCCAGATAAGACCGAGCGAAACAAGCAATACACCCAGATTAACTGCAATAAAGCTTATGATTTCGCGCGCATCCTGTCTGCGCTCTTCTTTAAAGGTCCAACGGCTGTTCAGAATATAGCTGTTCAGAATGCCGGCACAATAGCCGACAACTTTTGAAACATAAACCGTCCAACCGCCCGTAAACGGTATTGCAAGCACGATGCTGAGCACCGTGCTGATGACCATGTCTATAAGCGTGTTGCCGATTCCCACCAAGCCGAATTTAATCAGCTGGAAAAAGCTTTTTTTGCGGCTGTGCCGCCGTTTTTTTCGTTTGAACTCATTATTGAAACTTACTCCTTTACGCGGCAGCGAACAATATGCCCGCCCAAAAGCCGGCTGCGACAGGTTTTCTGTCGAATTGTCCGCCGCACGCATTTTCTTCTTCACCCCGTCCGCACCGAAAGCACGGGCAGCGGGTTTGTGTTCGGTATTTTTTACCAAGTACCGAAGAATGTCCATGTGGGCAGCCATTCAAGTGCACGTATATATTCCCTGCTGACCTGAATGCCGCTGATTACGGGATAGAAAACCGCAAACAGCACGATCGCAGCAGCAAGCCAAATGAACTTGATCTTCGGAACGAATTTTGCTCCGCCGGAAATCATGTCGCCGCGTTCGAGCGGTATGTAGTAGAACTTATCCTCATAGTGCTTGAGCACATATACAGAGGCAAGTATTATCATCGGCACGGTCGCAAAGTAATGATATACGAACACGCAGCGGGAAATCAGCATCCAAGGCAGCATGGACGATGCCATGCAGGCAAAGATGAAGAATATCTCCGCATTGAGTCTGAACCTGTTGCGCAGGAACATGATGAACAGCGTCAACGTGCCTGCAAAGCAGATCCACCATACTGCGGGGTTGCCGAAAGTTGAAATGGTTCCGAACTTTGTTGTGTCCGGATTCTGTCCTCCGGAATAGAACCACACCGGGCGGTTTCCGAGAGGCCATTCATACCATGCGGACTGATACGGATGCGTTGAATTAAGCCCGCTATGGTAACTGAACATATATTTTTGATTGTCAATAACACCGTCCATATAAGTCTTAACCTTTTCGGAGAAGGTCAAAACTTCGCCCTCGGGCTCCTCATTGTACCCGAGCTGTCCGGCGGCACGAAGGCGTGCAATCTTTGTTTGCTCCGCATTAGGTTTCCATTGCGCTGTGTAATACGGTCTGTATGCCGCCGAGTAAATCGCAACGGGAATGATGATGAAGAACAGGAGACAGAACAGGCAGGTTTTTATGAACCGTGCCGGGAACTTTCTCGCGTTCGCAACCGCAGGATCGGCCTCTTCCGCTTTTGTGAGCTTGGCATTTTTAATCTTGTTTGCCTTTACCCAAAGGGTTATCATCTTAACAAAGAACATAACCGCAAGCGCAGCACCGGTATATATGCAGATCCATTTGCTTGCGCAGCCCAAACCGAAGAACAAACCCGAAAGCCCGAGCGGTATAAGAGTGTCCTTAAGCTGTCGCCGAGATCCATCTTTATGAATTTGTACATGTAGTACGTCATGCACATATTGAAGAACACGCCGTATACGTCAATGGTCGAAATTCGAGTCTGCGAAAAATGCATGAAATCGAATGCAAACAACCCTGCCGCAAGCAGCGCAAGCTCGTGACGCTTGAACATGCGCTTGCCGAACGCATACATCAGGGGAATCATTGCAACGCCGAACAGCGCACCCATGATTCGCCAACCGAAGGGATTCATGCCGAATATCGCAACGCCGACGGAAATGATTATTTTTCCGAGCGGAGGATGCGAAACCTCGTAGACACTAAGATTATGCAGATGTTCATATGCGGTTCGTGCGTGGTAGAGCTCATCGAAATACATGCCGGTCATATAACTCGGGTATTCCGGCACGCAATTCTGTTCATCGACAAGAGCCGCTGCGGATGCATCGTTCACCGTAACATGAAGCAGGTTGCCTGCCGTGTCAAAGAACGCAAGCTCGTTTATCCATGCTTCGCCGCTCACAACTGTCAGCGTGATGTTTTTTGTTGTGCTGTGCAGGCTGCTGTTGCGAACCCACCTGTACATTGTTCCGAAACGCTGGTCGATTTCGACTGATTTGCCGTCGTCTCCGGTGAGCTTGAATACGGTCGTTCCTTTTGAGCCGCTGCCGCCCGTAATTCCGCCGTCATGCCAAACACTGCCGATGGTAACCGTATCATCAAATGTCAGCGTTACGGTTGTGCCCGGCGTTCCCTTCCATTCGCTGTCCGGTGCTTTTGTGGAGCCGAGATTCGTGACGGCCAGAATGCCGTAAACAAGAGTCAATGCAATAACGAATATCCAGTCTTTTTTTGTATAGTGAAGCTTTGTATCCGTTTTTTGGGGGATAACAGGCTTCGTGTCAAAAATGCTCGGCGCAAGCTGCGCAGGGGTTTTGATGGGATCGCCTTTGCGCGCCTTGTCCATTGATTTTTCAAGCTTGAGCAGGAAATAGATCGCAATGGGCAAAAGGATGTAGATGCAGAGCATGATAACGATCATTTTTGTTCTTGCTGTGTATTCCGCATCACTCATACCCGTTGTGTTATCCGAGGATTGTGATGATGGAGTCTTTGTTTCAAAGCTCTGAATTTCGCCGTTGTAGTTTGTGAGCTTTTCGATTTTAAAATCGTCAAAGTAGGCAATGCCCATGCTCGTGCTGCTGAAATTGCCGAGTCTGCATCCGATTTTGAGTTTGTACTGTCCGCTTCCTGTTTTGCCGACAAGCTCAACCATTGTCCAATCAGTTGTGCCGAGAACAGGCGTTGAATAACAGGTTCGGTCCTCAAGAGCAATATTTGCACCCGCTCCGCCGCTGACATTTTCGGTTTTGATGTAGCAGCTGAGTTTGTAAATCGTGTTTGCCTGAACGGAAACTGTCTGCGTGAAGTGTGCATCATCAAGCTCCGCATTCGTGAGCTTCACGACATTGCCGCGCGCAGCATCCTTCACGACAACCGCGTTTGACACGGAAGTATCGTTTAAATAGGATGTGTATTCCCACCCCTTCGGCATAAGGCCGCTTGAGTCGAGGCTTTCGAAGCTGCCGTTTGCAATGTTTGCGCTTCCTCCGCTTTTCGGGGAAGCAAGCAGCAGAACGATGCCGAAAATAACACATACTGCCGCAATAATTGCAAGGCTGACAGTGAGTGTCTTTTTGTTTATCTTTTTCATTTCGTTTCCTCTAATTTCTCTGCTTTTCGTGCAGGAACAGTTTTTTGTGCTTTCGCCGAAACATCATCATCCGCGAAAACATCGGCTTTTACTCTTCCGCGGAGCATAATATCCGTGCAAATGCCACAGAATATTATAAACAATATGACGTTTGCAAGTGAGCACCAGAACACAAGGCGTTCATCCCAATAGAGGTGGTACTCATGCAGTTTGCTGTAATAAAATGCTGCAATGCAGTTCACAAGCGTTGTTGCGCTCCAGCACATGAACATGCTGATAAGTCGCCTGTCGCCGTAGCTGATGTAAGCAACAAGCAGCAGAAGCAGCACGGGGAACAGGTAGCGTTCGTGCATGTAGTGGCCGAGAGTGAAAAGCGAGGCGAATGTGAATGCGGTTGCAAGACTCAACGCGCCGGAATGCTTTTTCCTGCCGAAGAAATACAGAACACCGCCGAAACCGACTGAAAGAACCATCAGAACGGTGCCGAGCTGGCCGTAAGTCAGCCCGAGAATTGCCTTCTCGGTTATCGGGGTCCAATTCTTTCCGAACAATGTGTAAATATTGTATGCATTTACACTTGCGTATTTATAAGAAGTAGCGGTTCCCATATATTTTTGAAGGATAATGGAATACCACGGCATGGTATCATCGGCAAACGGAATTACCGACACAATGAGAAGCGCGCAGGCGCAGGCGACCGCAACAACGGTCTTCATTATTCGCGTTCCGACTCCGTCCGTACATTTTCTGCCTGTCGGACTGAAGAAATCCGGATCGAAAATATAGCAGAAATATGCAATCGCAAGAAGGGGACCCGCCATCAAAGCCTGCGGTTTAAGCAGGATTGATAATCCGTAAACAAATCCCGCAAGAATCGGTTTGTTCGAATTGAGCAGAATAATGCTTATTACAAGCAGGATCGAAAGAATCTGATCGATCTGTCCCCATCCTCCGGAAACATAGATGAAAACGGGGCAGAATGCTGCAAGGCACATAAGAAGGTATGCGGCCTCAAAGCGAAGTTTTTTGCGCGCAAGCCTGTAAACAAGATACGCTGAGCCTATATCGGCAATTATCGACGGGAGTTTTATCATTGTAACATAGAATATGTCGTACGAGCCGTCCGCCGCATAAACGCCGTGACCGAAAAGATCCGCTATGCGCGCCATCAACCCCAAAACATACATATATCCCGGCGGATAATCCGGAAAATTGGTTTGAGGATTATAGAAGTTTTGAAAGCCGTTTCTGAATATTTTGTTTCCCCACGATGTGAAACAGCCTATATCGGTTTTGTGTCCGACAATATAGTAGGAAAAAAGAATATGCAGCAACAGCGAAGCAAGCAGCGTCCACACAACAAGAAAATTGTCTGATTTGTCGCGTACACCGTTCACAAGAACGGCTCTGCTTTTTTTGATGCTTACATAGACCATGTAGATCAGCAAAAAGGCAATCGTTGCCAAAATGGAAGCGATCAGTATTTGCTCGGTCGGAAATTTGCTCGGCGTCATATTGAATGCCATCCTCCTTATGAAAGCCTGCTGTAAGATGCCGAATGCGTCCGGCTGACCTCTGTCACACCGCTCACGTTCGCGCATCATACACCGATTTTATTTATTTTACCATATTATGTTCAAAATTTGAAGTGCCGAACGCAAAAAAAAGCAGCAAACAACAAAATTGAAAGCTGCGGGAAAAGTCGATAACGGATTTTTTATTTCGTTTAAACCGTAAATGCATTTTCTATATGTCTGATTTTGTGTTCCGAAAGTATCACTTCAATTATATCGAAGCGATAGTAAACCGCCTTTTGCCTGTAATTTGCCGCAAAATACTTTGCAGCGTAAACCATGTTTGCTCTTTTTGCAGAACCGACACGCAGCATCGGCGGCAGCTCATTTGAATCGAGAGCGGTCTTGACCTCGACAAAGGCAACGGTGCTTCCTTTTTTTGCGATTATATCAATCTCCTTGTGTGCAACACGGTAATTGCGCTGAAGGATTCGGTACCCGTGCAAACGAAGGTAAAGCCTTGCCAAACGCTCCCCTCTTGCACCGATGCGCTGCTGTTTGCTTCCGTTTTCAATATTCAGCCGTTCCAATTGCACCTCCGTTCGGGTGTATACAGCAACGCGGTCAGCATTCACCGCGTTCCGCAAGAATTTTTTTGATGAAGCTGCGCCTGTGAAGTTCGCACGGACCGAATTCACGAAGCGCATCCATATGCTGCTTTGTTCCGTAACCGACGTTTTTTTCGAAACCGTACTGCGGAAATTTCTCCGCTGCGGCGATCATGTATCTGTCTCTTTCCACTTTTGCAACTATGCTTGCCGCCGCAATGGAATAACACAATGCATCGCCGTGAATCAGGCTGTGCTGCACGGCGGGAATATCAAGTTCTTTAACGGCATCAACAAAAACGTCGCTGCACACGTAATCGCCCGGGCAATGCGCCAAAGCATTCCTGTAAGCTTCGGCAAACGCCTTTTTTGTTGCCTGAAGAATATTTATCTCATCAATTTCCTTTTGAAACACCCATCCTGTGCCGAAAGCTGTCGCTCCGCCTGTAATAAGCGGGTAAAGCTTTTCCATGCGCTTCTTTGTAAGCTTTTTGGAATCGTTTACGCCCTCTGTCACAAATCCCGGAGGAAGAATCACGCATGCGGCAACAACGGGGCCCGCGAGCGGTCCGCGCCCGACTTCATCCATTCCCGCAACGGCGATACCGCGTTCCCAGAACGGGCGTTCGTATTGAGTCATTTGTTCAAGCCGTTCGGCCTCGTTAATCTTTTTCATTGTTTATATCGGTTTGCTCCGCTTGCTGGGGTTCGAAATTATCCGTGGGGTTTTCAAGAGCAACGGCGGCAATTTTGCCCGCACGATACTCATCAAGAACTATTCTTGCGCCGCGTTCCGTATCAAAAACTCCGCCCGAAAGAATAAACCCGCGGCTGCGGCACACGCCTTCCAGCAGAAGCTCGGGAATATTCTGTTCCGGATCAAGCTTTTTGTATCTTGCCGTCAAAGCCTCCGGGCATATGCGCATAAGGTCAAAAAGCAGCAGGGCCGAAATTTCCTCGATATCAAGCACATCATCCCGAATCGAACCAATATATGCAAGATGCTTTGCAAGTATCTCGTTATCCAACTTGCCCCAAAGCAAACCCGGAGTGTCAAGAAGCTCGAGATAGTCCGAAACTTTGACCCATTGCTTTGACCGCGTAACACCCGGACGATCGCCGACCTGCGCTCTTGCCGCGCCCGCAATACGATTGATGAAAGTGGATTTTCCGACATTCGGAACGCCGACGACCATTGCGCGCAAAGTTTTTTTAATGCCTTTTTCGCGATACCGCCGAACGGTCTCCTCCCCCGTTTTTTCAATAAGCTCAATTGCACGTTTGCGTGTTGAGGCTGAGTTGAGATAAACTCCGCAGCCGTGATTCCCTGTTTTGCAAAATAACTTATCCATGCGCGATTCTGAGTTTTTGATGAAAGGTCACTTTTATTAAGAACAACAACACGCAGCTTGTTTTTAAAAAGAGCTTCGAAATCGGGATTGCGGCAAGCCATCGGTGCGCGTGCATCGACAATTTCGATTATCATGTCAACAAGCTTTAAGTTGTCCTCCAGCATACGTCTGGCTTTTGCCATGTGCCCGGGATACCAATTTATCGTGTGCATGGGTTTTACCTCCGAAACGGGTTGATAATTCTTTTTTTGCAGCAGACATCGGCGCGAAACGGAATTCGGCAGCTTTTTGCAGCGGCGGCAAAGCCCCGCAATGCCTGCGCAAAATCGATATAAAATCAGCCTCCTTCCCCGTTTGGGTCGGGAGGCCTTTTCAGAAAAAGGAAAATCTTGATTACTTGGTAACGATGCGTTCTTTGATCTTTGCAGCCTTACCGGTCCTCTCACGGAGGTAATAGAGCTTCGCCCTGCGGACAACGCCGTGGCGAACAACTTCAATCCTGCCTATGCGCGGGCTGTGATAGGGGAAAGTCCTCTCAACACCTACACCGTAGCTGATACGGCGAACGGTGAAAGTCTTGCGGATGCCGCCGCCCTGCATTTTGATGACGATGCCTTCAAAATTCTGGAGCCTTTCGCGGTTTCCTTCAACGACCTTAACGTATACGCGAACGGTGTCACCGATTTCGAGCTTGGGAAGATCGGAACGAAGCTGCTCTTTTTCGAGTTCTCTGATGATGTCTGACATAGTAATCTCCTTATTTACAGATGTTCTTAGCCGACCTGCGACCAGCGGACCATCCAATTAACCATAGAATTATAGCATTTTTCTGCACAGAATGCAAGAGCAATTTTTCAAAAAATGAGCAGAGACGCAATATATATTACTCATTTTCCAACGATTGCAGGTATTTTTTATCCGCCGCAGTCAGATTCGCCCTTTCAAGAAGGTCCGGACGCATCTGTTTTGTTTCTTGAGAGCTTCCTGCCTCCGCCAACGCAGAATTTCGGCATGGTTGCCGTTCAGCAGCACGGGCGGAACCTCTCTGCCCCTGAAATTCGCGGGACGCGTGTACTGAGGGTATTCCAGCAGTCCCCAGTCGGAAAAGCTTTCCTCCTCGGTTGATTCGGAGCTTCCGAGCACACCGGGAATGAACCTTGAAACGCAGTCGATAACGACCATTGCGGGCAATTCGCCGCCCGTCAGAACATAGTCGCCGATTGAAATTTCATCATCGATAAGTTCCGATACGCGTTCGTCAATGCCTTCATAATGCCCCGCAAGGAAAAGAAGACGTTTTTCAGAAGCGAGTTCTTTTGCAAGTGCCGGTGTCAGCACTCTGCCGCGCGGACTCATCACAATGCAGCGCGGCTTTTCAGGAGCTTCGGCTGCGACGCTTTCGATGCAGTCAAAAATCGGCTGCGCAAGCATGACCATGCCCGCCCCGCCTCCGAACGGATAATCATCGGTATTACGGTGCTTGTTCTGCGAAAAATCACGTATATTATGCGTTTTGAATTTCAAAATGCCCTTTGATGCCGCCCTGCCGAGAATGCTTGATGACAGGATATTGCTGAACATTTCGGGAAAAATTGTAAGAATATCAATCCTCAAACAGTCCAACCTCCGCAAGAATTTCGGAATCAAAAACAATTCGCTTGTTTTCGATATCAACGCTTGAAAGCAATTTTTTCAGTGCAGGAACGGAAAGCCTTTTTGCGCCTTTAATAACATAAACGTCCGTTGACGGTGTTTCGTACACATCGACCACTCTGCCGAGCGCATCACCCAATGTCGAAAAAACCTCACAGCCTATGATGTCCTTCACAAAATATGCACCTGCGGGAAGCTTTACGGCGTGTTCTCTGTCCACGCAAAGGTATTTGTCGCGAAGTTTTTCGGCGGCTTCAACGGTGTCAATTCCCTTGAGTTTAATTATCACGGAATTCTCGGCGGCAACCCTTGCGCTTTCCGCAGTGACTGTTTGATAAACGCCCTCGGGCGCCTCGATAAAGGCATCCGAAAGGCGTGCAAATCGTTTTAAATCATCGGTCAAGGGGAGCAATTTCAGCTCACCATTGATGCCGTGCGGGCGCAGAAACAGCCCGATACGAAAATAATCCATAGACAAAACTTGTGAGTTCCGGTACGGTTACAGAATATCAACTCTGTATTTCTTTTCGCTTTTTACCGAAGCGGCGCGAACAACGGTGCGGATTGCTTTTGCGATACGCCCCTGTTTGCCAATAACTTTGCCCATATCGTCCTTGGCAACGGAAAGCTCAATTGTGGTTTCCTCGCCTGCTTCGTCAGCCTTGACGGCAACCTTTACCTCGCTCGGTTCGTCAACAAGACTCTTTGCAATGAATTCAACAAGAGCCGCAATATCGGGAACCTGAGTTTCGGTAATGATTTCTTCGCTCATCAGTCGATAACGCCGTGCTTTTTGAACAGACCGCGAACGGTTTCCGTGGGCTGCGCACCGTTCTTGATCCACTGCTTTGCCTTGTCGCCGTCAACAACGACCTGTTCGGGATCGGTGAGGGGGTTGTAATAGCCGATTTCCTCTACGAAAGCACCGTCACGGGGTGCGCGGGAATCCGCAACAACGATACGATAGAAAGGAGCCTTCTTTGCGCCCATTCTGCGAAGCCTGATTTTAAGCATGATAGTTCCTCCAAATTAAATAGAAAGTCTTTGTTGAATATCCAATCGGGCATAAGCCCGCTGTTGGTGATTTTATTGTTTGATGCAGATTGGAAAACCTTTTGCTGCATCAGAAGCCGAAGAAGCCTTTGCGCCTGCCCGCTTTTTTGCGGCCCATTCCCGCAAACCTCTTCATCAACTGGCGTGACTGTTCAAATTGCTTGAGCAGTCGGTTAACTTCCTGAACGGTCGTTCCGCTGCCCGCCGCAATGCGTTTCTTGCGGCTTGCATTCAAAAGTTCCGGATTGCGTCGTTCACGCGGAGTCATTGAACGAATGATCGCCTCGACTCTTGCGGTTGCCTTTTGGTCAATTTTTGCATCCTTGAGCTTGCTTGCATCGACCCCGGGCATCATGCCGAGAATCTCTTCCATTGAGCCGAGTTTTTTGACCTGTTGGAACTGCTCGAGGAAGTCCTCAAGAGTAAACTTGTCATTTTTAATCTTTTTGGTGAGCTCTTCCGCCTGTTTTTCGTCGAAAGCCTGTTCCGCCTTTTCAATCAAAGTGAGAACATCGCCCATGCCAAGAATTCTTGAAGCCATTCTGTCGGGATAGAACGGTTCGATATCGGTAAGCTTTTCGCCTATGCCGGAGAATTTGATTGGTTTGCCCGTAACACTGCGAACGCTCAGTGCCGCACCGCCTCTTGTGTCACCGTCAAGCTTTGTGAGTATAACGCCGGTTATGCCGAGTTTTTCGTTAAAGGAGCTTGCAACGTTGACAGCGTCCTGACCTGTCATTGCATCAACAACAAGCAGCGTTTCCGCCGGGTTAACGGCTTGTTTGACGGCGGCGATCTCATCCATCATGTTCTCGTCAATGTGCAGGCGGCCTGCCGTATCGATTATAACAAGATCGTAGAAGTTGCGGGAAGCATATTCAATCGCTTCCTTTGCGGTTTTAACGGGATCCTGCGTCCCGCGTTCGAAAACGGGAACATTGACCTTTTCACCCACGACCTGAAGCTGGGTGATCGCGGCAGGGCGATATATGTCGCATGCAACAAGCAGCGGTTTTTTGCCCTGAGTCTTTGCAAGGTAGGCAGCAAGTTTGCCCGCCATTGTGGTTTTGCCCGCACCTTGAAGACCCGCAAGCAGGAAAACAGAGGGTTTGCGCGGCCCGAACTCAACCTTCACAACGCTGCCGCCGATGAGCTGAGTCAGCTCCTCATTGACAATTTTGATTATTTGCTGGGACGGAGTGAGGCTTTGGAGAACATCCGAACCCACTGCCCGCGCCGAAACAGTGTTTATAAAGGATTTCACAACCGAAAAGTTAACATCCGCCTCGAGCAGCGCAAGCTTTATCTCGCGCATTGCCTCTTTGACTTCTTTTTCGGTCAACTTGCCCTTTCCGCCCAGTTTTCTGAATATGTTCTGAAGTTTTGAAGAAAGTCCTTCAAATGCCATCTTTGCCCTCCGTGATTTCAGTCAGTTGTGATAACAGAGTGTTGATTCTTTCCCGAGCGGCTTCATTGAAGGTGCACCTGCGAACCTCTGCCGAAAGCTCCGCAATTAAAACTTTCAGCCGCCTGTCCCTTGCGGCAAGACCGAGTTTTTCTTCCATTTCGAGAAGGATTTTTCACCGCGCTGCAATGCATCGCGCACACCCTGCCGCGAAATGCCCTTCTGCTCTGCAATTTCCGCAAGGGAAAAATCCTCCTCGCAGTTGAGCTTAAGCATCTCGCACTGGTTATCGGTTAAAAACGCGCCGTAGTAATCAATGAGAAGGCTTAATTCGAGTTTGTTCTGCATATATGCCTCCTTAATGTTCTATGCGGCACTGTTGTAAAGGCGCAAAGCTTTACAAGCATGATTATAACGCCGCCAAGGTGGAAAGTCAATCCCCTTTACAGTGTCTTTCTAAATATACTTCGTTCAATAATTGTCCGCAGCAGCAAAACTCAACACTCAGCCAGGCTTTCAATGTATCTTTTCAGCACGGGGCGATTGGGCGGCGTCAGCTCGTTTTCGGGCGGCATTTCGGAGGCGGAAAAGAAACGCAGCTCCGACACTTCACTTGCCTGCGGCGTAAGCTCTCCGGAATAACTGCGGCAAAGGTAAACAATATCAATATTTGAAACCTCGTCGCCGTTCGGATAGGTATAATGCAGGATTTTTCCCGAAAAAACACCAAAAAGTCAAGCTCGTTCGCAAAAAAGTCCCGTCTCTTCAAAAAGTTCGCGCATTGCCGCTTTTTCAACTTCCTCATCAAGCTCCACAGAACCGCCTGCATAGCCCCAAAGTCCGTTATCGCGCCGTTTCTGCAAGAGTATTCGACCCTCGGAATCGACAACAATAACGCTCGCACCGACCTGAAGCAGCGGACGATGCCCGACAGTTTTTCTCAAATCAAGTATATATTCCGACATGATTAATCCAAGTACCCCTCTTCACGCAGCATTTCAAGAACGCGCGCTTCGCGTTCAAGCATTGTTTGATTTTTTGGCCCGTGAGCTCTGTTTCTGTTAACATCAATTGCATGTTCTGCCTCAACAAATTCCAAAGTAAATCGTTCCCGCGCCTCATAATCATCGAGTTTCTGCGCTCCCGGCTCCGGTTCCGCTTCGCAAAAATAGTAGAAATTATTCTGAACAAAAACCGAAATCCCCGGTTTGTCGCTCTTTTCGATTCTGCGAACGCAGCCGTATTCCTGAATCGAATCAGGGACAACGCACAAGCCGGATTCTTCGGCAGTTTCGCGAATCAGTGCCTGATGCCGAGTTTCACCGCTCTCGATGCCGCCCCCGGGGAACTTATAGTAATCATACATCAGGCTGTGAACCATTGCAACCCTGCCGCCGCGAATGATAATGCTCCGAACGGACGGACGGTAAAAAACTTTTCCGCTCGAGTCGTAGTTCTTTTTATCCATTTCGAACAATGTTCTCATCATATCCTCCCGAATAAACCTGCGGCAAAAAACCGAAGCCGCAATTTGTGCCGAATATGTTAGGCATTGGCAATGAAGCCGCACAGTATATATATCAAATTACAAAAAGAAAACTCCATCGTAAATTCGATGGAGCTGATTTGGAGGCACCATCCGGAATCGAACCGGAGATGGCGATTTTGCAGACCGCTGCCTTACCGCTTGGCTATGGTGCCGTTTGGCCGCGTAAAAGGAGGAAACGCAGCCGTTAAAAAAATGGAGCGGGAAACGGGGCTCGAACCCGCCACCTCCGCCTTGGCAAGGCGGCGCTCTACCAAATGAGCTATTCCCGCAGCATGGTGCCTCAGAGTGGAGTCGAACCACCGACACAGGGATTTTCAGTCCCTTGCTCTACCAGCTGAGCTAACCGACGAGCAAATGGCGATCCGAAGGGGCTCGAACCCTGACCTCCAGCGTGACAGGCTGGCATTCTAACCAACTGA
>ENA-OQCO01000426-OQCO01000426.1-human-gut-metagenome-genome-assembly--contig:-NODE-426-length-23144-cov-3.577573_pt1 | contig 23144 bp, 20 predicted proteins | sample MGYA00242500_ERZ504582 | MGnify/ENA primary metagenome ERZ504582 (study PRJEB26092, sample SAMD00036346) | human gut metagenome | host: Homo sapiens | study: EMG produced TPA metagenomics assembly of...
GGCGTTCCATAGTCTATAAGTTATTCTAATTTTTTTCTTGTTTCAATACTGATGTACTGTACCATATCTTTGCATATCTAAGAAAACTTGCGTATCAAGGCTCATTCGTTAGTAGTAAATAAGTAGTAAATTGATGTGTTTGTTTCCTTGAAAATGCTGATAGATACTGTGTTTTAGCGGATAATCAGATTTTTATTGTGTTTTTACGTTAAAAAAGAATAAAGTGGCATATGCATATGTCGCACCGTTTTATATTTTATTCGCTATCTTCGGTCTGTTTCCTATTGTAGCCGGATTTGGTCTGAGCTTTTTCAGATGGGATGGCATCGGTCCGATGCATTTTAATGGTGTTACAAATTATATTAATTTGTTTAAAGACAGTCTGTTCTGGAAAGCTTTATCAAACACACTGTTAATCGGTATTCTGGCACATATTCCGATTCTGCTTGGAGGTCTTGCACTGGCTTATATCCTGAACTCCAAACTGGTAGAAGGTGAAAATATCTTTAAGACCATTTACTTCATGCCTATGGTAACCAGTTCTGTTGCTATTTCTATTATTTTCCAGAATTTGTTTGGAAATAACTATGGTATCATCAACTGGTTTTTAAGTTTGTTTGGACAGAAAGCTATCAACTGGCTTGGCGGAGACGGAAGTCTGATCAAAGTTGCCGTAATCGTGATGTTTGCATGGAAATGGGTAGGATGGAACATGGTTATCTATCTGGCCGGTATGCAGGGTATCAGTGGTGATATCTATGAAGCAGCCAAGATCGACGGTGCTTCCAACACAAGAGTTATGTTCAGCATTGTTATCCCGCTGTTAAAACCAATCATCGTATTTACAATCGTACAGTCCAGTATCGGTATGTTCAACCTGTTCACAGAACCGTTCATCCTGACAAACTCCAGCTGGACCGGTGGCGTAAATAATGGTGGTTTGACATTGATGATGTATCTGTTAAATAAAGCACCACAGGGTGGTAACTCTTATGGATATGCATCTGCATGTGCATATGTAATCACAATTATGATCGTAATTATCTCTGTATTCGTTAATAAATTTTCAGAGGAGAAAGATGAGGGAAGGAGGAAATACGGTAAATGAAAACACTTTTAATTGGAATCTTAATAATAGCCGTTGTTTTAGCAGTAATTTCCAAAATCCATCCGATAGGAAAAAAAGTTTCCCTGTATATTGTGCTTGGATTTATTGCCCTGATCATGTTGATTCCGTTCTACATGATGTTCGTTATGGCTACACATACAACCAGTGAAATTTATTCTTTCCCTCCTGCAATGTGGTTTGGAACGAATATAGTAACTAATCTGAAACATATGATCCAGGCAGTAAACTTCCCGTTATCTTTCCTGAACAGCTGCATTGTAACTTTTGGAAATGTTATCCTGGTATTATTTTTCTGTTCTATCGGAGGATATGCTTTCGCAGTATATCAGTTTCCGGGAAGAAAAGTACTCTTTGCAGTATTGCTGGGAACCATGATGGTTCCGTGGACAGCAGGTATTATTCCATGGTTTATCATGATGTCAAAACTTGGTTGGTTGAATAGTTTCCAGGCGCTGATCATCCCAAGCTGTGCCAATGCGTTTGGTATCTTCTGGATGAGGCAGTATTGTCAGAATAATGTTCCGGTATCACTGGTAGAAGCAGCCCGAATCGATGGGTGCAGTGAGTGGACAATCTTCTTCCGTGTTATTGCTCCAATCCTGAAACCGGCATATGCTTCCTTGGGAATCATGCAGTTCGTAAATGTATGGAACGACTTTATGCAGCCATTGATGATCTTGCGTAAAGCTGATAAAATGACATTACCACTGATGCTGAAGACTATGGTTGGTGACCGTGGCACTGATTATGGATCATTGATGTTTGCAAGTACTTGTGCTGTGTTGCCGTTGCTGATCGCATTCTTAAGTGCATCCAAGTTCTTTATGTCCGGTCTGACATCCGGAGCCGTAAAAGAATAATAACCAGTACATCGTTTTCAAAATAACTGTATCATTTACTTGTCTACGAATCCGATTGCACAGTTCAAAAAGCCTCAGCGTAGCCCGCTACGCCTACGTTTTTGAACTGCACACTCGAATCTGTATCCTGCGTGAATGATACAGTTATTTACGAAACGATGTACGAGACATAATGTATTGATAAAAAGTGAGGTAATCTTATGGAAATTGTAAATGGCGAAAGACTGGTATTGGGGACCTGTTATTACCCGGAACACTGGGACGAAAGTCTCTGGCGTGACGACCTGAAAAGAATGCTGGAAAACGGCATCGAAGTAATCCGAATCGCAGAATTTGCATGGAGCAAGATCGAGCGGTACGAAGGTGTATTCAACTATGATTTCTTTGACAGATTTCTGGATGTAGCTGCTGATATGGGTATGAAAGTGATCTTTTGTACCCCGACGGCTACACCGCCGGCCTGGCTGACTGAGAAATATCCGGAAGTTCTGAATGCAAACATGGACGGTGTTCTGTACCGCCATGGCGGAAGAAGACATTACAACTACAACTCTCCGAAATATCAGGAACTGACCAGAATTATTGTGGAAAAATCTGCATCTCATTATGCAAAACATCCGGCAATCATCGGATGGCAGATTGATAATGAGCTTAACTGTGAGAAAAATGAGTTCTATTCTGAGAGTGATACCATCGCTTTCCGCAAATTCCTGATGGAAAAATATGGAGCATTGATGCACTGAACGAAGCATGGGGAACGAACTTCTGGAATCAGACATACAACAGCTTTGAGGAAGTGTATGTGCCGAGAACCACTCTGAGCAACAACACCAACCCTCATGAAGTATTGGATTATACCAGATTCGTATCTGACAGCGCATGCAAATTCGCAAAACTGCAGAGCGATATCATCCGCAAATACATCAAACCGGGTGATTTTATCACCACCAACGGTCTGTTCGGCAACCTGGACAACCAGAGAATGACAAACGAGAGTCTGGATTTCATCACATATGATTCTTATCCGAACTTTGCTTATTGTCTGGATGCGTACAACAAGGATAACTTCCTGAAAGACCGTATGTGGAGCCGTAACCTGTCGGAGGTTCGTGCGGTATCCAAAAACTTCGGTATCATGGAACAGCAGTCCGGAGCCAACGGATGGAACACCGGTATGGCAGCTCCGACTCCGAAGCCGGGACAGATGACCCTGTGGACCATGCAGAGTGTGGCACATGGTGCAGACTATGTCAGCTATTTCCGCTGGAGAACTTGTACTTACGGTACCGAGATATACTGGCATGGTATCCTGGATTATTCCGGAAGAGACAACCGCAGACTGGCAGAAGTTAAATCGGTTCATGAGAAATTCCAGAAACTGTCTGAGATTGCAGGCTCCAAGTATGAAGCAAAAGTTGGTTTCCTGAAAGACTATGACAACGCATGGGACAGCCAGCTGGATATATGGCATGAAAAAGTAGAGTGGAAGAGCCAGCTTGGCATCTTCGAAGCTGCACAGAGAACCCATACACCGATGGATTATATCTATCTGCGCGACGATGTAACCGCAGAAGACCTGAAACCATATAGCGTACTGTTCTACCCGCATCCGGTACTGATCTCAGAGGAGAGAAAAGTCGTACTGGAAGAGTATGTAAAGAATGGCGGTTGCCTAGTTCTGGGCTGCAGAAGCGGATACAAAGATATGTACGGCCGTTGTGTCATGGACAAACTGCCGGGCAAATTTGCCGAGATGAGTGGTGTGGATATTCCGGAATACACACTGGTATCCCCGGACAACAAAGATATCGTGATCGACTGGGATGGCACGAAACTGGAAGCTGCTGTATTTAACGATCAGCTGGCAGCAGTGGGTGAATATGCAGAAGTTCTTGGAAGATACGAGAACTGCTATTATGCAGGAGAACCTGGACTGATTAAGAATGCTTACGGAGAAGGAACCGTATATTACTTCGGCGCAGCGTTCTCAGAGGAAACAGCAGAAGTATTCCTGGAGAAACTGGGTGTGAAAGATCCATACAAAGCAAAACTGGAGATCCCGGAAACCTGCGAACTAGCTGTAAGAAAGAAAGACGATACCGAGTATTGCTTCGTTCTGAACTACAAAGACGCAGAAGCCGAGATCCAGGTTAAAGAAGAGATGACGGATCTGTATACAGGTGAAAAAGTGAGCGGTACGGTTGTGCTGAAACCGTTTGAGGTAAGAGTACTGAAATAAGGGTGTGAAAAGAGGCGGTGGAAAGAAAATCCATCGCCTCCTGAAAAATGAGATAGACAAAAAAATCAGCAGGTGTTAATATAACTGCAAAGCATACTATTTCCATTCATTGAGGAATTCAATTATCATTTCTAAAAACATATCTTGATTCCATATTCAGAGAAGTCTCAATGCTTTTATATTTTCAAAAATCAGCAGTGAGATTGCTTCATGGACGGATAATCAGAATATATTCATCTTATATGAAAAGATCTCCTGCGCAAAAACAAAAAGGAGGAGATTGGTGGGAAAAAAGGATACCATAACCAAAAATTACATGAAGGAGAACAGGGTTTTCGCGGATGCCTTCAATTATTTACTGTACAATGGGCAGCAGATGATTCAACCGGAAAAACTGAGGGAAATCGACACAACAGAAATGGCGATTCTGCAGGGTGGTGATCAGAAACATCAGGATTCGGAAACGGTACAAAAATATAGGGATATATTGAAGAAAACCGTAGTGAAGGAGGATGGGGAGACGGTGTATCTTCTGCTTGGTGTTGAAAATCAGACGGATATCCATTATGCGATGCCAGTAAGAAATCTGATCTATGATGCGCTTCAGTATGGAAAACAGGTAAGTGATATTACGGCAGAAAACCGAAAGACAGGGAAGAAAAGATCAGGTGGAGAGTATTTATCTGGGTTTTATAAAGAAGATAAGCTCACGCCGGTAATCACGCTGGTGATTCATTTCGGTACGGAGTTATGGGACGGACCGGAATCATTACATGAAATGCTGCGTGTAAATGATAAAAAAATACTGGATTATATTCCGGACTATCGAATTCATCTGATCGATCCCGCACGTTTGACAAAAGAGCAGCTGGAACTGTTTCAGACGAGTCTTCGAGAAGTGCTGGGATGCATAAAATATGCAAAAGATAAAGAAAGATTAAAGGAATATATAACAGAAAATACTCGAATGTATATGGAAAATGCGGCGGCGCAGGTAATAAAAGCGATAACAAATACACCGATTACAATATCAGAAGAAGAGGAGGAAATTAATGTGTGTCAGGCAGTAGATGAAATGATTGAAGATGGAAGAGCAGAAGGCAGAGCAGAAGGAGAACTTTTCGGTTTCATTAAGGCGTATACAGGACTTATAAAGGATGGCCTGCTCTCCGTGAAAGAAGCCGCTTTGCGAATGCACATGACGGAAGAAAAATTCGTAGAAGAGATGGAAAAAGTGAATGAAAAGTCCTGAAAGATATTCCGGTTTTGACGGAAACGTTGTACACTGGGTTATAAGAGAAACTGTACAAATGCAGTAGTTATTGGGAGGTAGAAAGCTATGGAGTTTCAGGCAAAATGGATCCGGACTTCGGAAGAGACCGGTGGGGTGTGTCCGGTTTTTCGAAAGGGATGGAAGACAGAAAAGAAGGTAGAACGTGCGATGTTATATCTGACGGCGCTGGGCGTGTATGAGGCGCATCTGAATGGAAAACGAGTTGGAAATTATGTGCTGGCGCCGGGGTGGACGGCTTATGATAAAAGATTGCAGTATCAGGAATATGATATTACAGATCTGATGAGAGAGGAAAATGAACTGACCGTAACACTTGGGAAAGGGTGGTTTCGCTCCCCGATGCCCGGATGGCAGGACACACCTGACAAGCTGCAAAGAATGGGGCGTCCGGGAGGTATTCTCGGAGGAGTGCATATTGTATACATGGATGGAAGTGAAGAAGTAATCGTAACGGATCAGAGCTGGATATGGGGAGAAAGCAGGATTCGTTTCAGTGAGATTTACGACGGGGAGTTCTGTGATGACACTTTTGTGACGAAAGAGTGGAATACAGTAAAAGAATTTGCATGGTCAAAAGAGATTCTGATTCCGCAGGAGGGGAAGAGATCCGAGAGCAGGAAGTGGTGACAGCAAAATCTGTTTTCTGCACACCGGCAGGAAAAATGGTTGTTGATTTCGGGCAGGAAATCACCGGATATGTGGAGTTTACCGTGGACGCTCATGCAGGTGACAGGATCCATATCCTTCATGGAGAAGTTCTGGATGCAGAAGGAAATTTCTACAATGCAAATTACAGAAGTGCAAAAGCGGAGATAACTTATATCTGCAGCGAGGGAACACAGACCTGGCATCCGGCGCTGACGTTCTTTGGTTTCCGATACCTTTTACTGGACGAATTTCCGGGAGAAGCAACGCCGGAACAGTTCCGGGGAATCGCGGTGTATTCTGATATCCGAAAGACAGGAGAAATCCAGACTTCGGATCCGGCTCTGAATCAGCTGATCTCCAATATTTTCTGGGGACAGAGAGATAACTTCCTGGATGTGCCGACCGACTGCCCGCAGCGTGACGAACGGCTTGGATGGACCGGGGATGCGCAGGTATTTACCAAGACTGCAAGCTATAATTTTGATGTGGAGCGATTTTTTACGAAATGGCTGCATGATCTGGCAGCGGATCAGATGGAGAATGGCGCAGTCGGTCATGTGGTTCCGGATTATCTGGTTGGCGGAAATGCCAGTGCCGCCTGGGCGGATGCGGCAACGATCTGTCCGTGGCAGATCTATCAGACGTACGGCAATCCGCAGATCTTAAAAGATCAGTTTGCCAGTATGAAAAATGGGTGGATTATGTGACAAATCACACAACCACCCCATATCTGTGGACAGGTGGAGAACACTTCGGTGACTGGCTCGGTCTGGATGCGCCGCAGGGAAGCTATAAGGGATCAAGCAGAGAAGATTTTATTGCGTCTGCATTTTATGCACATTCAACAGAACTTGTAATAAAGTCAGGACGTGTGATCGGGGAAGATGTGAAGGCGTACGAGGCACTTCATGAAAAAATCGTGGAGACTTTCAGAAACACATATCCGGAGTACGGGACACAGACGGAACATATTCTGGCGGTGCAGTTCGGACTGGCGGAGGACTGTCAGAAAACAGCAGATGCACTGGCACAAATGATCCGAGATGACGGTTGCCAGATGCGGACCGGATTCGTCGGAACGCCGTATATTCTGCATGTACTGAGCAATTACGGACATACGGATCTTGCCTATACACTGTTATGCAGAAAAGAATATCCGTCCTGGCTGTATGCCGTGGGAAAAGGTGCGACAACGATCTGGGAACATTGGGATGGCATCATGGAAAACGGAGAGTTCTGGAGTACTGATATGAATTCATTTAACCACTACGCATACGGCTCTGTGGCAGACTGGATCTATGAACAGGCGGCAGGTATCCGGGTAGTGGAGGAACATCCGGGATTTGAAAAAGCGTGGATCCAGCCAAAACCGGGAGATCAGCTGGAGTGGCTGGGAGCATCGATTGAGACCAGACACGGAAAGATCAGCTCCCGGTGGACGCACACAGACGGTGCGATCCGGTACGAGATCGTAACACCGGTTCCGGCACAGATTGTAATCGGAAAAAAAGAATATGCTGTGGGGCCAGGAAGTTATATTTTCTGGAAATAATAGGATAGAGTAAAATGAGAGAAAACGGATTGTTGTACCAATAAAAAGTGCAGCGATCCGTTTCTTTACGCCAATGAAAAAAGATGGAAGATAATCCATCAAACGGGAAAATTTTATTTTATTTAGAAAGAATATCCGCTATAGTGGATTTACAAAAGTAAAGATATAATTTGAGCAAGATCAGAAAAAGGAGAAAAGGATGGAATATACATATAATAAAGAATATTTAATGAGAGATAACAAACCCTGGTTCCCGGTCATGGGAGAGTTTCACTACAGTCGTTACCGGGATGATCTTTGGGAGGAATCATTGCGGAAGATGAAAGCAGGCGGAGTTACGGTAGTTGCCACCTATGCATTCTGGATCCACCATGAGGAAGAGGAAAGCGTATATGATTTTACCGGATGCCGGAATGTTGGAAAGTTTCTGGCTATCTGTAAGAAACTGGATCTTCCGGTGTTCCTGCGGATCGGACCATGGTGCCATGGAGAAGTGCGAAACGGTGGATTTCCGGACTGGCTGCTGGAAAAGCAGATCCCGCTTCGCTGCGATGATCCGGCGTATCTTACGCTGGCGAGACGGTACTGGGAGGCGCTGTATCAGCAGGTAAAAGGGCAGATGTATGAGGACGGCGGACCGGTCATCGGGATCCAGATTGAAAATGAATATGGTCATGTAGGCGGTCAGACCGGAGAAGCCGGTGAGCAGCATATGCGGACCTTACAGAAGATGGCAAAAGAGATTGGCTTTTGCGTGCCATTGTATACAGCGACCGGCTGGGGCGGTGCGGTGACGGGCGGTATGCTTCCGGTGATGGCGGGGTACTGTGAGGCACCGTGGGACAGCCGGTTGACGGAACTGGAAGCAAATGAGAACTATGTATTTACCGGCAACCGAAACGATACACTGGTGGCAAATGATCATCATGTTTCGGAACAGCTGACCTTTGATCCGGCAGAATTTCCTTATCTTACGGCAGAACTTGGCGGCGGACTGCAGCCTACGGAGCACCGAAGACCGGTTCCGGTAGGAACCGATATCGGAGCAATGTCACTGACAAAACTTGGTTCCGGGGTGGCGATGCTTGGGTACTATATGTATCACGGAGGAACGAATCCCAAAGGAAAATTCTCTACGCTGGAAGAGAGTAAGGCTACAGGATATCCGAATAATGTATCGGTACTGAGTTATGATTTCCGTGCACCGATCCGACAGTTCGGGCAGGTCTCAGATACTTATAAAGAGATTAAGCTGCTGGCACTGTTTGCGAAAGACTTTGGACAGGATCTGGTGACACTTCCGGCGGAAATCGATCTGGTGGGTGTGGACCCGGAAGATATGCACACGCTGCGTCTGTCCTGGCGGCATGATGACGATCATGGGTATGTGTTCTTTAATAACTATCAGAGAAAACGCCGGATGGATGCGCATAACGGTGTGACACTGGAAGGCAGATGCAAAGAAGCACCGGTGGAGTTTCCGAAGCTGGATCTTTTGCCGGGAAGCTATGGATTTTTCCCGTATCATTTCCGGGAAGGAGACGGGGAACTGCTCTCGGCAAATGCAACACCGCTTTGCAGACTGCGGGGAGAAGACGGAACATCGTGCGTGGTATTTTACGGTGATTGGGATCCTGCATTTGTGTGGAAGGATGAAAAGCATTTTCCGGTGCTTCATCTGGACCGGGAACGTGCACTGCAGGCGTGGAAAGTGACGCTGGATCGGGAGTATCTGATCCTTTCGGATGACTATGTGTGGGAGGAAGATGGAAAGCTACACATAGAAGGAGGGAAGGAGACGGTGATCCGGTGTTATCCGAAACTGAAAGATTTTTCGGTTCTTCCGGATGGTTTCGAGGCGTGTGGTCTGGATCACGAGTTTACCCTGTATCGGAGAAGAGAAAAAGCGGAGGATACCAGGGTAACCGTGACAGAAGGAACTGTTGGCGAGGATTCACGGATCTACAACCTGAAAATAACTTCACCGGAAACCTGGCGAGATACGATACTCTCTCTGGACTTCGGCGGAGACAAAATAGAGATTTTCCGGGATGGCGAGATGCTCACCGACAGCTACTACACCGGCGAGCCGGTACAGATCAGCCTGCGCTACTTTGATTTCCCACAAGAATTGCAGGTAAAGATCTACCCCCTGAAAGAAGACGCCCCAAGATTCCTGGAACGCTGGCCACAGATGAAAGACGGGTGTGCGTGTGAGTTGTATGGAGTTGGAGTGAAGAATCTGGTGTGGTAAATGTAAAGATGTAAACTGAAAAAAAGGAAAGTTGTTGATAATATTCTTGTGGCACAACTTTCCTTTTTTGTTACAGTGCATATCAATAATTGGTCCAGTGGACCAATTTTGATTATTATATCCTTGCACAGAAAACAGATTTGAGATAAAATGTTTAAAAGGTTTAAAATAAACCGTTGTCAACTGAACTATAAAAACCGTTGTGATGAACAGACAGGGGGCTTCTACATGAATGTAAAATCCATAGATATCGCCAGGGCACTTGGCATCTCTAAATCCACTGTATCTCTGGCATTGAATGGAAAACCGGGCGTGAGTGAACAGACACGGCAGGAAGTCCTCGCATGTAAGAAACAGCTGGAAGAGCATGGGGTAGTGCCGCCGGGAATGTTTTCGAGACAGCCGGAACAAAGAAAAAGACAGCAGATCAAGATTGTCAAAATTACAAATGGAATGAAAAATATACAGGGAGCTGAGCTGGATCTCTGGACAGATGTGAATCAGGTATTTGAGAAAAATCTGCAAGCAAATGGATATTCGCTTGGATTACTGTATGCAGATTTCAGGGAGGAAGATCAGTCCCGCATGATTGCCGAATGTAATGCGGATGATGTGGCGGGTGTAATTATTTTCGGAACGGAATTAAAACAGGAAAACAGTCCGTTGCTTGACGGAATCCGAAAACCGTTGGTGATTTACGATGCGGCGCCGGATATTGAAAAATATCCGGTGATTCTGATCGATAACCGTCAGGGAGTAGAACTTGCGGTGAACGAACTTCTGGCGAAAGGAAATACAGATATTCAGTATCTGTGTAATCCATTACCGATGTATAATTATCTGAGCCGGCGCAGAGGTTTTCAGGAAATTATGAAACAGAAGGGGCTGGGAGATGCTTCTGATCGTATCATCAATACGGGAAGCAGTATAGAAGAAGTTCATCAGATGATGCGAGAGTATCTAAAAACAGCAAAGCTGCCTCAGGCATATATTATGGAGAGTTATCATGTTTCCATGGGAACGATTATGGCAATGAATGAATTGAATATTCGTATTCCGGAAGATGTGAGTCTGATCGGTATTGATGCTCTGCCAAGTTTTCTCACCGGAGGCATTGATATGACAAGTATCCGTGTCCCCCATACAGAAAGAGCATACTGGGCAATACAGTTGTTATTGAAGGAAATAGAACACCCGGTAAAAGAAAAATGTAAGTTGTATACAAATTGTGTGTTTGTAGATGGTGAAACAGTTAAGAAAAGATAAAAGAGAACAGTAAGTGAAAAAGTTCAGATTCCGTGTGGGAAGCTGAACTTTTTTCTTACTTTACAGGAAAGCAATTTCCTGTAAAGTAAGAAACGGCTCCGCGAGGATGTACCGAGGCACGTTCTTAGTTCTATGGACAATGAGCAAAGACATATATTTATAGAAAAAGTTGAAAATAAAAACGAAAAAGTTTAAAATATAAACAAAAATAAACATGAATTTAAATAAAAGAGGAAGAATATGAGAAGATACAATTATGAAAAACAGGTGGAAAAATGGGATGTTCTGGAAGTGACTGTAGAAGGTCATTCTGATAAGAACCCATTTGTAGATTATGAGATTCAAGGAATCTTTACAGGAAAACATGAGACAGTAACTGTGGACGGATTTTATGACGGAGAAGGTGTGTACAAAGTAAGATATATGCCGTCTTTCGTGGAATTATATACATTCGAAGTGACAGGGAGCGCGATAGACGGGGAAGTGCTCACTGGAAAATTTCAGGTAACACCGGCGAGCGAGGAAAATCACGGACCGATCCGTGTGGCAAATACCTATCATTTTGCCTACGAAGACGGAACGCCGTATTATTCCATCGGCACAACCTGTTATGTGTGGGCAGAGCGCGGTTTCAGATGCTGCAGTCAAAAGGTATTTTGCCCCTGAAAAAGAGGCGTCATTGCTTTTATGTGAAGAACATCACAGAGAGCAATGGCGCTTTTTGAATTGGCAGGAAAAAGGCCTTTTCTTTGTTATTAAGTAGTCACATCAGGTATACCAGATGTAGTGACATAGAAAGATGAAACACGATATGTTGATAAAAAATATTGTTATATGAGAAAAGTTCGTTAAAATAACGACAAATATCACCAAAATAAAATATTTATTGTGCAAAATGATAAAATAAAGTATAATAGTGATAATGACATCTGTATAAAATGCAAAAGTGAACGGCAGCAATATGGAGGTTGAAACTGTGGTTTGCGCAAAACTGTTCAGAGGGGAAACTGAACAGGTACGGAAAGTTATCGAAATCAAAAAAGAAAAGGGCAATGAAGTGAAAGGAGGAAACTACATGCTGGATCAATCTTATTACCAGAAAACGGATGAGATTATCGAACACTACGGCCGCAAGGCAGCTTCCCTGATTCCGATCATGCAGGATATTCAGGCAGAATATCGTTATCTGCCGGGAGAACTGCTTACTTATGTGGCGAAAGAGATCGGAGTCAAAGAGGCAAAAGCCTACAGCGTGGCAACATTCTATGAAAACTTTTCCTTTGAACCGAAAGGAAAGTATGTGATCAAAGTCTGCGACGGAACTGCCTGCCATGTAAGAAAATCCATGCCGGTAAAAGAAGCTCTGATGAAAGAGCTGGGACTCAGTAATAAGAAACACACAACGGATGATATGTTATTTACCGTAGAGACCGTATCCTGTCTGGGAGCCTGTGGACTGGCGCCGACTCTGACGGTCAATGATGAAGTACATCCTAAGATGACGCCGGAAAAAGCTATCGAGCTGTTAAATGAATTGAGAGGAGAAAGCGTATGAGTATAAATTGCCGTGAAGATCTGTTGAACAGACAGGCAAAGGTAAATGAAGAAATCAAATCGTATACCTGTCGCGTTCTTGTCTGTTCCGGTACCGGCTGTATCGCATCCGGTGCTCAGAAAATTTATGAAGAAATGGAAATTCTGTGTCGGGATATCGATGGTGTTACCGTAGAGATGCAGAAAGATGTTCCGCATATCGGTGTGATCAAAACCGGTTGTCAGGGTCTGTGTGAACTGGGACCTCTGATGCGTATCGAACCATATAACTATCAGTATGTACATGTACAGCCGGAAGACTGTAAAGAGATCGTGGAGCGCACGATCCTGGAAGGACAGCCGGTAGAGAGACTGTTCTACCGTGATCATGAGACCGTCTGTCCGCATCCGGACGATATTCCGTTCCTGAATCAGCAGACACGTATCGTTCTGGAAAACTGTGGAAAGATCGACGCAGAGTCGATTGACGAATATATCGCAGCCGGTGGATATCAGGCACTGGCCAAAGCACTTGGCTCCATGACCCCGCAGGATGTTATCGAAGAAGTTACAAAATCAGGACTTCGCGGACGTGGCGGTGCGGGATTCCCAGCAGGAAAAAAATGGTCACAGGTAGCCCGTCAGAAAGAAAAAGTACGATATGTGGTGTGTAACGGTGATGAGGGTGATCCAGGTGCGTTCATGGATGGCTCTGTAATGGAAGGTGATCCGTATAAGATGATCGAAGGTATGACCATCGCCGCTTATGCAGTAGGTGCAGAAGACGGATATATCTACGTGCGTGCAGAGTATCCATTATCCGTAAAACGTCTGCGCATGGCGATCGAACAGGCAGAGGCAAATGGTCTGTTAGGTGATCATATCCTTGGTTCGGATGTGAACTTCCATCTGCATATCAACCGTGGTGCAGGTGCTTTTGTATGTGGTGAGGGATCGGCTCTGACGGCATCCATCGAAGGAAACAGAGGTATGCCGCGTGTAAAACCACCGCGTACCGTTGAAAAAGGTCTGTGGGAAAAACCGACCGTGCTGAATAACGTAGAAACATATGCCAATGTACCGAAGATCATTCTGGAAGATGCGGACTGGTTCCGTACCATGGTACCGAGGGAAGCCCGGGAACAAAGACATTCTCTCTGACCGGTGCCATTGAAAATACCGGTTTGATCGAAGTGCCTATGGGAACAACACTTCGTCATATTATTTATGATATCGGCGGCGGACTCAAGAGTGGTGCTGCTTTCAAGGGCGTACAGATCGGAGGACCGTCCGGCGGATGTCTGATCCTGGATCAGCTGGATGCGCCTCTGGACTTTGATTCGGTAAAGAAACTGGATGCCATCATGGGATCCGGCGGACTGGTAGTCATGGATGAAAACACCTGTATGGTAGAGGTAGCCCGTTTCTTTATGAACTTTACCCAGCGTGAAAGCTGTGGAAAATGTGTTCCGTGCCGAGAGGGAACCAAACGTATGCTGGAGATCCTGGAGCGGATCGTAGACGGCAAGGGTGAGATGTCAGATCTCGATGAGCTGGAAGAACTGGCGCACATGGTACAGAGTATGGCTCTGTGTGGTCTTGGAAAGAGTGCACCGCTTCCGGTCATCAGTACCCTGAACCGGTTCCGCGACGAATACGTTGAACATATCCGTGATAAAAAGTGCCACGCAAAAGTATGTACGGCACTGCGTCAGTTCCATATCAATTCCGAGTTCTGTATCGGCTGTGGAAAATGTGCGAAGAACTGTCCGGCGGGAGCGATTACCGGAGCTATCAAGCATCCGCATCAGATCGACAATAATCTGTGTATCAAATGTGGTGCCTGTAAAGATAACTGTAACTTTAATGCAGTATATGTGGAAATGTAGGAAGGAGGGTGTCTTATGAGTCATATGATCATCGATGGAAGAAAAGTTGAATTTACGGATGAGAAAAATGTCCTGTCAGTGATCCGAAAGGCGGGTATCAATATCCCGACACTGTGTTACCACTCCGAGCTTTCCACATTTGGTGCCTGTCGTCTGTGTACCGTGGAAGATGACAGAGGAAGATGTTTGCATCCTGTTCGGAAGAGCCGAGAGACGGCATGGTGATCCATACCAATTCCGGACGTATCAGAAAATACAGAAAACTCATCGTGGAACTGCTTCTGGCAGCACACTGCCGTGACTGTACCACCTGTGTAAAGAGTGGAGAATGTGTTCTGCAGGAACTGGCACATCGTCTGGGGGTTGAAAATGTCCGGTTCCAGAATACGAGAGAACAGAGAGAACTGGATCTGAGTTCCCCGTCTCTGGTGAGAGATCCGAATAAATGTATCCTTTGTGGAAACTGTGTCCGCGCCTGTGAAGAACTGCAGAGTATCGGTGCTCTTGGATTTGCATTCCGTGGTACCGAAGCGATGGTTATGCCGGCGTTTGACCGAAAGATTTCCACAACGGACTGTGTAAACTGTGGTCAGTGCAGAGTATTCTGTCCGACCGGAGCTATTTCTATCCGAACCAATATGGATGAAGTGTGGGAAGCTCTGGCAGATCCGAATGTGCGCGCGGTAGCTCAGGTAGCACCGGCTGTCCGTGTTGCAGTGGGAGATCATTACGGGCTGACCAAAGGAAAAAGCGTGATGGGCAAGATCGTCAATGCCCTGCACCTGATGGGATTTGATGAAGTATACGATACTTCCTTCAGTGCGGATCTGACGATCATGGAAGAGAGTGCAGAGTTCCTTGACAGAATCAAAAAAGGAGAAAAACTTCCGTTACTGACTTCCTGCTGTCCGGCATGGGTCAAATTCGTAACCGATCAGTACAAAGATTATATTCCGAACCTGTCCACCTGCCGTTCTCCGCAGGGAATGCTTTCCGCAGTCATCAAGGAGTATTTCCGTGACCCGGAGCATGCAAAGGGGAAGAAAACTGTTATGGTTTCCATCATGCCATGTACTGCGAAGAAGGCGGAAGCTGTTCGTCCGAATAGTTTTACCAAGGGAGAACAGGATACAGATATCGTTATCACAACCACAGAGCTGCTTCGTATGATCGACAACTTTGGTATCAAATTCTCGCTTCTCGAACCGGAAGCATGTGATATGCCGTTTGGATTCGGTTCCGGCGGTGGTGTGATCTTCGGTGTAACCGGTGGCGTGACTGAGGCGGTTCTTCGCCGTCTGACCAATGACCACAGCAAGGAAGCGATGCATGAGATCGCAGAAAGCGGTGTCCGTGGAGAAGAAGGTATCAAAGAGTTCTCTGTAGATTATCAGGGAACCGAAATCAAGATCTGTGTAGCCAGTGGTCTTGCCAATGCGAGAAAAGTTATGGATCAGGTAAAGAACGGAGAAAAAGAATATCATCTGATCGAAATCATGGCCTGTCGTCGTGGCTGTATCATGGGAGGCGGACAGCCGACCAGAGCCGGTGACAGAACAAAATCACTCCGTGCGAAAGGTCTGTACAACGCAGATAATACAACGATCATCAAGAAATCCGATGAGAACCCGCTGGTTCAGGAATTGTATGTCGGATTATTAAAAGGCAAAGAGCATGAACTGTTACATAACGAAAGTTATGAATAAACTGGTATTATAATATTATAGGAAAACTCCTGGAACTATTCCGTATTTGCATAGGTAGATGTAGTCGGAACTGTTGAATTCTGACAGGGCGAATGCTATCATTTTTAAGAGTACTATCAAAAAGAAAACCTATGAAAAATGTATAACGGAAGATCAGGAGGAAAAATGAGAGGACTGTATTCATCCAAGACAGAAATCAGACACAAAATATTTACGGAGATTGCCCGTATGGCATACGAAGAGCAATCTCCGGAGGAGGTACTGGAAGAACTTCCATATAAGATCATCCCGGGAGAGGTTGCAACTTACAGAGACAGTATTTTTCTGGAGCGGGCAGTCGTTGGTGAGCGTCTGCGTGTGGCAATGGGAATGTCGCTGAGAAAAATCACAGAGCATGCGCCAATCTCCAAAGGTGTGGAACCCAGTATTATAGAAGAAAAATATTACGAACCGCCGCTTATCAATGTGATCAAATTCGCCTGCAATGCCTGTCCGGAGAAGAGAGTCATGACAACAGAAGGATGTCAGGGCTGTCTGGAACATCCATGCGTGGAGGTCTGTCCGAAGAAGGCTGTCCATATGGAAGGTGGAAGATCTCATATTGATGAGTCTTCATGTATCAAATGTGGAAAGTGCGTGGAAGCCTGTCCGTATAATGCGATCATCAAACAGGAGCGTCCATGTACAAAAGCATGCGGAATGAATGCGATTGGTTCCGATGAATATGGAAGAGCGGAGATCGATCAGGAGAAATGTGTATCCTGTGGTCAGTGTCTGGTAAGCTGTCCGTTCAGTGCCATTGTGGATAAGGGGCAGATTTTTCAGACGATCATGGCGATAAAGAGCGAGACACCGGTTTATGCGATTCTTGCGCCGGCGATCGCAGGTCAGTTCCAGGATATGAAAAATACAAAGATCCGTGGCGCTTTTCAGGCACTGGGATTTACCGATGTGAGAGAAGTTGCGATCGGAGCGGATCTGTGTACGGTGGAAGAAGCAAAGGATTTTCTGGAAGAAGTTCCGGAAAAACTGCCGTTCATGGCAACATCCTGTTGTCCGTCCTGGTCTATGATGGCGAAAAAACTGTTCCCGGAACAGGCAAAATGCATTTCCATGGCGCTGACGCCGATGGTTCTGACTGCGCGACTGATCAAACAGAAAGAACCGGACTGCAAGATCGTCTTTGTTGGTCCGTGTGCAGCGAAAAAACTGGAGGCAAGCCGGAAGAGTATCCGCAGTTATGTGGATTTTGTACTGACATTTGAGGAAGTTGCCGGAATGTTTGATGCGAAAGGTGTGGACTGGAAGGATATTCCGGAAGGCGAACCTTTATTCCGTGCAAGTGCAGATGGACGCGGTTTTGCAGTCAGCGGAGGGGTTGCACAGGCTGTCGTACATGCGGTAAAACGGATCGATCCGGAACGGGAAGTCAAAGTGGTCAATGCAGAAGGTCTGCAGAACTGCAAGAAGATGCTCCAGATGGCGAAAGCAGGTAAGTACAATGGCTATCTGCTGGAAGGAATGGCATGTCCTGGAGGATGTGTGGCCGGAGCAGGTACGCTGCAGATGGTAAAGAAAGCAGCAGCAGCGCTGGAAAAGATGAAAGGTGAAGCGTCCTTTACAGAATCTTCCGACTCCAAATATCAGTCAAGACTGGAGAGTCTGGAAAAGTTTGACGTGGAATAACATACAGATACTACAGCTACAGAGAGCAGAATTTTCTGCTCTCTGTATTGAAAAGAAGCAGGCACAGAAAGTGCAGATATAAGGGAGTGAGTGGAACATGAACAGAATTGCCGTGATTGGAATTATCGTGGAAGAACCACAGAAAGTCGAGAAACTCAACCAGCTGCTTCATGAATATGGAAGTTATATTATAGGAAGAATGGGGATTCCCTACCGGGAGAGAAAGATCCATGTGATCAGCATCGCGATGGATGCGCCACAGGATACGATCAATGCCCTGACCGGCAAGATCGGAAGACTGGAAGGAATCTCGGCAAAAGCAGTTTACTCGAAATAGGAGACATGCATGAACAGAGACATACTGAGTAAGATCGAACAGGAGCAGATGATCAGCCGTGAGGAGCTGGAAGAACTGCTGACGACAACCGATCAGGAACTGATCGAGGAACTGTACCGGCGGGCGAGAGCGACAGCCGAGAAATATTATGGAAAAGAGATCTACCTGAGGGGGCTGATCGAATTTACCAATTATTGTAAAAATAACTGTTATTACTGTGGGATCCGCTGTGGCAATGAAAAAGCGCAGAGATATCGGCTGACCGTGGATCAGATTCTTTCGTGCTGTGAAAGCGGATGGGAACTTGGTTTTCGGACCTTTGTACTCCAGGGAGGAGAAGATCCTTATTATACCGATGAGCGGATCTGTACGATCACAAAAGAAATCAAGAAACGATATCCGGACTGTGCGGTGACGTTATCCATCGGAGAGAAAGAACGGGCAAGCTATCAGGCGTATTTTGACGCGGGGGCTGACCGGTATCTGCTTCGTCATGAGACGGCAGATGAAGTACATTATCAGAAACTTCATCCGTCACAGATGTCGCTGGCACACAGAAAAGAGTGTCTGAGGGAACTGAAGGAGATCGGATATCAGACAGGGTGTGGTTTTATGGTAGGATCGCCGGGACAGACGCTGGATACCTTATATGAGGATCTGGTGTTTATCAAAGAACTCCAACCGGAGATGGTGGGAATCGGACCGTTTATTCCCCATCAGGATACCCACTTTGCAGAAGAAAAGGCAGGAACGCTGGAAGATACCTTACGGCTTCTGGCAATTATCCGGCTGATTCATCCGATGGTACTGTTGCCATCCACCACTGCACTCGGAACGATCCATCCGATGGGAAGAGAAAAGGGTATTCTGGCAGGAGCCAACGTGGTGATGCCAAACCTGTCACCGATTCAGGTGAGGGACAAATACCAGCTGTATGACAATAAAATCTGTACGGGCGAAGAAGCGGCAGAGTGCCGCGGCTGTCTGGAACGGCGCATAGCTGCGATTGGTTATCAGTGTGTGACAGATCGCGGAGACAGTGCAATGTGCCGATGAAAAACAAGAAATACTAATTGGGAAGATTGCGGAAATCTGTCTGCGGGATCCGAATGGAATCACAGAAGACCCGGCAGCCTGACCAAAAAGAAAGGAAGAGAGACGTTATGTATAATCCGAAATCGTTAAAAGCCGAGGAATTTATCTCAGATGAAGAGATCAGAGAGACCCTGGCTTATGCAGATGCAAATAAAGATAATATAGAACTGATCGACCAGATCCTTGCGAAAGCAAAGGAATGTAAAGGCCTGACACACAGAGAGGCTTCTGTGTTGCTGGCCTGTGAGATGCCGGACAAGATTCAGGAGATGTATGATCTTGCGGCAGAGATTAAAAAAGAATTTTACGGAAACCGGATCGTGCTTTTTGCACCGTTGTATCTGTCCAATTACTGTATCAACGGCTGTGTATACTGTCCGTATCATAAAAAGAATACACATATCGCCCGGAAAAAACTGACCCAAGAAGAGATTGTAAAAGAAGTGACAGCTCTGCAGGATATGGGACATAAACGACTGGCGATCGAGGCAGGAGAAGATCCGGAAAACAATCCGATCGAATATATTCTGGAATCTATCAAAACGATTTACAGTATCAAACATAAAAACGGAGCCATCCGCCGTGTGAACGTAAATATTGCGGCGACCACCGTGGAAAATTATCGAAAATTAAAAGAAGCCGGAATCGGAACTTATATTCTGTTCCAGGAAACATATCACAAAAAGAGCTACGAAGAACTGCATCCGAAGGGACCGAAACATAACTATGCATATCATACCGAAGCCATGGATCGTGCGATGGAAGGTGGTATCGATGATGTGGGTCTTGGTGTGCTGTTTGGACTGGAGCTTTATCGTTATGAATTTGCAGGGCTTTTGATGCATGCAGAACATCTGGAAGCTGTACACGGTGTGGGACCGCATACGATCAGTGTACCACGTATCAAACATGCGGACGATATCGATCCAACGGTATTTGATAACAGTATCAGTGATGATATTTTGCAAAATCTGCGCGCTGATCCGTATCGCAGTGCCGTATACCGGTATGATCATCTCTACCAGAGAGAGTCAGGCAGTTCGTGAAAAAGTACTTCCGTTGGGTGTCTCTCAGATCAGTGGTGCGTCAAAGACGAGTGTTGGTGGATACGATACACCGGAGACGGAAGATGAAGTGACTTCCGCACAGTTTGATGTCAGTGACCAGAGGACACTGGATGAGATCGTACGGTGGTTAATGGAGATGGGAGATATCCCGAGTTTCTGTACTGCCTGCTACCGCGCCGGAAGAACCGGCGACCGTTTCATGTCCCTGTGCAAGAGCAAACAGATTCTCAACTGCTGTCATCCGAACGCACTGATGACACTGATGGAGTATCTGCAGGACTACGCATCACCGAAGACCAAAGAAATCGGTATGAAACTGATCGAAAAAGAACTGGACAATATCCCGAGTGAGAAAGTCCGCAGAATCGCAGAAGAACACCTGCGGGATATCGAAACGGACAGAGAGATTTCCGGTTCTGACAATAAAAAGCGACTGTTGGAGTACTGAGACAAGAGGGAAATACAGTCGAAAGAAGTGACACAGCGGACAACACCTGCAAAGGCGCAGGGGTTGTCTGTTGTGTCTGTTAGGTTACGGAAACAATGAGTAAAACTCAGATGATTAGAATAGAATTGGTTTACATAAAATCAAGGGAGGGGATTATATGGGTACAACATTACAGGAAACGCCTTCCGGCAACCGGCTTCATATAGGTATATTTGGAAAAACAAACAGCGGAAAGTCTGCCTTTATCAATGCATTTTCCGGACAGTCTGTCTCCATCGTGGCAGACGTAAAGGGAACCACCACCGATCCGGTCTACAAGGCGATGGAGATCGCACCGCTTGGTCCGTGCGTATTGATCGATACGGCGGGATTTGACGATGAGGGAGAACTGGGAGCCATGCGGATGGAAAAGACGGCGCTGGCTGCACAGAAAACGGAACTGGCACTGATAGTATTTGCAACCGAAGATATGGAAAAGGAACTGGAGTGGTTTCGGTATTTTCAGGAAAAAAAGACACCGGTGATTCCGGTGGTAAGTAAAAGCGATCTTCGTTCAGATGAAGAAAATCAGGAATTCGCAGAAAAACTCAGAGAACAGACGAAAGAGAAAGTATGCATCGTGAGCGCAAAAACCGGTGCGGGAATCGCAGAACTGAAAGAGCGGATGATCCGTATGGTTCCCGAAGGCTTCGGCGACCGGACCATTACCGGGGCTCTGGTATCCGAGGGAGACGTTGTCCTCCTGGTAATGCCCCAGGATATCCAAGCACCCAAAGGTCGTCTGATCCTTCCACAGGTACAGACGATGCGGGAACTGCTGGATAAAAAATGCATTGTTTTAAGTGCCACCACCGACAAACTGGTGGAAGCCCTGGATCAGCTGAAAAATCCCCCAAAACTGATCATCACCGATTCTCAGGTCTTCGACTATGTCTATGATCACAAACCTACAGAAAGTCTGCTCACCTCTTTCTCTGTCCTCTTCGCCGACTACAAAGGCGATCTGGACTACTACAAAGAGGGGGCCAAAAAACTGATGAACCTCTCCTCCGATTCCCGGGTCCTGATCGCCGAATGCTGCACCCATGCACCACTGAAAGAAGACATCGGCAGAGAAAAGATCCCGCGGATGCTGAAGAAAAAATACGGCGAAACCCTGAAAGTAACCGTCGTAAGCGGCACCGACTACCCCAAAGACCTGACCTCATATGATCTGATCATCCAGTGCGGCGCCTGTATGTTCAACCGCAAATACGTCCTCCACCGCATCCAACAGGCAAAAAACCAGGGCGTGGCAATGACCAACTATGGCGTAGCATCGCTCAATTAAAAGGTATCTTGGACAAAATTGTCTGCTAAAGTAAAAACAAAAATACTTTTACAAGTCGATCACTGAAAATTTATCTTTCGATGGTCGATTTGTTTATTTGAGGGTAACTATTCAGTAGCCATTGTCCTGCGAGGTGTTTTGACATGAATATGTCAAAATCCCGAGACATACAAGCCAAAATGCCATCACCGAAGGTGATTTACGCGAGCAACGAGTCAAAGTCCGTGCTTGCACGGAACCTTGAGGAGTGCCGCGATAACGATAAAAACTCGCAAAGCGTGGTTTTATCGTTTAAATACATTTTGGCTCGTAACTGTGAAGGTACTGAACAGTTACGAAAAATGTATTTTTACCCCAGATCCAGGTTTCGGATATCTTCCGGGATGGGAGCTGTCAGGTGGAGTTTTTCGCCGGTGTAGGGTTGATACAGGGTGACTCCGTAGGCGTGAAGAGCTGCCCGGTGGAGTTGGGTCCGATCTCCGCCGTAAAGGGGATCGCCGAGTAGAGGGTAGTTCAAGGTTGCCATGTGGAGGCGGATTTGGTGGGTTCTGCCGGTTTCCAGGTGGAGGGCGAAGCATTGGTTGGCTTTGCCGGTCCAGAGGGATTTATAGAGGGTTCTGGCGGATTTGCCGAGAGGGGTAGGAATCATGCGCAGACGGTTTTCAGGATCAGGAGCCATTGGAGTGTCGATTCGAGTCCATCCGTCCGTATCTGCCGTTGTCTCGTATTCTTCCATCCGCCGGATGATTTCACTCCATCCGGGGAATTTTTCCACTTTGTTTTTTCTTCGACGTCTTTCTTATGTTTTTTA
>ENA-OQCO01000429-OQCO01000429.1-human-gut-metagenome-genome-assembly--contig:-NODE-429-length-23088-cov-1.508210_pt1 | contig 23088 bp, 19 predicted proteins | sample MGYA00242500_ERZ504582 | MGnify/ENA primary metagenome ERZ504582 (study PRJEB26092, sample SAMD00036346) | human gut metagenome | host: Homo sapiens | study: EMG produced TPA metagenomics assembly of...
AATTTTTTTCTTTGCCCACTGGATGGACTCCAAAGCCGCGTTATATCCGCAGTTTTCAGCCTTCGCAATGTCGTGAATCGTCAAACCTGATTCAAGCAGTAAAAAGCGTCGGCGCTGCGTGGGCGTCAGTTTTGCCTGTGCAACCGCAGCCGACAGGCGTTCCATTTGTTCCTCGCTTATATATTGCTCATCCAGCGTCTTTGATGCCAACTCAGGAGCATTCGCAGGTCTGGCCTCCAGCCGGAGCTTTTCTACATGACGCTCATCGCGCTTCTCCTGTTTGAGATCTTCCAGTTTGAATTCCCGTGTCAAAACCGTAAACAGCCGGAAGTCCAAGCGGATCACGCGCCCGGCATCCGGAGATTCCGGGTAGACATCCTCGATATGTATGATCGCCGCCTCCGGCTTCATTTTGATCAGTTCGCGGTGGGCCTTTTTCGTGAGCTGGAACCAGTCAGATTCGATTCCATTTTGGACAATTTTAATCAGCATATCGCTGCCTCCATTTCTGAATTTCATTTGCGCGGATGGGCAAATGTCAGAAACGAAGGGGCGCGGATAGGGTAACAAAAATCCGTCAACGCGCTTCGGCTGCAATTTGCAGCGCATGCACACTGACGGACGCTAAAAATATTCACCAGTAGTTCCACTCGACGCCGTACAACTGCCACTTGTTTGAAAGCGGCCTTGCGGCAAGAGTGGAATCTACCGGTGTTCTGGGCTGCTGGTCACCGTTTGAGGCGCAGCCCGCGCCTCTTTTTAGGGGAAAATAGCATAAAACGCTCTATCCCGGCAGGAATGGAGCGCTTTAGTCGCACGGATCGCCCTCCAGCACTGACGTTTTTTTATATGCGGCGCTGGAGGTATTTCCTTGTTTCGGCCTCTAATAGTGAACAAAATTCGACACCATTAGAGCATTTCTGAAACAGCGGGCATTCTGTACAATACTCGTGTCGGAGGTGAACTACTGGTGTCGATTTATAATACTCCATTAGAGGAGCGTTTCGGTGAAAAACTGGAAGAATTGCGCGAGGGAAAGAATATGACGCGCGAACAGCTTGCGGAACAGGTCGGGCTTACCGCGAGGCATATCGCCGCATTGGAACGAGGTGAGCGGCGGCCGACGCTCAATACAATGGAAAGCTGCTGCGGACGCTGGGCGCACCGACCGAGTGGCTCATCTATCCGGAGTTTGAAGAGCAAAATGCCCGCTTACGCGAGATTTCCCATTTGGCTGCCACATTCTCGGATGAGCAGCAGGAATTCCTGCTCGGTATGATGCGCCTGATGCGGAAGCAGAAATTTGAGGGTTAAAAATAGCGGTGTTCGCCGGAACACCGCTATTTTCTTTGTGTCTAGGTATTGAATAATCGTTCGAGTGATACTCTCAGCGAACTCTCTATCTGAAGTATTCTCACCAGCGTTCACGCATTTTTCCGGGTCCGCAAAGAGCGAATCGACCGATACCGAAAAAGTATTTGCTATCTTATAACAAATCGAAACGCTTGCTTTTGCAGCGCCTGTCTCAATTTGTGAGATATACTTCTGATTGCAGCCAATATATGCAGCAAGTTCGGACTGTGTCAACCCACGCTGTTTCCTCAGCCGATAGACATTTGCGCCCAGATATTGATACAGTTTTTGCTCGTTCAATTGCTACTCTTTCTCCGTATTTATTATAACATGGCATGGCTCAAAATGACACAAGCCAACTGTCATATTTTTAGGTGTAGCTCTCATATCTACATTTGCTAATAACTCCGATGGGCGCTATGGGCAACCGCGAATTATCTTCGAACGTTCAGAAAATCCTTTGCTTCATACGGCGATTTGTCGTATCCCCCCGAACAAAGGTGTATGTTCCCGCTGCAACATTGTGCTGTTCACCACCAAGCCGAATCTCGGCACTGACCGGCGTAGTAAGAACATATGTCACTGTGGGGCCGTTCCATTTCCAGCATGAACACACTTTTCCGTGCGGCGTATTTACTACTACTTCAAATCGCTGCAGTCGCCGGTTTGGAATGGGTGAGAACAGCACGGTTTCATAGCCCGGCTTCCCCGGACGGATACCTCCCGCCGCGCCGTATAGCCAGTCGGCTACCGCGCCGTAGGCATGATGATTAAACGAGTTCATATCTGTGCTCCAGAACGAGCCGTCCGCCTTTCGGCTGTCCCAATGCTCCCAGACGGTCGTTGCGCCCATTTTGACAGAGAACAGCCATGATGGGGCTTTCGTCTGCAAAAGAAGGTCATAGGCCGTCTGTGCATAGCCGTTTTCACTCAGCGCGTGTAACAAATACGGCGTTCCGACAAAGCCGGTCGTCAGTCGATTTCCGTTGCTCCGAACCAGCTCTGCAAGCTGCGCGGCAACGCGGTCAGGAGCCGCCGCAAGACCAAAATGCAGCGCCAATGCACATTCGGTCTGCGTTCGGCAGTCCGGGAATGCGTTCTGGTGTGCGGCACGGATCGTTTCAAACAGCCGATGATATGCAGCGCCGTCCATATCCAGCGCGTCCATTGCCTGTGCCAGAAGCTGTGCGGAATGCGCATAGAATGCCGTTGCGATAAATTCCTTGCGGGAAGCGCCGGTATAATTGCCCTCTCCGGCGTCGAGCGCCAGCCAGTCGCCGTAATGGTGCCCGGTGCTCCAGATGCAGCTGTCCCCGGCAGCCCTGCATACATATTCGACCCATTTCTGCATCATGGGAAGATGTTCACGCAGGAGTTCCTTGTCACCATAAGCCTGATAGAGCTGCCACGGGCAGATCACCGCCGCGTCCGCCCACGCCGAGCCGCCGCAGAACAGCGCGGGATCTTTCGTAAACAGACCGACATTCGGGACAAAATGGGAAACCGCGCCGTCCCCGCGCTGCTCCGCTGCCATATCGCGCAGCCATTTTGAAAAAAAGCGCTTCCCATCAAACGTGCAGGTGATCGCACGGATGGAGACCTGCGCGTCGCCTGTCCATCCAAGCCGCTCGTCGCGCTGCGGGCAGTCAGTCGGTACGTCCAGCAGGTTGTCCTTTTCGCCCCAGACAATGTTCTGATACAGCTGGTTCAAAAGCGGATCGGACGTGCGAATCCAGCCGGTTCTTTGCAGATCGGAATAGACGCAGACCGCCGTGAAATTCTCTGCCTGCCAACCCTCCGGCGCTTCGTCCACACGCAGATAGCGGAAGCCGTAAAACGTGTGGTGTGCGCGGCCGGTCTGGATTCCGCCACGGCAGATATACTCGATTCTGGATTTTGCACTGCGGTAGTTTTCCGTATAGAAATTTCCGTCTGCGTCGAGCACCTCTGCGCAGGAGAGCAGAACGCGCTCACCCGCACGGGCCTGCACGGTAAATTCCGCGTAACCCGTGATCTCCTGTCCGAAATCGAGCACCATTTCGCCCTTCGGCGTATGCAGAACCGCGACCGGCTTGAGTCGTTCATGCTCTGTAACGATCTCGCCCTCCTGCGGGATCAGCATCTGCTTGCCGCAGCTATCCGTCCGGCAGAAGTGCCAGTTTTCCGGTGTGACGCGCGCATCATACGTTTCGCCGTCGTAAATATCGCTGAACCGGATCGGGCTTTCGGCCCATTGCCAGCTTTCGTCGGTCGCATATTCCCGCGTGCCGTCCGCGTCGGTCAGATGCAGTGCTGCCAGCAGACGCGGGCCGTCCGCAATCGCCTGATAAACACCGGCAGAAATCCGTCCGGCGAACCAGCCCTTTCCGAGCGTAACGGTCAGTTCATTTTCCTCGCGCAGCAGCGCCGTCAGATCATAGGTCTGTACCTGCAGGCGCGTCGGATAGCTTGTCCAGCCGGGAGCCAGAAAGAAATTTCCGATCCGCTGCCCGTTCAGAAACGCTTCGTAGACGCCGAATGCGGTGATTTCCAGCTTCGCTGCTGCACCGGGGCGCGCAGTAAAATGCTTTCGGAAAACAGGGCATATTTCGCCGATATCCTCCGATGGATAGATCCAGCTTGCGTGCTCTAAAATTTGACTCATATTTTTCACCAAAGCATCGTCATATAGACAATATTTGCTGTCGCGATCTGTCCCCAATGCGTGGCGACCGGCTCTGCGCAGCGCTTTCCGTGATCGAAGAAATCAAGCTGCGCTGCTTCCAGTTCTTCCAACCGGTCGAGCCGTCCGGCGCAGTAATCCTCCAACCGCGCACGGCAGGTCTTTACTCTCTGCATCAGACCGCCGAGCCGGATGTCCTGCACGTCAAAGCCATGCGGCTTGTTTTCCTGCATCCACTGTGCCTGATAGGCATCATGAAAGCGTTCCAGACGCACAAGTGTCTCGTCAAGCTCCGTGAGCATGGCGCAAAGCGCTGTTTTATCTCCTGTGCGGTATGCCTCGTGGACGCGGGCGCCAAATTCCGCCTTGATCTCTAGCACCCGGCACAGCGCACCGAGCGTCTCAAATAGGTACCCCCACTCCGGCAGCGTCTGCAGCGTCTCCAGCCGTTCGGCGCACGTGCCGAACTGTGCGCCCTCACCGGACAAAACCGTCTGATCCATCATGCCCATGAACGGATCATTATACAGCAGGAATTTATCCAGATTCCGAACGTTGTCGTCAAGGCCGTTGCGCGTTCCGGGCAGATCCAGCTGCATGAAATCGTCGAAGGCTGCACCGAAGCGCTGCGCAAAATGCGCCTTGATCGTTTCGTCATCGGTTTCGCCCTTCGCAAGCTCCGAAGCATAGAACAGCGACGGCAGGAGCGTAAACGGGGAGCATTCCCCGCCGTCGTCGCCCCACATGGTCAGAAATACATCCTGCACGCCGTGTTCCCGGCAGCTTGCAAGCGCTGCTTTTGTGATCTTCATGCTGTAGCCGTTGTGCGGGGCATAGCCTGTCCACTTCCACAGGCCGCCCGCGAACCATGTGCTGGGCTTCAGCTTCTGATGTGCCTCGATCATGCCGTCATAGTGCGCTTCATCCGCCGAATAATAATCCCAGTAGACAAGCTCCACGTTTGCCGGGATCTTTTCACGCACAGATTCGTCAATCTGTGCGTTTTGGGCGTAATACTGTCCGCCGGTCGCCAGTTTGAAAAACATATCCGACCAGATCAGAAAGCGGAAGCCATATGTTTCGCCGATTTCACATACGCGCTGCAAATGCGCAAGCAACGCCTGTGAGCGGTTGCAGTCGCCGTGCTGGTTGTAATACCGGCCGCGCGCGAACATCTCCGCCTCGTCCATACCGAGATGGATCGTCCGGCAGGAGAGCGACGCGGCAAGGCTCCGGAACATATGGTCAATGAGCGTATACACCCGCTCGTCGCCCGCCAGCAGAATATCATCCGTGTCAAAATGCGGCCAGTATTCCGGCCAGCGCTTGATGGCGTACAGATGCGCCAGCGTCTGGATGCAGGGCATGATCGTCATACCGCGCTCGTTGGCATATGCGTCCAGTTCACGCAGCTCGGCCTGCGTGTAGCGTCCGCGCATATAGCCGAAGTACGGCTCGTCCGGTACCTCATAGGTGTCTTCTGTGTATAAAAGCAGGGTGTTGTATCCGAGGCTTGCCGTGAGATCGACCCACTTTTTGAGCGTGTGCAGATTCGGCACAGCGTTTCTCGAACAGTCGAGCATGGTTCCAAACGTGCGGAACGGTGTGGAATTATCCATAATGATGGCTCCTTTTCAGATATATCTATCATTTCAGCAGTTTTTTGCTGATTGTATGCAAATTTGGGTGCTGCGCCCTGCAAACAGCAGGGCGCAGCTGGTTATATGGGGATTACTTAATGTAAGCCTTGCAGAACAGCATCAGAACCTGTGCGATCTGCGCGCGGCTTGCAGGCGCGCCTGGGGTCAGGGTATTGCCGGAAAGGAAGTTCATTCCGACTGCCCACTGCATGGCGGGCCTTGCGTATGCGCTGACAGCGCTGCCGTCCGTGAACGAATCGAGCGAAGCGGACTTCGAGACGTTATACCCCTTATTTTCCGCATAGCGATACAGAATGGTAATCAACTGTTCCAGACTGAGCGTGGCGTTCGGTGCAAATTTTCCGTTTCCGACGCCGTTGACAACACCGGTTTCCGCTGCCCAATCAACAGCTGTGCGGTACCAGTCCGCCGTCAGATCCGTAAAGTTGCTTTTCAGCGCGGCAGGCTCCTTTTCCATGCGCCAGAGGATCGTGACCATCATTGCGCGCGTCATTGCCGCGTCGGGAGAGAACGTAGATGCGCTGGTTCCGTTCATCAGGCCCTTTTCCGTGACATAGCACACAGCTTCATAATAACTGCTCGAATCAGTGACATCCTGGTAGGGATTCTTCCAGGCACTCTGTCCGCCGGACGGCAGTATAGGAAGAATCGGCTTCGGTTCAGGAGCGGGGTCGGGATCGGGCTTGGGGTTGGTATCGATGTTCGAGAACGGCAGAAGCGTCATGTCGTGCGTCATCGGATACATGCCGAAGAAGCCGTCATTTGTGATAGGATCGTCTGCATCAATTACGTCGAAGACCTTGTTGCCGTCAATATACAGGAACAGACGCACGCCGGTGGGCACATCGATTGCGCCGGTCTTGATGCTATGACGGATATCAGATGTATAGAATTTGTTTTCCACATCGCCGTAAACCGGGTCATAGCCCTCGATCGTACCGATCAGCATCGTGCGGTTCCCGTTTACCCATTTCTGAAGCTCAATGGCATCCTGCTTGAAGACAATGTGGTACATCGTACCGAGCGTGGAATATGGGTCCTGCATCCGCAGAGCATACCCCGTCCAGTCGTTGCCGTCCAGAACAGACTGCACATCAAATTCCAAAATAGCATCGTTGGCAATGCGGTCGCCAATATAGGCGCTGAAACTCTTGGCCGGCGTAAAGAGCGCACCGCCGTTTTCAGCCTCGGCAGGCTCCTGTGTCCAGTCGCTGCGTGCGGCGATGGCCGCGTCCAGCGTCGTTTCCGTACCGACCAGCGGGCCATCCGCCGTTACATCGCAGGTGACGGTGACCGTCCACGCGATGGTATCTGTGCCGTCAGTAAACGTATAGACAACGGGAGATGTGAAGTTTTGGCGGCTGCCGGAGGCCTTGTCGCAGGTGAAGCCGGGAGCCATCGTGAAATTACCGGCAAGCGATGTGCGGTCAGTGCTTTCCGGCATGAGAATATTTGCGGTATGCGCCAGCTTGTCATATTGCGTGTTGCCGATCTGACTAGGAATTGTAAATGTAAGCAGGCCGGCTGGTTTTTCAAAGTAGTATGCCTCGCCGTCCGGATACTGCATCAATGTCACATTGTGCTTCTCTGCAATACCCATGCGGACACCGTCTTTCACGCTTGGATCTGTTAGACCCGCATTGTTGATAATAGCCTGTGCAGCGGGGTATTGACTGAAATCACCGCCCTCAACATAGGTGTTGTTCTCCTGACGGATATTTACGCCGCTGTCCCAGGAACGGTTCACAGAATAGAAGTTGTCGTGCCAGTAGCAGTCCTTGATGTTGGTCGTCCAGATCTTCTGCCACCAGTAAACGCCGTCGCCGACAACGTTGTTGTACAGTTCCAGGCCCGTCGAGCCTTCATCGGTATACAGGCCGCCGTCCTTGTCATACAGGCCATCGCTGTGGTGGTGTAGATAGTTGCCAAACACCTTTGTACCTTCCTGCAGGCCAAGCGAATAGAAGCTGCCGCCGTCATGGATGGTCTTGCCGGTATCATGGATGTAGTTGTTGGAAACGGTGTTGTTTCCGGAGCAGGGAGCGTTTTTCCAGTCCCAGCCCCAGCCAAGCGAAATACCGGTATACGTTGTGTAGCAGACCTCGTTATGGTCAATCACGGTATCAGAGGTATACAGCGCACAGATGGCGCTTGAGCCGAAGATGTCCAGACCAGTGCGCGTGATATAGTTATTGCGCACAACAACGCCCGTTACATCCGTGCCCGGATCGCAATATCCATGATTATGGCCGGTGTTATTGCCGATAAAGATACCGGAACTGGAAATGTCGTGGATTGCACTGTTTGTAATGGCGCAATCAGAACTACCATTGCCGATGCGGATACCGCCGATGCCAAGATTGCGCAGTTCGCTGTTTGTAATGGTGATATTCTTTGCCGCGTGTGTTTCAATCGCGCCGGGTACATCTCCCCAAACGCCATTGTGCTGGGCATACGTACCGGACTGTGCATCATTGTAGCCAATTTCATTCGGCGTCAGCAAGAAGTATCTTCAAATTTCACACCGTCAAATGTGATATTTTCGGTTCCCTCAAAGACCAGGAGCTGCTCCGTCACCGGCAGAGTCGCCGACTTGCCATCCATGCTTCCGTCTGGCTTATAATAAAGCTTGCTTTCGCTGCGGTTAAGATACCATTCGCCGGGCTGGTCGATAAATTCATACGCGTTTTCTATCCATGTGATGCGGTCGGAATAGGCCGTGCTTTGGAGCGATGTGAGCCAATCCGTATCAAGATAGATCTCCGTACCGTCAGCAGACACACCGCTATTTCGGAAGATGCGGTGCTGCCACCAGCGCAGGATGTTGATCTCAATATCCGCAGTGTTTTTAAAGTTTTTCAATCCAAAACTCTCCGGAACAGCGTAACCAAGATGCTCCAGATTATCATAGTACATTCCGTTGATGGCATGCTCTGCGGCATAGGTCTTATCGCTGTTATCGTGCAGCGCCGCAATACCGGATGGCGTACACGTTTCACTGCTACTCACCTGCACATAAATCACGCGCCCTATGTCAATGAAATCGGTCGGTGCATAAGCCTCCAGTTCAGTTAGTCGGAAATAAAGCGGCAACCCCTCCTGCTGTCCATCCAGATCGCGAACCTGAATACGCAATTTGCTGGCGGAAACCGGTGCAAATGTAAACAACCGAGAGGTTGTTTCGCCCCAGTCATACCCTTTCAACTGCCTGCACGTCGTCCAATTCTGACCATCTTCGGAAGCAAGAATGGAAAAGTCAACCGGTTTATTATAGGTCTCTTGAATACTGATCTGCACGCCGCCAACCGTCACTGCTGTTCCGTCATCTGTCACTGAAACGTCTACCCACGGTGCAAGCTCACCGCCGTTTGCAGCAAGCCAAGACCTCAGGAGGCTGTCCGAAGAGATAAATGTCTGCACATCATCGTCAACAAGATTATTCAGCGGATATGTATAGTTTGTGTAATCCTGTAGTGCGCCGCCATTGATCTGATAAATCGGGCTGACACATCCGGGCTCTAGCAAATCGTTCGACGTATCAACCGAAATCGTCTGCGCTACGCCATACGCCTCCAACTCGCTGAGCTGAAAGTAGTAGCTCTCATCCTCAACAAGCTTTTCGAGATTGTGCGCGACAAAACGCAAGCGGGCAGCCTGTAGCGGTTGGAACGTGAACATAGCGGCGGTCTTTTCCTCGCTCCAATCGTAGTTGTCTTCGTTCACAACTGTCTTCCATGTCACACCGTCTACAGAAGTCTGGATTTCAAAGTCATTCGGCACAACACGCGGACGAACGGCAACGCGTACCGCGCCAAGTTGCACAGCAGAGCCGTTATCGCTCAGTCGCACCTCAACCCACGGCGAGAGACTGCCACCGTTGCCAAGCAGCCACTCCGGCTGATACGGTTTGGAGGTGATAAAGCTATAGGCGCTGCTATTGCCGTCTACCAGCGCGTCCAGCGGGAATGTTCCGACTTCATCATAGTTATAGGATTCCTTGTTGGGGTTGTTATGGAAGATGCCCTCTACACATCCAGGGTGCAGCAAATTTGTCGTGTAGTCTATTTCGGCGGGCTCACTGCTACCGGACTTTGGCGCGAATGCCGCAAATTCAGCAACCCGGAGCGCATACTCCTTGCCGTCGTCGCTTCCAGTACCGGGCGCTTCCACACCGTTTGCGATTTTTGTTGCGTGCAGACGAACCTTCTTCGCTTCACGCGGGCTGAAAATAAAGACAGCTGACTGATTTTGCGACCAGTCAAATCCGGTTTCGCTGTGAACGACTGTCCAATCTGTGTTGCCGGGATCATTCGACTGTGAAATTTCGATTGTAAAATCTACGGGTTGATTGATGGCGTCAACCGCGATTCGAATTGCTGCAATCTCTGCGTTCTGTCCGTTCTGGCTGATATTTGTACTGAGCCATGGGTAAACGCCCTCGACTTCGATCTGCTGGCGATAATACCCGCCTGTTGTAACGACGGTGTCCGGATTGTTGTCAAACAGGTTCGCGCTGCCATAGCCGGTTTGATTCAGCCAGTTCCAGTCATGATTTTCGTTGTGCCCCAGAACCTCAACAGCAGTCATCAGGTTGGTGTCATAATCAACAACAACCTCCGAGAGATCTGTATTGCTGCCGGTTTTAGACCCGTTTCCAGTTCGGAAATGGCCAACATATACCGGCCAGGGTTCGTCCTGCTCGCAGTGCCGAGCTTTGTTGCATTTAGCTTAATATAGCGTGCCTGAGCCGGTGCAAAGTTGAATGTTGCAGCGGTAGCAACCACAGGCGACTCATATCCGGTTTGTTCACACTGCACCGTCCAAGCTGTGCCATCCTCTGAGGTTTCAACTGTAAAGTCCTGCGGAAATCCGGCCGCACGGCCGTTTTTATCCGCCTGTATGGACGAATATGCGGTCAGATAGTTGACACTGCGTACTTTTCCGAGATCGAGAACCAGATACTCATTTGCTTCCTGCGTCGTAACGGCAGGAGACATATAACCCTTTGTGCCGAACAGCGTCCAGTCTGTGGGAGACTGTTCCGTCATGGCGCGGGTCTGGTGCTCGCCGTCCACATAGAACTGACGCGAATTGACTGCCGCAGCCGGAACGTCGGCGACATAAATGTTCTTCTGTGCGTCATATATCGTCCAGCCGGTGATGGGCGTGCCGCCGGAAATGACCGGAACCTCGCCGGAAACGGCCTTATATGTGATGACATGGCCGTTCTTGCCAGAGTCGGCAGAGGTGAACGTGATCGCATTGCTGACACGATAGGTTCCGCCGTGCAGCCATACCGTCACATCACCGCCTGCACTCAGCGCTGCAGCAGCGGCTTTTGCCTTTTCAATCGTCTGGAAGGGGGCAACCTGCGTACCGGCGGCGCTGTCGCTGCCGTTGACCGGATCGACCCAGAGCGTCTGCGCATCTGCGGCATAGGCAGTGATACCGAGTCCGGCAAATACGCTGACAAGCATGACAAGCGCCAGGAACAGGGAAATTGCTTTTTTCATGGCATAATCTCTCCATCCTCAAAGAATTTGCATACAAAACGGGCAGGATGAGGCAATGAGATGGCTCATCCTGCCCGTCCTTCAGTCTGTCAGACTAAAATCCTGATGGGGTCGTTTATTTACTTGGTTGCCAGCCATGCGTCGATCTGGGACTGCATTTCGGCAATGATCTGCTCGACGCCGGCGTCCTTCAGAGCGGCGTTGAACGCTTCGAGCGTGCTGTCAACATCGACTGCGCCGCAGTTGAGAGCGGGCAGATACTCTTCGGCGACAGCGGAGCACTGCGCGATCTGGGTTGCAACAGGCTCGGAGTCGAATGCGAAGCCGAGGATGCAGGAGGCCTGCGCGTTGGCGTTGATCTCGGCAGTTTCCGGCCAGGTGCCGACCTGAGAAGCGTCGGTGTAGTACTCGTTGAAGACGTTGCCGACGAGGAAGCTCAGCATGCCGGGATAGTCGCTGATGGGCTTGATGAGGCCGTCAGCCTTGTCGCCGACGAATTCATAGTCCGTGCCCTCAATGCCGTGGCAGATGAGGTTCAGGACTTCGGGATCGGAGTCAAGGAGGTTGATGAACGCAACAGCGCGCTCGACGTTCTTGGAGGTTGCGGAGACGGCGGTGATCGTCGCCTGCACAGCGCCGGTCGTCATGGCGCAGTCGCCGAAGGCAATGCCGGTGATGTCATAGCCGCGAAGCTGACCTTCGGTGATGTCGCCGCCGGGCTTGTGCGCCGGGTCGGTGTCGATCGCACGGATGTCATTCTCACCTACAGAGTCAGCACCGGTAACGGCGTCTGTCGGAAAGTAGCCCGCCAGATTCCACTCGCGCATCTTTTCACACAGAGCCTTGAATTCTTCAGACTCAAACTGGTTGAAGACAACGGGAGTTTCGGCAGCATAGTAAACAACACCCGGCGTCGTATTGGAAACGATCACATCATAGCCAAGATAGTTGACCATATTTTCATAAATAAGATGACCGTAATTATAAATCACAACGGCATCCGGCTCACTGGCTTTGATGGTCGCAGCATACTCGTCCAGATCGTCGAGCGTCTTGACAGTGCTGGGATCGAAGCCGTACTTGTTCAGAAGCTCGGTGTTGAAGCGGATACCGGTCTGACGGACATAGATCTGCTGAAGCGGAATGCCGTAGAGCTTGCCGTTTACACGGATTGCATCCCAGACAGCGCTGTTGAGATCAGCGACAACGTCAGGAGCGTACTTATCCAGAACGTCCTGCGTCAACTCGGCATAAGCGCCCTTCGCAACGGCGGGCAGATACGGGTTCCATGCGCCGGTGAAGCAGATATCAAATTCCTCGCCAGCCGTGAACTTCATGTTCATCTTCTCGGTGTACTCGCCGAGAGGGATCATCTCGAACTCGATCTTGGCGTTGATTTTTTCCTTTGTGATCTCGTTGAGTTTCTCATTGATGGCCTCAAAGCCGGGGAAGCTGTCCTGCAGCGCGGGGAATGCCCAGTGCAGCGTGACTTCTTCTGCGAAGGGATTGTCATCTGCCGGGGCGTCAGCCGGAGTTTCGTCCGCGGGAGCGGCGGGTTCCGCAGTTTCGGTAGGAGCGGTGGTTTCTTCCTGGGAGGGCGTCTCAGTCTTGGCGCAGGCGGTGAACATCGCCAGAACCATCAGAGCCGCCAGCAGCAGCGCGAGGAACTTTTTCATTTGTGTTTCTCCTTTTCATTTTTATTATGTCATACCGTTCTGTCAATGATTTTATTCTTTGACAGATCCGATTGCCATACCCTTGACGAAATATTTTTGGAAGCGAGGGAACACCAGCAGCATCGGCGCGACTGTCAGCACGCACATTGCCATACGCATGGCCTCGCCTGGAAGATTTGCGGCTTCTGCGCCGAGCAGCCCCGTAGACGCGTTATTCTTGAGAAAGTCGACCTTTTCCAGCATACGCTGCAAAAGCAGCTGAATCGTCACATAATTGCCGGTATCCATATACATCATGGCCTCATAGTAGGCGTTCCAATAGGCGACGAACAATGTCAGGCAGATTGTGGCCAACGCAGGCTTTGCAAGCGGGAACATCATGCGCCAGAAAATCTGGTACTCACTTGCACCGTCGATTTTGGCAGATTCGATCATGCTGTAGGGGAGTTTTTCGTAATAGGCACGCATGATGATCGTGTTCATCGCGGAAAACGCGCCCGGCAGAATCAGTACCCAGATGGAATTCTTCAGATTCAGCAGCTTGACATATGTGATGTACTGCGCCGCCATGCCGCCGCTGAAAAACATCGTAAACGTCACGAACAGTGACAGCACACCGCGCCAGCGGAACGTTGTGCGTGAGATTGCATAGGCATACAAACTCGTGACCAGACAGCCGATAGCCGTTCCGACGACGCTGACAAAAATCGTGGTGCCGTAAGCCTGCCAGAGCATCTTACTGTCACGGAACAGATAGGAATAGGCCGAGAAATCCAGATGCTTCGGGAGCACGCGGAAGCCATACAGCTTGATGTCCTCGGCACTGGAAAGCGACACGGACAGCACACAGAGAAACGGATACAGAATTGCAAGACAGAGCACGATGAAAATCAGATAGATGAACACTGTTCCAATACGGTTTTTCTTTTTCATTAAAACAGCGTCCCCTCTCCGTTGATTTTTTTCGTGATCTTATTTGCTACGACCAGAATGATAAAGCCGACAACCGACTGACACAGGCCGATGGCCGTGGACATACCCACGTCGCCAGTCACGCGCAGTGCGCGGTAAACATAGGTGTCGATCACGTCCGTCACACTGTAGAGCATACTGGAGTTCTTTGTCAGATAATAGAACATACCAAAGTCTGCGCTGAAAATCCGGCCAAGCGACAAAATAAAGAACATGGTCACGATTGGACGGATGAACGGATACGAGATCTTCCACATGACCTGCCAGCGCGTTGCGCCGTCGAGCTGCGCCGCTTCAAAATAGGATTTGTCGATCGACAGCAGATTTCCGTAATAAATAATAATGCCGTAGCCCATGTTCTTCCACAGATAGCAGACAAGCAGAATGTAGGGCCACCATTTTGGCGTTGTGTACCATGAAACCGTTTCTTTTCCGAAGAACGTCAGGATTCCGTTGACAATGCCGTTGACGTCGGCGAGGTTTGCGTAGAGCGCATACGACGCGGCAACCCATGAAACGATAAACGGCAGGAAGATCACCGTCTGGAACGCCTTGATCGCGTGGCGGCTGTTGATCTCATATAAAAGAAGCGCCAGCAGAACGGTGATGACCGTGTTGCACAGCAGGAACAGCAGGTTCAGTCCCAGCGTATTGCGGATCAGCCGTCCGAAGGTACCGGATGTGAAGAAAAACTCAAAATTCTTGAACCCGACCCATTCGCTTCCGAAGATGCCAAGATTGAATTTATAATTCTTGAATGCCAGCACCAGACCGAACATTGGCAGATACGCAAACAGCGCCAGAAGAATGATGCCCGGCACGCACATGGAAAACAGCTGTCGGTTATCCTTGCGCAAGCTCCGGTTATAAGAAGACCGTCTGCGGATTGTGCCTGGTTCCTGTTTTTTCGTTTCTGCTTTCATCAATACGAACCACCTCTGTCTTCTCGTTGTCGTTTTCGCTAAATTCAGTATAGTGGCGAGGTGCACATTTGTAATCTTTGAATTCTCACGATTGCTTTGAATTGCCCTGAAAGCGGACTTTGATTTTTGAGCGCGACTTTGAATTTTTATGATTATGTTGAAATGTGCGTTGGGATTGTGATATTTTTTAGGTATGCAAATAGTTTTCACCATCCGCTTTGTGGAAACTGCATAGTTGCAATGCTCTGCATGAAGAGGGGGGGAAGGACAACTCGTGCGGCTAATCAAGTCCAATATTCCGACCGATCGAAAGAACAGCTTTTTTATTAAGGTACTCAGCGGCATTCTAGTTTTCTGCCTGCTGCTGGTATCCTTCGTTTTTCTGCTCATTTATCAGAACGTCAAAAAACGGAGTCTGGAACAGTCCTATCTCGCAGAGCAGGATATTGTCTCGAACGTCAGCTATTCCGCCTCCATCATGCAGGACACCGCTTCGTCCATGCTCACGCAACTCAACGGCGATCCGAAACTTTTGCAGCTAATCTACTCCATGGATACAGAAAGCCTGTCGGTCATTCAATCCATGCAGCTGCTGCAAAACTATACGCGCGCGTCGTCATGGCTGGACTCTGTATACATTTATTGTGCAGAGGAAGACTGTATCTGTTATGCCTACGCCAATGGCAACACCTATCAGTTATCATTTGGTACACTGGATGACTTTTTCGACGCAGCGTTCGTTCGGAATCTTGCAGCTGTGTCCCGTGTGACGCAAAAGCCGGCAATGCGCCAACTTCGCTACCGCAGCACGTCCTCCGACAAAACCGTTTTCAGTTATGTTCTGCCGGTCAGAACCTCGCTCAATCGTTATAATGGCTTCTTTGTTGCGAATATCAGCGCCGAGCGGCTGATGCAGCTCGGCTACGGTATGGCAAACGGCACGGAGCGTCAGCTTCTGATCGTGGATGCAAACGGACAGACCTACACAAGCGGCATGACGCTGCTGGAACAGGAACAGACGGATGCCGTGATCGAGCTGTGCTGGGCGGGGCCGCAGAAAGCGGCCAAATGGTCGTGCAGGAGGCGAATGCGATCTGCACATGGTCGCGCTCTGCCGATACAGACCTGTATTTTATCAGCTGCATCAGCGACTCGGCCATTTCATCACAGCTCCGTGCGCTGACGCGCTGGTTTTTGCTGTTCTATCTGGGCATCGTGGTATTCGCCGTATTGATCTCCGTCTATCTGACAATCCGTATCAACCGTGAATATGCTGCGCTTCAAACGCAGTATACGCTTTCGGAAAAGCGCTACGCCGAAAACTACAGCTATATCAAGCACGCCATTCTCCGCAGCTTTTTTACGCTCCGAAGCAGCGATTTTGTCATCGGGCGGCAATTTTCCGACAATGGCATCGAGTTGGAGCAATATTCCGGCTTTGCGCTGTTCCTGCTCCAGCTCCGGCAGCGGGAGCTTTCGGATGACAATCAGAATATGTCGTACCGCAGAACGCATTTTCTGTTGCAGGAGCAGCTGGACAAGACGCTGCCGCAGGGGACACGCTATGAATTGGTCGATATGCTGCAGGGCCGGTTCCTCCTTGTCTGTGAGCAGCCGGATACGGTAGACACGCAGACGCTTGCCCAAACGCTTTGCGCAGCGTTCTCTGAAGCCGCGCAGTTTTCCGTCTCTGGCGTCTGGTGCAATGGAATTTCTGCCGTCGATCAGCTTCCCGCAGCCTACCGCACACTGAACGAGCGGCTGGATCTGCTGTATTTCTATCCCGCCGGTCACTTTGTTTCCCGCACAGAGCTGGATGCACGTCCGGCCTTTGGCAAGGCACAGGCAGAGCAGATCCGCAGTGAGGTAGTACAAGCTCTCTGCACCCAGCGCTTTGACGATGCCGCTGCAGCGCTTGCGGGCTTCTTTGACGCATGGTTCGAACCGACAGCAGATGTGCCGTATACGCTGGATCTGCTGATTGCAGGCGTTTCTGAATATATCGCAACGTTCAAGCGTGCCTATGCCGTGACGATGGAATATAACCCCTCGCGCTTCCGCACGGAGGTTCTGCGTGCGGAATCTTCCCGCGCAGTCAAGCGGCTGTTTCTGGATCTGGTGCAGGACGTCTCCTGTGCATTTGCCAGCATTGACAACCGCAGCAACTATATCGACGCGCTCATCGGCTATATCGAGCGCAATTATGCCGATCCGAAGCTGAATATTGATGCGCTGGCCGATCACGTCGGTCTGTCCGCGTCGCACATTCAGAATATTTTCAAGGCTGCCACCGGCAGCAGCATTTCGGCCTATCTGCGCCGTCTGCGTCTGAATAAGGCGACGGAGTTTTTGGCGCAGACCGACGTGCCGATCAGCGAAATTGCAGAACGAACCGGTTTCGGAAATTCCAACTATTTCTACACCGTATTTAAGCGCCACTACGCAGTTACGCCGAGTGAATATCGCGCAAACCGTCTGAACCGAGCGGACACAAAGGAGGCCTATAACAATGAAATCAACTGACCTGATTTCAGTCTTTTGTCGCCCTGTTCCATTCTGGAGCTGGAACGACAAATTAGAGCCGGACGAGCTGCGGCGGCAGATCGGTGCGATGCAGGACGCGGGCATGGGCGGATTCTTTATGCACGCGCGGGGCGGACTTGAAACCGAGTATCTGAGCGAGGACTGGTTTCGTGCGGTGGAGGCATCCGTTGACGAGGCGAAAAAGCGCGGGATGCAGGCGTGGTGCTACGATGAAAACGGCTGGCCGAGCGGCTTTGCCGGCGGCAAGCTGCTGGAAAATCCGGAAAACTGGGCGCACTATCTGCGCTTTGAGCGAAAAACGGACTTTGATGCAGCCGCGCTTGGCGTTTATACATTGGAAAACGGCCATCTTCGCCGCATCACCGGCGCGGCGAACGGCATTTCAGAGTATCTCTGCGTCTACGACTGCCAGAATTCCTCCACGGTCGATATCCTTGACCCGCACATCACGGATGCGTTTCTTGCTCTGACGCACGAGAAGTATTTTGAACGCTTCGGTGCGGAATTCGGCAAGGGCATTGCGGGCTTCTTCACCGATGAGCCGCAGTATTTTCGCTATGAGACAGCCTACACGCCAGTGCTGCTGACAGAGTACAAAAAAGCCTACCGCGCAGATGTTCTTGATCTGCTGGGCGCGCTGTTTGTGGACTGCGAGGAAGCGCCCGGCTTCCGTTTCCGCTACTGGCGGCTGATGAATGTACTCTATACCGAAAACTTCATGGGTCGCGTTTACCGCTGGTGCCTGTCACACAACTGCCATCTGACCGGTCACACCGTCGAGGAGAGCCAGCTTTACACGCAGATGTGGTGCTGTGCGGGTGTGATGCCGTTTTACGAGTATGAGAGCATTCCGGGCGTGGACTGGCTGGGGCGCAGAATCGGCACGGAGCTGGCCCCGCGTCAGGTCTCGTCCGCCGCGCAGCAGCTTGGCAAAAAGCAGGTGCTGACCGAGACGTTTGCCTGTGCGGGCTGGGACGTGACGCCGAAAGAACTCAAGCGCATCGCCGAATGGCAGTATGTGAACGGCGTGAACCTGATGTGCCAGCATCTGTACCCGTATTCCATCCGCGGCCAGCGCAAGCGGGATTATCCGGCGTTTTATTCGGAGCACAATCCGTGGACGGATGAATTAAAGACATTCGACGACTATTTCACAGAACTGGGTTATCTGCTTGCCAACAGCCGCGAACAGGCGGACGTGCTGATTGTCCATCCGATACATTCAGTCTATCTGATGTTTGACCGCGCGAACGATGAAGCGTCGGTGCGCAGCGTTGGCGAACCGTTCAACGCGCTCATTGAGCGCTTCGGCGCGGCTGGCATCGGCCATCACTACGGCGACGAGCGGTTGATGGAGAAGTACGGAAGCGTCAAGGACGGCAGGCTGGCCATTGGACAGTGTACCTATTCCTTCGTGTGATTCCCGACTGCGACACGCTGGACGCAGTACCGCCGCGCTTTTGAAGGACTATCTCTCGCAGGGCGGGCGGCTGATGCTGGCGGGACGGAAGCCCACGCGCATCGACGGCGAAATTGCCGATCTCAGCTTCTTGCAAGGTAACCTGACGTGGGACGAGCTTGTGCGGGAACGTGCACTTCTGCCGGAGGCAAACCGCGACGTGCGCTGCACGCTCCGCTTTGCGGAGAATGGAAATTTTCTGTTTGCGGTCAATCTGTCTGAAACGGATACGGCGGATGTAGCAGTAAAACTCCCGTTCGCAGGCGCGCAATGTTACGATCTGCTGACGCACGAAACGAAAGCCACCGCCTTTGAAAAGACAGCGGACGGCATCGTGGCAAAGCTGTATCTTGCCCCCGGCGAGTCTGTGCTTCTCATGCAGAACGATTCCGCGATGCCGCAGGCGCAGAAAAGCCCCATTGCCGAGACAATGGAGCTGGGCGGGAAATGGACGCTGTCCGCGCCGGTACAGAACAGTCTGACGCTGGATATGGCGGCGCTGAGCTATGACGGCAAGACATATACCGAGCTGCTGCCGATCCCGTATATCTCCGAGCGATTGCTGCGGGAGAAAACGAACCGGAAGCTCTGGCTGCGCTATGCGTTTACGGCGGATTTCCTGCCGGATGATCTGACATTGGAGCTGGAAACGCTCAAAAATGCGAAGCTGTCTGTGAACGGTACAGAAATCGACCTGACTGAGCAGGGTATTCTTGACCGCTCGTTCGTGCGCGGGAATATTGCCGCGCTGGCGCAAAAAGGCAAAAATGAAATTGTGCTGGAGCTGGACTATTTCCAGTCGCAGCAGACGTATGACGTGTTTAACGGCTATTATTACGGAAGCGGCGAGGTCACAGAGACGCTTATGAACTGCGTCAGCTATGAGACGAACATCGAAGCGATGTATCTGTTCGGGAGCTTCACCGTGCAGCCGGATTCCGGCTGGCAGGCGGGTGAAAACGGCGTTCGCTTCGGCGACCGCTTCCGTCTCTGCGCGCCGGTCACGGAGCTTGACCCGCAGGATATTACGGTGCAGGGCTTCCCGTTCTTCCACGGGGCCATGCGCCTGAAGCGCACGATCACCGTGCAGAGCACAAACTGGCAGCTTCGCTGTGCGGGCCGCGTCCAGTATATGCGCGTATTTGTAAACGGGCAGAAAGCCGGAACGCTGCTTTTTAGCGATACGCTTGATCTTTCGCCGTTATCTGCATCCGGGTGAAAACACGCTGGAACTGGAACTGATGGCCAGCAACCGCAACCTCTTCGGCCCACACCACAACGCGGCAGCCCCGGAGCCACTGTTCGTCGATCCGACGCTGTTTTCGCTCTACGGAAGCTGGCACAACGGAAAAAGCGGGGGATATCGGGAGGATTATGCGTTTGTGCGGTTCGGACTGGACGCATTGCGGATGGAATGTAATCTGCTTTGATTGCTTTATCAACGGGAGCATAAAAATGAAACGCTCTGAAATTAATAAAGCACTAAAAGAACTTGAAGCCATGTGCGCGAAATACAAGTGCTATCTGCCGCCGTTCTGCAATTTTACCCCGGAGGAGTGGCAGGAAAAGGGTCACGAGTACGATGAAGTCCGCGACTGTATGCTCGGCTGGGATATTACTGATTACGGCCTCGGTAACTTTGACAAATTCGGGTTCTCTCTTATCACCATCCGCAACGGCTGCCGCACGCAGCCGGAAAAATATCCGAGGTCTACGCGGAGAAGCTGCTGTATCTGGATGAAGCGCCGTACCGACTGCTTTGCAACGAGTATCTGGCAGCTAAAGGCCAGCCTCTTTAAAATCAGATTTCTTCTTTCTGTATTGGTTCTCAGCTAGAGTTGGCCCTTCAAGCCGCGCCGTGGTGTCATGGCGCTGGTGACAGCAAACGCGCGGACGTTCCCCTTGGCGGGGAGCGTCCGCGTTGCTATTTGACCTCATTTATAATGTATAAGTTTGATGTGCAGCTTCCGTTTTCACGGTGGCGGCGCTGGCGTTCGATGTATCCGGCATGTTCCAGATCATTCAGCGCACGCTGTACCGTGCGCGGCGAGAGATGCAGGTCGCGGGCAATGGTTTTCACACCCGGCCAGCAGCTCCCGCCGCCTGCGCGGTCACAGAGGTACATATAGACCGTCCGCGCCCGGTGCGGCAGGTCGGGATCGGCGTAAATTTCACCGAAGAAGCTCATTTGTCGCCATAGCTGCTCATATAGCCGTCCGGCTTTGATGCCGTGACCGGCTGCGGCTGGGAATACAGACTTTTCTTAATGTTCATCAGCAGTTCCTCCTTCCCCGCATAACATCGAGCAGCTTTTGGACATCCGTCTCTTCCCATACATCGGGTAATGGTGAAGGAGTTCTTTTTATATCTGGAAGCAGATATGAAAAATTTTCGGAAATCTTTCCATGTTCAAACAGCCATCGAAGATATATGGATACGCACTTTGAATGATGCCTTTTTGTGTTTTGGCAGAGTTCATTGTTGCCGAAAAGAAGATCAGAATAAAGTCCAATGGTTCCTTGATTAATCTCTGTAGTGTTGCGTATTCCATGTCTATTTACTGCCAGCAAAAAGAGGCGTAGGGCACTTCGAGTAGTGCTAAACCACGAATCGGAGTAATACTGCTGCGCACAAAACCTAAGATAATCACCGAAGAACGTTTCATACAGTCCGGGCACAGTTAAATAATGTCCGCGCATCCTTTTTTGCGGAACAGCACCGGTATTTAGATAGTCTTCCAAAGCATTCATGTGCCTTAAAGCATGGCGCATTCGCGAATCCAGTTTTTGGATTGCCGAGTGTACATCAACACCAAAATAGAGTTTTAGAAAAACTTCTGCGGCTGTACGCGAATAAACATCCGAACTCGAAAATGCCATGAATTTGTGCCATGTCGCCTTGTAAACACCCAGTGTGCTTTTTTTGCACCCTTTCTGCAAGAGATATTGTTCGGTTTCTTTTGCCAATTCCGTAATACGGACGGGTTTCGTCTCAAACATCATATGACCTCCATTTTATGATTCAGCTTGCGCTGTATCAATATTATGGAGAGTTATTTTTTATCCGTAAACAGAAAAACATTGTAAATCAAGCGCTTATAAGGAGATATCAAATTTGCTACACATTACAAAAAACTACGCATTACAGATCTTATGCGGTGAACCACATAAGATCTGCTGCGAGTCTGGAAAGCTGGATGGTCTGCCGCTCAACCGTGCGCTGCGCGATGCAGATGGTGATATTTATGACATTGTCGCGGGGAACTTTTTTATCGTCGGACTCGGCGAATCGGATTTCATAGACCTTCCACATGAGCTTGCCGAGCGGTTTGCCGAGCAATTCCGACAGCCGGAAATGTTTATGCGTGTGGATGACAAAATCGTAGCAGCGCCGATGCCGGATGAGCAGGCGCAGGGCGGTATGTCGTACTGACAGCGCAATTGAAAACTGCCCAATAGCATGGTAAGATAGGGACAGAGGTGAGCGCATGGAAAACCGTCAATTTGAAGCTATGCTTGCCGTCGCACAGGAGCGGCTGGCCCAGCACATACCGGAAGATATTGCGGGAAAGGCTGGCGCGCAGTATGCAGACGGTTCGTTTTCATTGAAACACTTGGGCAGACCGTGACTGTCCGGCTGTCGGACTGCACGATTCAGCCGCCGCTTTCCAAGTGGCATGCGCTGACATTGCTGCACTATCTGAACCTGGCAGACGGTGCGCCGCTGACCGGTCGGACGATCACATTTTCCCAATACAAGGACGGGCTGGTACGCGGCGGCGGTCTTGACCGCAATGCGGAGCTGATCGTCCGGCGCGACCTCGGCATCCTGCCGCCAGAGGAACTGGAGCGGCGATGCAGATTACTCGGCGCGGAGCTCCTGCCGTCCAACGCGGATTTCTGCGCGCGGTTCGATTTCGCGCCGCGCTATCCTATATGGCTGAAGGTCTGGTTTGCGGACGAGGAATTTCCGGCGTCCGGGCGGCTGCTGCTGGATGAAAGCGCGCCGCATTACTTGACGATTGAGGATGCGGTCACAGTCGGTTCGCTGATCCTCGACCAGCTCACCGGCGCACAGCATTGGGCAGTATAAAACAAATACGCACAGCAGGCACATGGTAAAAACCGTGTGCCTGCTTTTTTGCAGAATGGAGAGATCTATGAAACAGGCAACAATTCAAATCACATTTGAAGAAGAGAAGCTCCGCGCCCTTCGGCGCTACATCGCCAAGCGCGATTCGACGCTGGAAGCGGAGCTGCAAAAGGCGGCGCAGCGACTCTACGAAAAGGTCGTGCCTTCCGCTGTGCAGGAATACATCAGCGACT